>Ga0315293_10000478_pt1 | contig 37198 bp, 16 predicted proteins | sample YL17G13_20_MG_FD_203071 | JGI IMG/M metagenome (GOLD analysis project Ga0315293, IMG submission 203071) | Sediment microbial communities from Yellowstone Lake, YNP, Wyoming, USA - YL17G13_20 | ecosystem: Environmental > Aquatic > Freshwater > Lake > Sediment | place: USA: Wyoming | collected... | reverse complement strand
GGCTCCCTGAAATCTTTCTTCAAGGGAATGGTGTCAATCATGCCGGATCCGATTCTTTCCGCCACGGAATCTGAATCATAATAATCACTGGTCCCATAGGAAGCGCAGTATCCAAGGACAACATCCGATTTTTTCAGGGAAAGGACATGGTTTCTAATAAAATCTTTGGGGACGACCACATCGTCATTTAAGAAGATGAATATATCCCCTGCGGCCTTCTTCGCTCCCATGTTCCTGGCAGTTCCCGCCCTGAAACCTTTGTGTTCCTGATAATAATATTTGATTCTGCAGGGTGACTGAAATTTCATTTTTTCAACCATTTCTCTGATGCCTTCAGTTGAACCGTCATCTGCAACAATAACCTCGAAACCTGAACACGGATAATCCTGTCTGATAACTGACCGCAAAACCAGCCTTAGGATTTCTTTTCTGTTATAAGTCGGGATAATGACCGAGACAAACGGGTTAATGCCCTTCATCAGATAGTCCTTGCCATGATACGAACCCCCGTTTATCTTGGCCGCGAATCTTAACCCTCCCCTGCAATCCTTAAGGAAATCGCATGCCTTGCATTCATCCGGGACAAAATCCAGGCTCCTCATCTTTTTCATGAAATCGTGATTCCAGCATCCGAGGAGGGTGTCTTGCCCGACATTCCCAAGTTTTTCATCAATGAAGTAACTTGGCTTGATGTCGCCATTGGCATCAATCACAATCCTGGTATGCCCGTCGTCGTTTTTGCCACCGATGCATATCTTCCTCACCTTTTCGGGGGCGTAGGCGCAGAAAGGGACCGCGTTGGCGATTTTCGTATTGACGCGGTATTTTCTGTTGAACTTCAGAATTTTTTCTGTCAGTCGCCTGACATCGTTGTTATTTATGGGTTTTTTGTCTTCCGGGACAGGCACTGGCCTCAGAAGAATCCAGTCATCAACAGGAACGCGGTCAAAAAAATTGTAGAATTTCTCGAGATTTCTGATGTTTCCCTTTGTAGCTATGGTCGATGCCCTGAGGTATATGCGCGGGTTTTTGTTCTTAATTCCGAAAAAAATTCCTTCCTTTGTGTCTGACGCCCTCATGTCATGAAAAGATAAGAGAATGTCATCAACGTGGCCCAGAATTTTAAGATTATCATTACTGAACAGAGTTCCATTTGTATTGAGTATCACATAAAGACCGAGGGATTTGGCATATCCAAGTATAGTCCCCAGGTCATTCCTGAGAAGCGGTTCGCCTCCTGTGAATCTGACTGCACCCATTCCGGATTCTTTTATTTTATGAATTGCTGACAGTGCCTGCTCTGTTGTCAGTTCGGACTGGTTCTCAGTTATACCTGCATCATTCTTGTTAAAACAGAAATTGCAATCCAGATTGCATTTTTTTGTCAGTTCGATGCATACCTCTTCGGGGAGGACGTTTATGGGTTTAAATTCCTCGCCCCCTTTCTCTTCTGCATATTTCCTGTAGACGCCCTCGCACCTTGATAGGTATGCACATGCATCGCATTCCTTGAATTTCATTTTCTGCGTGCATCTCTCGCATTCCCTGTTGTAATCCTGCTGGGGAGCAAGCGGGTGCGAACCGTCAAGCGGGACATCTTCTATTTCTTCGGAAACATATTTCCTGAAATTTTCTTTGAGAAGGCAGTGAGGTATGGACTCCACCATGATGGTTTTAACCTTCATGCTTTCCAGAAAATGCAGACTCTCTTCAATGTAAGGCATCGACTCGGAGTATGAGGGGACGACCTTGCCGAAATTGTGCTCGGCATTTCCAAGCGGTGTCAAAAAAACGAGCCTGATGTTTTCAACCCCCATGCCCAAGAATAGTCTGCAGATGTCCTGTATCTTCCTGTAATTCTGCCTGGTTATTATGACCTTTCCCTCGATTTCTTCCGTGTGTTTTCTGAGATTCCTTATGCCTTTTACTGTCTGCACGAAGCTGCCTCTGGCGCAGGTTGCATTATCATGCGTCTCCTGGTTCTGCCCGCAGAGGAAAATGCTGGAGAAAACATTATATTTCGCCACTTCTTCACAGAATTTATCATAATAATACATCCTCCCATTGGTCTGCATCCTTATCTTATATCCGAGCTTGTAAGCGAGCCCGATAATCCTGAAGAAGTCTTTGTGCATGGTAGGCTCCCCGCCAGTCAGCACAAGGGTGGCATATTCATCCCGATTCTGCATCAGTTTGTCGTAAATTATTTTATAATCCACGAAATCCTTCGGATAATTATCACCCGTGACGCAAAAGAGGCATCTGCTGTTACATTCATATCCAAGCTTTATCATAAGGATTTTCTTTTTTTCTTTGAGCGAATCCCTGTATATTCTTTCCACCTGCTTCGAATGCTTCTTCGTATCAGACACGGGAGAGAATTTATTTATGCACTTCAATTGCCCTTTTACGATACCCTCCATTATATTTTTCAGTTCGGACACATCCCGGAAAACAAAGGAATTTTTTCCTGCTTCGACTTTTTCCTTCATGCTCTCCATGTCCGATATGATTACAGGAATCCCGCATGATAGCGCCTCAAATAGTGTCATCGGCCCTGTCTCCTCCCAGACTGACGGGATCACCAGGTAGTCTATCCTGCTGAAGAATTTATCATTGAGCTCTTCTCTTGGGACATTTTCAAGAATTTTAACTTTTGTCTCTTTCTCAAGGTATTTTATCGCTTCATTTCCTGTGTCCATGGTACAAATCAGTATGCTGAAATCGATATCCCCCATCATATTTTTTGCATCCATGAGCGTCTGCACGCCCTTGCTTTTATGCAGGCTGCCGATATATCCGAAACAGGTCCTGCCTGAATTTTTTTTGCTTTCCCTTCTCCTTTCCAAATCGACTCCGTGATAGACAACTTCAAGCTTCCTGTTGTGGCCGAATAAGCCAGCCATGACCCTCCTCTGGAAAAATGATGGGCATATTATCCTGTCAGACTGCATGATGATCGCTTTTGCATTTTCATATCTGCTGGTGTTATAGGTTTTCAGTGGCAGACCTTCTTGCCCTGAAAAAAGCCTGCACTCCATGCAGTCGCAGTTCCTCAGATTATCCATTCGTTCTATATCGCATCTGGTCCGTCCGTTGTGAATCATTCCCTTTATGCAGAAAAGCGAATGGTCATGGAGCGTCAGAACCTTCTTAATCCCTAGGCTTGAAGCCGCATTCAAAATCGGCAGAAGACTGAAACCGGAAAAAACATGGACGTGAATTAGGTCCGGCCGATGCTCCTTAAGCAAGCGGTCGAATACCTCGCTCATCCTGCTGTCATATTCGTGGTCAAAGATTTTTCTGATGTTTTTTATCCTGATTGTTTCATTGCTTTTTTTCCCCGGTTTTTTTTCCGTTTTGATTTCGTACCTTTCCTTGCTGCCCGTTTCGCTGAAATCCAGCTTGACAAATTTAACATCGTGTTCTCTTCCCTGGATATCCATGAGTCCGGAGAATGCCGGATGCCCCTCTATAGAGGATACATGCATTATTTTCATGTTCAGAGATTGGCTCTTCCACCTGATTTCTTAAAGGAATCTAATGTCATTTTTAACCCGGTTTCAAGGTCGAATTCCGGTTCATAGTTCAGGACTTCTTTCATCATTCTGATATCGGCGACCCTGTCAATTATTTCGTATTCTCTCCCTCCGATATGCTTAGGTTCCATGCTCTTTCCGGACATACTTATGATGGATTTTGCGAGATCGATAATTCTGACGGGTTTTCCCGTTCCGATATTGATTATCTTCCCGTCGGCCTTTTTGGTTTCAGATGCGATTATGGTGGGCCTGACAGCGTCCAGAATATATGTAAAATCCCTTGTCTGAAAGCCGCTGCCATGTATAACCAGTTGTCTGTTCTCCAAGATGTTTCTAATGAAGATTGCGACCACAAAACCGTATGGTGTTGAATCCTGCCTCGGTCCATATACATTAAAATAGCGCAGCGATGTTGTTTTAAGTCCGTATTCATGATTGTAGACCTTCGCGTATTCTTCGCCTATCAGCTTGCCTATAGCATAAGGCAGCTCAGCATTCTTCTTTCCGACTTCTCTTTTCGGGTTATCGGGGGAGTTGCCATACACTTCCGATGATGATGCAAAAATCACCTTCTCGCAACCGAGCGCAGCCTCGAAAACGTTGATGGTCCCTTCAATGTTTGTTTTCAGGACTTCTCTGGGTCTTTCAAGGGTCCTGTTTACCCCTACCACTGCCCCGAAATGAAAGACTTTTTCGGCCTCTTCTTCTTTGAATATTCTCTTCAGCTGTCTCAGGTTTCTGATGTCGCATCTTATGAATCTGAACCTTTTTTCCGGGAGAATATGCCTGATATTTTCCATTTTTCCGGTATAAAGATTGTCCAGGCAGACAACATCATACCCTTTTATCAGGAGATTTTCGCATAGATGGGAACCGATGAATCCCGCGCCGCCTGTTACAATCACGCTCATTCTGACCTAGTTTAAGATTATAACTAAAAATATATTTAAGTGGTAAGTAGGTATGTAAGTAGTTATCATTGTGAATAATTAAATGATAAATAAGATAGAATAATATATTATAATTACGGTAACATTATATTTAGGTTGTAAAATGCAGGTTTTGTACAGAATTGCTATTGTGTCCACCTTGTTAATGTTATCCTTATTTTTTGTTCCTGAAATACGGGCTGCCAGGCTGGGGACGTCAAACCTGAACCTGTATGCAATGATATGCCAGCCCGGCGCCGCCCGGAACTGCAGCAGCGCGGCAACAACTGCGGCTTATTGCGAAAAAACTTGCGATAGTTGTGACTGCATAAACCCGCCAACATCAGCCTGCGATACATATGACCAATCTGGTACAGCTATACAGAATTGCTGCGCAGTGGGTGATTGCAGTCTGAATGAATATTGCACTTTCAATGAAAATGACAATCCAAGCTGCACGGTTGCTTGCGATGTCAGAACGGACGTAAAGTGCTGCGAGGTGGAGGGACAATACCAGTGGCGCGTGCACTTCAGCACGAATGCATTTTCGCCGATAGAATCGGGACCGACCGGTTATGCCCATTCAGTCAACTGGGATGTCAATGCATCGACATGTTCGGATCTCTGCCTCAATAAGGATGCATCTGAAATAGGTTGGAATTTGGGTGGCGATGACTGCGATCCGAACACACCTGGAATACAGGTTTCGTGCTGCTGCGGAGACGACAGCGGATCCGGGAGGAACGAGTATGTTAGGACGTGCAGTGATAACGAAGGTGGTGCCTTTTGTAACACTTTATCCGGACCCGCCAAGGTTGCATGTTGCAATGACAATACCAAATGCGTTTATAATGATTTGTGCTATTCGTTGGGAGCCGTCCAACAAGGCAGGAATTGCACGCGTATAGGCGCCAACTGGGGCGTATGGGCGGACGAAATCGGTCCGACAGTCACCATTACCGGGGCTCCGGCTGCCTGGCAGAAGACCCCAGTACCTGCGAATGTACAGTGCTTAGATTTGGCCAGCGGGTGCCATGACAGTTCAAGAGCGCTGAAGGTCTATACATCAAATCCCGCTCAATGCCCAAATTCGATTGGTGCGTACGATATTCCTTCTGTCATGCTGCCCTACATGATTTTGCAACATGCATGGGTATGTGCGGCGGCCTTGGATAACATAGGAAATTTTGGAAATACAACACCAGTCGAATTCAGAGTCGACCCCATCCGCCCCAATACCTCCTTCGTCTCTCCGCCTGAGCATGCATGGAAGACATCGAACTTCGATGTCGTCTTTTTAGACTTGGACCCCGATTCTGGCGTGGCTACCTGTCACTATAGGGTCTGGGATGATACGACTGTGACCAAGGACTGGACTGCGAGACTGTGCTCCGGCATCGTGACTATAACGGTCGGCATTCCGGGCTCAGGCGCATTGTGCACGACCGAAGGGCTTGACAAATGCAGAGTCGATGCGTACGCAGTTGATATTGCGGGAAATGGTGATGTAACTGTTTTCAATACAACACATTTCTCGATTGCAACGACCCCGCCAAGATGCGAAATCGAGGATGTTGCGGAAGGGACCAATCCTACTGATAAACCTGAATGCCAGCACAACGAGAGCGAGACTATTTACTATAACAACCAGGGGCCTTTGTGTTCGTCCGGGGTGGGTAAATTTTCAGTCCTTGTGGATTCCACACATATCTCAGGTGTAGACCATGTCACATTCCCCCTGACAGTAAGTGCGGGCGGCAATGAACCCGGGCCTGGTCCCATATATGCCCATAATTACCAGTGGGACTCCGGTGACATCTCAAATTATTTGGCAACTGCTACGTGCTTTTCGGTGGCCGGCCTTACCGCACAGACCAATTTCAGAGTCCTCAGGGACATCACGCCGCCTGAGGGCGGCTCAATAGATTACCCCGACGGATACTGGAATAAAACCGTTTTGGGCATTCCGGCAATTGAAGTTAATTTTAGAGAAATAACAGATTCAGGGGCGGGCGTTAATTTTTCCAGCGACAAGCTTCTGAGAAGGCACGCGACGCTGGACAAAGGTACATGCGGCGGATTCACAGCGTGGTATGACGAGGCGATAAATCCCGGCTCCCCATATCCTGACCCGGTTTCCAATGGCATGTGCTACATGTATACGTACAAGGTTTCCGATAACGTGCTGAATGAGCAGATATATGCATCCATCAATGTAACAAAGGTTGATACCGATCCGCCGGACAATCCGAATTCCACTGACACAGGTGAGTATACAGACGACCCACGATTGAGATTCACCGCAAAATTCCCGCCGCTTCCTTACGTGCCTGATGCTGAGGGCGAGCTTAACAAGTGCTATATCGAGATAGCTAGCGATTCAGGATTCACCTCTATAGAGAAGGTGGATGAAATTGTAATGGGGCTCGTCGGAATAAATATACAAGGGACTTATACATGGAACGGGGGTGAAGACGCCAAGACGTACTATGCCAGGGTAAGATGCGATGACAAAGCAGGAAATATCAATTGGACGTATGGCGAGGCTTCAGATGGCATAACCGTTGATACCTCAATCCCCCAAATCCCTGTGGTGAATGATGTGAGGGGCCCCGGCCAGACGGACGATGTGGACACTATAACGAGCACTGAGGTTGCCTGGGTCTACTGGAGGGCCGTTGATACCGGGTCTCCGATTGTAAGGGAGGAGTACTCCCTTTATGAATACTCGCAGGATGGCAGCCCGGTTTCGCTAACGGGATGGATACAATCTGTGCCTTCGGGCGCAACTGCCATGGGCGGGGGTTACGCGACCATGGACATGAGAACAAATACCGGGGAGGTCAACCTCACGAAACTGCATCAGGCAAACCCTTTAATACCGGAGCAGATGTCCAATGGCAAGCATTACTTCTTCAAAGTGAATGTGACTGACAGCGTCGGCCACTGGAACGTAAGCACGAGCGACGGCTTCATGGTAACCGCCTGCGAAGGGCAGCCCTGCGGCAAGACATGCGAGCTGAACAACCAGCAGGGCGCCTGCAACGGCCTGGGCGTGTGTTACATAGGCGGCGGCTGCGGGCTGAGCTGCTCGCTTCCGGCTGGATGGAGGGCATGCTATGACAACGACAACAACAAGCTGCCTGACTGCAATCCTCTCAGGGACAATCCATCGGCCTACTGCAAGAGAACCGGGGCGACAAGATGCGGCGCCGGTTCGCTTTGCCTGGATTCCGTAGCGAACGGCCGCTGCCTGGACCCGTTCGCAGGCTCGGGCGGTCCGGTGGACATGACTGGCAGCTGGACCACCTACCAGGTTTCCGACCCGACTAAGTTCTACGGCCCGAACAATCCCATCACGGTACAGGCGGGCGGCATCGGCGGCGTACCTTCATCATTCGAGCCGCTACTGGAATGCACACTGGAAGCCACGCTTCCCGGAAAATACTACTATCTTGACAGATGGGGGAAGATGGATGCTCTCCTGTCCTTCAGGGACTTCCCGCTCAACAGCGACGGCGAATGGAACCTTACCAAGTGCGCACTGAAGACCGATTACGATGATAACAAAGGCTGGGATATGAAAAACGACTCCACGATATATCATTTCAAGATTGACACGACGAAACCCGCCGCTTCGATAAAAGGGCCGACCGGGAAGATCGGGATAAGGTTCAATATCACCTGGGAGGGGATAGACCCAATCGTGAACGGCATGAAGTCTGACGTAGACTACTACTATGTGGAGTATGTCGACCGCTCGGAGTTCGTGGGCAATAACTGGCAGGGCGATGAGACGACCAAAATAAGGGCCAATTACTCAGAGGTTGTTCTGCCAAGTTCAAAGGCGGATGTCCCTGCAGTTTACTGCTTCAGGGTGAAGGCGGTGGACAATGCTGGGAATGCGGGCGACTGGTCCTGCGAGCCGCTTGGTTCAGGTACCCCGGAGCAGAGATTCGCCGGCTGCAATTGCGCGGCATTGGATACGCGGCCGCCGGGCGGCATCTGGGTCAGCACCGCCCCGAAGTTCTCGAATGCCCCCGAAACATCAGTAACAGCCGATTGGGGCGCGGCCCCGAGCGGCGGCTCAGGCTCGGCCATGGCAGCTTCCGGTTTCCGCACGATGGTTGTGCCGGAGGGCACCCAGTGCTTCGAGGTTGACTACAGAGTCACCGACAATACAGGGAAAAACCTGACCCCGGGGAATGGATGGGTGCAATGGGGAGCCATAAACGACAGGCATAATGTACCCATCTGGGAGAGCGGCTCATACAGGACTATAGACTGCACCACGCAGAGCCATGTCGTCTTCAGCCCCATGAGCGTCATCGGGGCGGACGCGGAGAACCGGGCATACTTCTTCAGGGTCAGGGCCGTGAGCGATATCTCCGGCTATGCCCCTGTTAGCCCGTGGAACGAGACCACTGAAGGGGCGATGATCGACAGGACTAAGCCTGATGTGGACCTGTCTGCAATCAGGAGGCTTGACGGAAGCCCGATACCGGAAGGGGACACGATACTCACCAGGGAATCGGTGATCATCAATGTTACCGGAGACCCGTGGGGTGTTGATTTCACGGGCGCCAATTCATCCTGGATCGTATGGAAGAAGATCAGCACATCAGGCTACTCTGATGAAGGCAGATACTATTGCCCCGCTGGCTCGGCGACCTGCACGACCAGAGACCCCTGGAACGTCCTCGACGGAGACTACAACGTCTCTTATCAGGGATTCTCCATGGACAGGGCGGGCAATGTCGGGCGCAGCACCGTCGACTCGTTCAATGCAAGGGCGCCGCTGGGCCTGGTGACCTCCATCAGGGAGCTGTACCTGGTCCTTGGCTCCTTCGAGCATGCGACCATACAGGTATCAAACAGGCAGAACGTGAACGAGGACATAAGCCTGATGCTGCAGGGGGATTACAAGTATAGCAAGTTCCTTGATGTGACCGGAGGGGAGCTAAGCCTGGACAAGAGGACCCTGAACATCACGCTCCTGCCGCTTGAGACGAAGACCGCCACCGTAGTCGTCTACACGGGCGACATATGCGAAGCCTGCGAGATGAACGTAACAACGGAATCGAGGATCCATGATGACATCAACAGCACCCTTAGGATGAGGATCAACGTGATTTTCCCTGCGGAATTCTCCGGGCTTTCGACCGCAGGCCTTGTCCTGCTCATGGCGCTGGCGGCCCTGGCTTATATGAGGTTCGGCGCCAAGAGGCAGGACTGATCACTTTTCACTTTCCGGATGCCCGGTCCTAGAAGCGTTTTATTTCTTCTGCGCCCAGATTTTATATATGGTGTCGCCAGCCAGGTCATGCCTGATATGCAAGGGAGCGAGGGCGCTCTGCGGTCTCCAGAAATGCCCTGTGCTCACCAGGTTCTCAGTCAAGAACGCGATATTCCCGAAGCTCAAGGAGGACTTCTTCGGCCAGGCAACATCGGTTTTCATCGGGAGGCATAACTACCCGAATGTCTTCATAGGCCCGCTGGCGCCTCTGACCGGGGAGAACGCCAGGGTCATTGACAGCCCTTCAAGCTGGTTCGGCATGGACTATTCCGCCATCATCGGGATGAGGTCCGCCCTGCTCAGGTCGAAGAGCATGGCGAACGTACTTTCCGTCTCAAGCTCCAGGATCGTCAGTGACCTCCAGGAGATAGCGCTCGCCTCCAGGCCCCCCGACGTAGAGATGCACTTCAAGGGGGTGCCCGTCTACAGGGTGAGCTTCTCGGACGTCGTCCAGCCCATGGGCCCCAGCGCGACGCTGAAGAAGCTGTCCGTGACTGAGAACATACACGTTGAGAGGCACGTGGAAAGGATAGTGTCTGACGAGATGCCGGCGAGGCAGGCCGGCTTCCAGTTATACAGGTCTGGCGAGGACGTCTACAGGATAAGCACGATACTGAGCTCGGGCGCGCTGGGAATGGAGGACAGGAAGCGCCTCGTGCCTACCAGGTGGAGCATAACCGCCAGCCAGACGATGGTCGCCGACATGCTCATAGGCGAGATAAAGCAGCTGCCGGAGGTCAACGAATTCAGGGTCTACTCGAGCAGCTACCTGGACAATCACTTCGAAATCCTGCTCATGCCGGGCAAATGGGAGTTCGAGAACTTCGAGGCCTGGGCGCCCGGGACGCCATGGTCCATGGGCGCGAAGAAGGCAGAGGTCCTTGCGGAGTATGAACCTAATGGCGGAAGGACGACATATGCAGAGCTGCAGGGCGGAGGCTTCTATGCGAGCAGGCTGGGGGTCGCCGAAGGCCTGAAAGGCCTGGGGAGGCAGGCGCGGGTCGCGGTGTTCAGGGAGGTCCATAAAGGCTACGTGGTCCCTCTTGGGGTATGGCAGGTCCTTGAGAACGTGAGGAATGCCTTCAGGCAGCCTTCCGTCAGATTCGGCACGAAAGAGGAATCTCTAGGATACATCGGCAAAAGACTCAGGCTTCCTTTAAGCGAGTACATCCGGCAGAGCGTCATTCTGAGGCAGAAGAGGCTTCATGACTTCATGAAGGCTGTCTGATTCCCCGGGCATGCCCTGATTTCATGCGCAGGATAAATTCCGATTAAACTTTTTATAGGCGTTTTGCCATTTAATAAATATGAAAGGTGCGATTGAGGTAAGTGTCGGATTTTTGATTATAATGGTCGTCTCCGCGCTGGTCCTGATATTCATCATGGGCTGGCTGGGGCAGCTATTCCCCCAACTGCAGCAGATAACGCGCTACGCCACCCAGCAGGCGGAGCAGGAGATGATGAACAAGTTCGCCGAAGGCACAGATGTCCTGCTGGCCACCGTCCCCTACAGGGAGAGCTTCCAGCCGGGCTCCGAGGTCCACTTCAAGATAGGCGCTAAAAAGACCGCTAGTGTTGATGACTACAGTTACTTCACGCTGTGCGTTGGCGAGATGGAAAGGACCACATGCAAGACCCCAAGCGAACTGACGCCAATAATAGTGGGTGGCAGCGGCATAACCTTCAAGTTCTCGCCCACCACGAAGATAAACAACAGGGGCGACATCAAGCTGCTGTCGGCCATCATGACTGTGCCCAAGGAGACCAAATCTGGCATATACGGGTTCAAGGTGTACGTATGCCCTGCCAGGACCGAGACTGAGAGCTGCAACGGGCTCAGGGGCAGCTACGGGCAGTTCGACTTCATCGTTGAAGTCAAATAAAATGTCCGATGTTTTTTATTTAATTTGTAAGAATTTTAGTTGTTTTTTCATCATTTTGGGCTTTTTCTTCCTTAAAGTAATTTATTGTTACATCGACAACGGAATAATATGGACGTTGGCCTGCTTTTCGGGATGATTGTCGCGATATTCCTCATCAGCCTGATTCTTATCTACGGCTACGAGCAAATCGATAGTATGCGGAGAATACAGGAGCAGGCCGAGATGTACAAGGCCATTGAAGGCCTGAAGACAGCTGTGGACAGGGTATACAGCCTCAGTGGCGAGACCAGCGAGAAGTACAAGCTGGCATTCCCAAGCGGCATAACCAAGGTCTGCTTCATGCCCTCCTACAGGGACGAGACCGTCAGCATGAGGGAGAGCAAGCTCAGGACGGATTTGCCCAAGGTGATTGATGCTACCTGGCAGGAGAAGCAGCAGCTGACAAGGCTGCTTATTGAGATGAGGTTTGCCCAGGGAGTAAACCTGTACCAGAAAACGGACAGGAACCTGACGGTCCTGCTGTTCTTCCAGGCAGGCGTGATACCAGACTGGAAGTACATACCGTACCTGGAGCCATCGAAAAAGACTGGCGCCTCCCAGGAGATATTCTGCGCCGCCCCCCGCAGCGAGGTGTGGCTGAAGAGGTCATTCGACAGGACTGGCGCATGGGTCGACGTGGACGAATCCTGAAGATTTAAGCGCTATCGGCAACATTATATTATGATAAGCGTCTTCGAGATTTTCCGCGTACTGATCGGCCTCGTAGTCTTCGTCTTCGTGCTGACTTTTTTCCTCAGGTTATCGGACATGTATTCCAACACGCAGGTCATGGGCAAGAAGCTGGAAACTGTGAACACCTTCGACCAGGTCGCCGCGCAGACCTTCACCAGCGAGAACCCGACCACGTTCTCCGGGTTCAGGGATTTCACGACGCTGGTCTACGAGCCTCCCAAGGTAAAATCAGATGTGGGTCAGAAGACGCTCAGCGTCCCGGTTTTCTTCATACCAAGCAAAGGCGTCATCCTGCTCGAGAAGCAGTGCCTTGATTACAACTGGTTCAGGTTCTGCTGGGTCTATGCCTATCCCAACTCGACGCAGATACTGTTCACGCCGCTTGAGAACACCGCTGATGCGCGGGCGACGATAGCCAGTATCGTCCAGCTCCTGCCCGATTCCATGGATTACGGCTACTGCAGCGGTGACGACGCCAGGGCTTCAACGAAGTCCGGGTTCGTCCAGTATCTTTCAGGCTCTGCGACAGAGTCCTACCAGCCTTGCACAAGGCAGCTGCCGGAGGGCTCCAGGGTCGTCGTGATCAATTCGACTTTCAATTTCTCCTCCGGCCTGAGAGGCGACGCCTTCATGGAGCTGTCCTCAGGGAAGCTCTACCGGAAGAATTCGACCGGGGGCATGCAGCCGACCGGCTACCGGGACGCCCTGGATGTCGCCGCATTCATTGCCGGCGGAGAGAAATCGCTGGAATTCAAAAGGAGCACGCTCTTGCGTGAACTGGCAGCGGCAACCAAAATCATGAAAGAGAGGACCATACTCGTTTCCCAGAGGCTGAGGGAGCGCAACAAGCAGGATTGCATGGAATGCTCGACCCTGTTCCCGAAGGCCTGCGGCTGGGTGGACTTCAGCGGCAACAAGTATGAAAGCTTACTGTACAAGAATTTCCTTTCCTCGCTGGGCGCCCTGGAGAGCAGCATGGCATCGGGGGATTACCTGCAACAGCTCGAAACGACTGCCTTATATTACGAGAGCCTGAAGGATGAGGGGTGCGAATGATGAAATCGCAGGCGGCCATAACAGAGTATCTGGTCCTTGTCATCATGATAGTGCTGATAGCATTCATCGCAGTCGTGCTGCTGTTCGGGTTCGAGCTCCTCAATACGGGCACCGAGCAGGCAAAGAGCAGGGAGAGGAGGGCGCTCTTCACGCTGGAGTCCTTCGCCGCATCGACGGCGCTGAACGGGCCCCAGTACCAGAAAGGCTCCTTCTTTGAGGATGCCAGGCTGACAGCCGCCACGTGCGGCGACCTGGAGAACCTCTTCGGCAGCGGCTGGTGGGCCGAGGTCAGGGTGCTGAAAGACAAGGCATACTGCGACAGCCTTCCCGTCTGGAGGAGGAGCAAGTGCCAGCAGGACATGCGCAGGGAGGAGAACATCGTATGCACGAAGCAGAATTACCCTTCCTGCGGCATCTGGAGGTTCTGCGCCAGGGAGGAGAAGATGATATATACCTCGGTGCCGGTGAATGTCTACAGGAAGATAAACAACACGGTTGATCTTGGTATCCTCACGGTGGGGATTCCCTCGGGTGGTTGAATGGAAGGGCAGACTAGCATGATAGCAATCGCGATTGCGATAGTGATGCTCATATTCATAGCCATATTCCTGCTGTCCTCGTCGCTCGGCTCCCAGACGAGCCAGACGCTCAAGGCGGAGTACCGGAACCTTTATGCCCACAATGCGCTGCTGTCCGTCCTCAGGACGGAGACCGAATGCGGCACCATGTCAGATGTCATGAAGGCTGCCTATTTCGGCGGCGGGAAATGCGACAGCCGCAAGTTCCTGGACAGCAGGATGCCCGGCTTCATGCAGGACATGCTAAACGCCACCGGCCACACGGACTTCGACTGGTTCATCGAGGCCAGCCCGCAGAATTTCGAGGGGGTCAGCCTGAGCCTTGGGAACCCGGCTGTCAAGGACGCCAAGGAAAAATGGGACGCAAGGACTCTGATAAACTGGGAGGGGTACCAGCTTGAAGCCAAATTGTATCTTATGACGAAGGTGTAGATTTTTAATCTGTTACACCAATTATTATCATGCCTAGAACTGCCCAGGCCGAATTCGCTTTGATTCTGGGACTGCTGATAATCGCGGTCGTAGTCGGGCTGTATGCATATTCCGCCGTGGTGCCGCCCTCGATCCAGCCTTCCACTCTGACCGAGGACCAGAAGGCTGTGGATGCCTATGTCAAGGATGCCATCAGGAAGGCATCTGCACAAGCGCTCAGCGGCATCTACAACCAGGGCGGCTATGTGGATGCCTCAGGCGTGAAAGCCGTCGAATACGGCGGCAACAGGATAGCCTACTGGCAGCTTTGCGGCACCACAAGCGTTCCGGATATCAGGCGAAACCTGGAGCTCGGCATCGAGAACCTGCTGAAGAGCAACCTTCCAGCCCGGACCGATGTCGCCGGAAGGATTGTGACATTCGACAAATCGCAGATTTCTGCCAATGCCCAATTGTTCGAAAACATGATCGGGCTGAGCGTCAGGGTCCCGACTACGGTAGGGGGGAGGCCGATGCCCCAGCCGTATTCAATCGACCTGAGGAGCAACCTGGGCAGGATATATGAATTCTCCAAGGACTTCAACAGGCTGCAGGGGACGTACAGGGCCCTTGATTACAACCTTCTCAGGCTCATCCGCAGGTCGAACCCGAAATCCTGCTGGCTGCCCACCAGGGGCGCCACCGTCAGGGGCTCTTTGTCGATGAGCTGGACCCAATTGAGGGACTGCATGATGGAACTCGTCTTCCATAACATGGCCAATACCTTCGAATGGGAGAAGCCTGTCCTTGAAAACGGCGTGTTGCCCAAAAACATGCTTGGCAAATCATGGATATTCGAGGTGGTGAAGCAGGATGGCACTTGGCACCAGTACAAGGAACTTCAGGTGGATTTCTATTACGGCGGCGGCGATGAGAAGCTCACCAGAAACAGCCCGGAGCTGCTGTTCGGCACCAGCCCGGACCCTGTCAGCGAGAAGGGGGAAAGCTTCTCCATTCTGGGCAATACCATTGGTCCGCTGCTTAATTATAATGTGAAATATAATGTGGCCTTCCCTGTCATCATAAGCGTCTGGGACCCGCTGATGGAGCGCTCCTTCAAGTTCACCAACTTCGTGAATATCAAGGGCAATGCGATAGCCAGTGATTGCAAAATGGAAACAGCAGCCACGGATGAGTACAACGGCAAATGCATCCTGGGCGCAACCCAGCCGATGAACCTGACCGTCCTTGATCAAAACGGCGCGCCGCTTTCCGCTGTTGACGTGCGATTGGACGGCTGCGGCCCGTGGAGGGTGTTCAACGGCGGGCTCCAGATAAATATCCCTTCATTGGCAGGCGCTGAACTCCAGCTTTCGCATGAATACTCCGGGAGCGAATACGCGTTCTGCACCAACTCCGATGAGCTCAGGGAGAAGACCGTCCGCTTCCCGATAAAGAGGGTCATGAATGCGAACTTCTATGTCGTCAGGATAGCTAAGTCCGGCTCGACATACAGGATAACTGCAATAGAAAAGCCGGCCGCCGAGAACATAACAGCGGTGTTCAACAGGGCGGGGAATCCCTGCATGAATTCGACATCGACGATAATCGCCAACTATGATCCTTGGGGTGGAAGGGAGGCCGTGCGACCGCTGGACATATACCCGACAGAAATATATGGCGTCGTTCTCATCTCCAATCTTGGCCTGATAGAAATGGACGGGCTTGTAGTCAGCGATGCGGCGACCAGCATTAACGTGTACGCTCCCGTCCTGCCGGGCTTCGCGGCAAGCGATGTGGAGGGCGTAAAAAGGCTTTTCTCGGCATGCGGAATGCAACCGGCTTCAACTGAATACTACGGCTCGAAAGTGGGGTGCGCATCATGAACAGCCTGATGAGAATCCTACAGGTTGTGGCAGTCTTCTGCGCCTACCTTGTCATAAGCATCCCGGCGGTCTTCGCGCTCCAGATAAACGTCTACATGCCAGGCGGCGCCCAGAAGGTTTTCACATTCGACCCCTCGACAAAAATCAGCAGGAACATCAGCGTCGTCCATGACCCCACGGATGCCAGATGGGAGAACGTCCAGGTGAAGGTCGAGATTGTGGGTATCGACCCCAGCTATGCAATCAACAACATTTACCTTTTCAAATGCAAGAACATGAGCCCGAACATGTGCGCAGCATATGAGCCAATTGAGGCGAAGAACTACCTCTCCGGCGAGAAGGGGACGTTCTACTGGAACGATGTGTCTGGCAACTCCGCATCCGGGCCGGTTGCAGGGTTCCTGTCGCTTGTCGAGATGAGCCGCAGCAACAAAACGATGTGGGTCGGCTTCTGGGACGAGGTCAAGAGGGACTCTGTCACATCATTCAGCAAGAATTCCTTCAATCTCGATTCCATGGATATCTATGCAAAGCCGGGCGTGGACAGCGAATGGATAAGCCGGTACATGCAGGACTACTTCATGGTCCCCATGGTATGGGTCGAGAGGGCCGTGCTTGGGGTCCTTAATGGCAAATTGCCCGAGAAGATATACAAACTTGGAGCCGGCAGCGGAGAGATCGGGGTTCCTACTTTCCAGGCGCAGGCCGAGGATACCAGCACAGTCTCTGCTGTCACGAAGGATTATACTTTCATATTCGGGAAGGGCAGCACATCCAATCCGATAACGTTCGTTTCCGGTTCTCCGACGACCTGCGGCGATGGCGCCTGCGAAAACCTGCTTGGGGAGACCAGCCAGACGTGCTGCGCCGACTGCGGATGCCAGGCAAATTATGAATGCACTGTCTCTGGGCAGTATCCTGCCGGCGTGTGCCACCAGTGCGGCAACGGCATACAGGAGCCCTCAGAGAATTCGACCACATGCTGCGCCGACATGGGCTGCCCGATCGGACAATCATGCGATGCTTCTGTCAATCCCCCATATGGCGTATGCGTTCTGCCCTCATGCGGAAATGGGAGATGCGACACGCCTGCCGAGACCGTTGGCAACTGCTGCACTGACTGCGGAGGCGGCGCTGCCTGCGCCGGCCAGTTCGGCTCCGGGTATTACTGCAGCACGAACCTTATGCAATGCGTAAAGCCCGCGTGCGGGCAGCGCGGCTGCGAGACGGGGGAAAACAGCACCACCTGCTGCGCGGACTGCGGTGGATGCCCCTCTGGACAGTATTGCAATACCAATGAGACTGCCAGCGGCGTGTGCATGCCGAACACCTGCGGCAACGGCGTCTGCGAGCCCGGCGAGGACTCCGGCAACTGCTGCCTTGACTGCGCCGGCTGCCCTTCTGATTATGCCGGCAACCAGCAGACCTGCAGCGCCAACAAATGCCACTTCTGCGGGAACGACGTAGCCGAGCCTCCGGCCGAAACGGAAAGCAACTGCTGCCAGGATGCCGGATGCGCGGATGACGGCCAGTACTGCTCCCAGGCAGGAAGCTGCATCGGGAAGAATGTGATGGTATTGAATGCATTCGTCGTGCCGGAGAACGTCGACTGCACCATCGGAGGCAAGATATCCGTAAGGATAAGCATCCAGAACAAGCCGCGCTACTTCAGCAGCTTCTATTCCGCTTCCTACACCTATGCCGGCTACTCCGCTCTTATGACATGCACGGAGAACGGGGACAACTATGAATGCGAGATACCCACGTCCGGGTCAGACTCGTTCCCCGGATGCTTCGAGCCCGGCCAGAAAACCGTGAATCTTACGGTTAACGTGGTCTATTACAAGGACAAGGAAGCCCAGACTGATGGGGACAGCACCACCGCTGCCGTGACTGGATCCGCCAACCTCAACATACAGAAATCGAGGTCCAGGGTTTGCAACAAGAATGGCCAGTGCGAGGCGGGCATAGGTGAAGTCCCTGAGTCGTGCTGCTGGGACTGCGGCTGCGGGGGCGGGCTGGTGTGCGCATCGACCGGCTGCATAGACGGGAGCGGCATAGCTTTGCAGGTTGACGAAGCCTCCTTCCCGGCGAAGGCGCAGATAGACTGCTCGAGCGGCGCCGGAAGGATAGACTATTTCGCAAGGGTTATCAATACCCCATACTCGGCCGCTGACCCGTTCAGGGTCGTGAGCTGGACCCTTTTCTATGGCAGCAATAACTATACCAAGGATACGCTTGCCGGGTTTTCCTGCGAGCCAGAGACCGGCAGCCAGGGGATGGCCACAGGCCGCGTGAGCTGCTCCATACCTGTCGCCCTCTTCCCCCCATGCCCGTACGACCCGCCGGCTGGCATGTCGATGGAGCTCGGAGTGGTCGGTGGCGGCCTGTCTGATACATATGGCTCATTGACCGGCAAGAAGTTGAGCGATGATTTCCATGTCGATTATACTAAGGGGCTGCCGAACTGCGGCAATGGGGCGATGGACGCCGGCGAGACGAGCGATAACTGCTGCAGGGATTTGGGCTGCCCGGCCGGAAAGCTCTGCTCCCTCTATTCAGGCTGCATCGATGAGGGCCAGATGGACATCAATGTGACCGTCGTCCCGGCCTCCCTGAACTGCTCTTCTTCAGGGATGATAACGTTCCTGGCCGAGGTCAATCCAAAGCCGCTTTCCATGATAAGATTCGAGAGCACTACCATAAACAGGACCATGATTGACCAGTACTGCGGAGCCAGTGACCAGAGCGGCTATGTCCTTAGATGCGAAATCCCGCTTGCGGACTTCCCCTACTGCTGGGAGACGGGAAGCAAGGAGGTGACATTCGAAACCTCGCTGGTGTACAAAGACGGCAATGACACGATAACCAAGAGGTTCTCAAAGTCGGCCAGCTTCTTCGCGAGCGGCAGGAGGGACAGGCAGTGCAACATGAACGGCGCCTGCGAAGTCGAGATAGGCGAACTGCCAGACCTGTGCTGCGCCGACTGCGGATGCACGGGCGGGCTTGTCTGCAGCCTTACCGGCTCCTATTCATGCAGGAATGCGGCCGACATCGTCCTGCGCACCGACAGGGTCAATGCCGTGGACTGCTCGGGACAGGAAGGGTACACCGTTACCATCAATTCCGAGGTAGTGAACCAGCCGCATGGCATTAATAATATCGGCTGGTACATCAGGATGGGCAACCAGACATACGGACAGGACATCCTGAGCTGCCAGACCCGTGAAGGCGAAAGCAAATACAGATGCGAGGTCTCTGTTTACAACTTCCCGCTCTGTCACGGAGGCGGGCTGAAGAACATGACGCTGGGCGCCAATATCAGCTACATAGGCGACGGCTATCTGCGGTACCTGAATGTTGAAAGTAGCATGAACGTTGACACGAGAAACTACCTCAGCTCCTGCACCAACAACATCACGGGAGGCGACCCCTCCTGCCAGCCGGAGCTCGGGGAGAACCAGACCACCTGCTGCCAGGACTGCGGGTGCTTGGGCCTCGGGGCGGACTATGTGTGCACCACGTCCGGATGCCAGACCAAGGGGGCCGTGAAATTCACTGTCTCACCAACCAATGTCACATCCGAATGCACACTCATACCTGCGGCAGCCGGCGAGAAGACCATAACGGCATATGAGTGCCATTTCAACAAGCCCATCGAAGTCGAGGCCATCGTGCAGAACCTCCCTGTCCATGGGGAGCCGACAGAGCTCACGTACTATCTTGACGGCAACAAGAGCGGGAAGATCCAGGATAACATCGCAGTCATAGGGAAGACCGCAAGGGGGTGGAAGATTGCAATACTTCCCAGGCCTATTGAATCCAGCACCAAAAACATCCCAACCAGCCACAAGCTCGGAATCGGCTTCACCCTTGTCGTGAGCGACCAGGGTAAGCAAATCGTCATACCCCTGGAAGGCCAGAACGAGGTCACCCTCACCTACAGCGTCAAGATCAGCGACTATCTTATTGACCTTGAGAAGAAGCTGGCCGAGGATGCAAAGGCGGGGGGCAGCATGAAGATCTTCGCCATAATACTCTCTTTCATCGTAGGCTTCTGCACGCCCTGCTTCGCCCTGGGTATTGGCCTTGCTCTCTATACTTCTTTGGGAGGGACGATTGCAGGCATTGTCGCATTGGCTACGGCAGCCGGCATGGCCGGGGTGACGGGTCTTCTGGGATCTTCCGCCGATGCGGTAGGCGCCGCCCTGGCAGCTTTTGCTGCCGGCCTTGCGTTGGGGTATGCCGCGGGCCTTTTAAGCGATTGGGGTATCTGCGAGACTATTACTATTCCGTGCGTTGTCATCGTTGTCGCCGGAGTGATTGCGCTGATGGCCTTCGGGGACAAGCTCAAGGGCTCTTCCGATGACGCGAAGCCGGACATACAGAAGGACATCGCGCTCGCGAAGGCGGAGGTCCATGACGACCTTTCTTTCTATTACAACCAGCAGGGCGCAGCGGGCGGTAGCGGGGGGTAAAGAGAGGATAAAATGAGACTATGCAAAAGTTTATTTTTGATTGCGATTTTTCTGCTCATTTCTGCACCGAGCGCTCTGGCCTCTGAAACCACCTTCTTCGCGATGAAGCCTGATAAAGAGTTCTGCTTTTCGGTGACATTCGGCCAGAACGGGAGGGGGGAATACACCTTCACGATGAGCGACCCGGAGTACCCGAGGCGCGGTTGGGTCGACAACCACAGGACCAGCTTCACGTCAGGCCCGGACAACCCTGTCATCATCCCCGTCTGCTTCAGCACGAGGAATAGGAGGGTGGGCGATTACGTCCTGCTGAGATCCACCCTGGAGACGCCGGAAGGCATCACTACGCACGATTACGGCATATGCGTGAGCAGGAACGAGGACGCGGACGTCGTGGAGTCTGACAGGAACCCCTGCGAAACGACCAGCCTGTACACAGACCTTTTCAGCATCGGCTTCGTGGAGTCGGAGAAATTTTCAGCGCCGGGCCAGAAAGTGGCATTCACGCTCCTTGTCTCATCGGAATTCGATGCGCAGATAATATTGGACAAGGAGAGCGGGCCTGCCATGGAGATAGGCGTCACGACCGTGCAGATGCCCGGGCAGCAGTCCGTCGGGATTTCCATGGATGCGCCATCCCAGGCCGGGGATTATCCGTTCACATTAAAAGCGAAGGTCAGCGGCTGCAACCAGACCTCCTGCGTGAAGAGCGTCACCGGCATATTGCATGTGGCCCAGCCTTCCAATCTGGAGGGCTTCAGAGTCGAGCTTGCGCCACAGAACAAGAACATAGTCGGGACCCAGACCGCGACCTTCTCGCTTACCGTTCGCAACCTTGATGCCCAGCAAATATTCAGCATCAGCATCGACATGCCAAGCCAGCTGAACACCGACTTCAAGCCACTGCAGGCCAGCATTGGCAGGGGCGCCAGCAGGACCATTGAGTTCTCGGTTGCCCCGGCGTCGACCGAACGCAACCTCTACATGATAAAGGCCGTAGTGGAGGATTCGAAAGGGGATAAAAAAGTCACCGAATCCTATCTCACGGTCGAAGAGGCGGCTGGGGACGCCCAAAGGGTTGCAGAGACCGTCCCGAAATTCCAGGAGGATGCCAACAGCTATGAAGGGAAGTACGACACGAGCCCGACCATCAATGACTGGAAGGATGTCAATGATGCCGCCGATGCTGCGATAAAAGGCGGCAAATCCGTTGAAGGCCAGCCCGCCTCGCCTTTGAACTGGGTCTTCATCCTCCTGGCGGCCGTCGGCATAAGCCTCGTGGTCTTTTTCATCTACAGAAAGACCCATGTCTACCAGGAAGTCCAGATGCCCAATTATCGGTATTGAGGAGCGGCATGAACAGGTTTATATATAATTGTGTAAAAATATATACAGGAGTGCATCATGCATAAAAAAGCCCAGGCCGAATTCGCTTTGATTCTGGGACTGCTGATAATCGCGGTCGTAGTCGGGCTGTACGCATACTCCGCCGTGGTGCCGCCCTCGATCCAGCCATCCTCCCTGACCGAGGACCAGAAGGCGGCAGCCAGCTATGTGAATGACCTCGTGAGAGAGGCTGCGACCAATACCTTGGCCGAGCTCTACACGAATGGCGGCTATCTGGACAACTCTCCGCCCCAGATGGGGTATGTGAGCCACAAGGCCCTTGGGAAAAGGGTGGCCTTCTGGCAGATGTGCGAGAATTTCAAAATACCTGATGTGCGGCAGGAGTTCAGCCGCGGCGTGAAGGGCTATATAGAAGCCCGCATCCCGGATTCCCAGGTGATCGGTGGGAGGAATACCGCCTTCGCCAAGCAGCTGCTGACTGTCGACAGCAGCATCTATGAGAATAAGATAACCCTCTCAGTCAGCCTCCCAACATCCGTCGAGGGCAGGCCGCTGCCACAGCCCTACTTTGTGGAGGTGGCAACGAAGCTCGGCAGGATTTTCGATTTCGCGGAGAACTTCGCCAAGATGCAGGCAGACTGCAGGGTCCTTGATAACAGCCTCATGCTTTCCCTCATGCAGTCCAACGAGAATTCGAAGCCGTGCTGGATTCCGATTTTGGGCAATGCCCAGAGGACGCACACGTTCACCTGGAGCAACCTTCGCGACTGCATGGAGATGCACATAAAATACTCGCTGTCCAACACGCTGATGGGCGAAGAGTTTCCGCTTGATGAGAACGGGAAAATACCGAAGTGGGCTATTGAGTTCTTCCCGGTACCGGCGGTCATAGACTACAGCACCGTCCCGGGCGGCCAGGGCGTGTGCAGCGGGAGCGCGGTGGCGAGCAGCAAGAAATACGATGACCTCAACATCAACTTCTACTATGGCGATGACGACGGGCTTGACAGGAGCGAGTTCTCGGGGCCGGAGTATCTCCGGATACAGCCGAAGGTCGGCTCCTTCACCAGGTTCCTCATGGGCCTGAAGGTCGGCGAATATTCCCAGAGCTACAGCGTCCGCTATCCCGTGATCGTCAACGTCTGGGACAGCTCGCTGAAGAAGGGCTTCAGGTTCGCCACCGGTGTCTACATCGAGGACAATACCATAGGCTCCTGCAGCGGCCAGATGGTGCTCGGCCTCCCGAAGCAGAACGAATTCTCCCAGAACTACGATGACACGTGCGTGGGAGGGGCAAGCGAGGATGCCAACATCCTGGTCAGATACAAGGACGGCTCGGATGTGATAGGCGCGACCGTGTCCTTCGTCGGCTGCCAGCTTGGGACGACCGGCGCCGGCGGTCCGGTACAGACGAAGGTGCCTCCTGTCTGGGGGGCGCTCACGGTGATGGACGGGCAGAACGAGTATACCGAATGCCACCTCTATTCCGACCTGAAGTCGATGACGATGACCATACCCAAGGCGAAGCACTTCGTCTTCAACTTCTCCATGGTCACGATAAGCAAGACCGGGACCACCTACAAGATCGAGGGCATCGCCCCCGCTACAAAGAGGGTGGAGGTCTCCATGAGGAGAGGCGGTGACATCTGCCAGCCTCCCGATCCGGAGGTCATAATCAACATGAAAGAGGAAGGCGCAATCGTCAGTTCCCTTGACGTGGCCAACCTGCCTGCCGACGAGCATGAAGTCGCGGTGGCTCTCTACGACGAGGGCCAGAACCTCCGGGGGTTCATGAACACGACCAGCCTCTTCACGCCGTCCAGCCAGAGCCTTCTGGTCTACGCCCCATACCTGCCGGGATTCACCGAGACTGATTACGATGCTCTTAGGAGCCTTTACACGAAATGCGGGATGGAGCCGCTTTCGGACACCGAACTTCAAAACAAGGTGGGATGCTCATGGACAGGGTAGCCAGTATTTTCCTCCAGGTAATCGCGGTAGCCTGCATATATCTGGTAATCAGCATAAGCTTTTCTTCAGCCATAGAGATCTCCATATACCGCCAGATCCTCAGGGGGAGCACGGCCACAGCGACCGGGGAAAAGGAGACCATAAACATCGATGCGGGCATCCTCGTCGACAGGAAGTTCGAAGTCGTCCATGACCCCACGGACTACAAATGGGACAACGTGCAGGTGAAGATTGAGGTCATAGGCAAGGATCCCCAGTACCCTGTGAAGAAGATATATCTTTTCAAGTGCAAGGACACAAACCCGCTGGACTGTGTCGATTATGAGCCGGTCGTGGCGGAAAGCTACCTCTCCGGCGAGAAGGGGACGTTCTACTGGAGGGATGTATCGAGGAACAAGAATGCGAACTTCCTTACTATGGTGAAGTTCAGCCATGACGGCCAGGACTTCTGGATCGGCTACTGGGAGGAGGCCTCCAGGGCCGGCGTCGAGAACTTCAACCACAGGGTATACGATGTCTCCCGCCTCGACCTCTACGGGAAGCCAGGCATAGAGCCAGCATGGATAAAGGACTTCATCAGCCGCTTCTACATGATACCGGGCAACTGGATGGACAGGGCCGTCCTTGGCACCATAAACGGCCAGCAGACCAGCGAGATATACCAGATAGTGGCTGACAAGTACCAGATGGAAACACCATATTTCGAGAAATACAAGCCGGCGACGAGCACCATAGACAAGGTGACGAAGGATTACATGCTCGCCTTCGGCAAGGGGAGCATCTCCAATCCCATCACATTCTTCTCGAATCCCCTGCCCAACTGCGGCGACGGGACCTGCAGCGTCAGCGAGAACCCGAGCAACTGCTGCCTTGACTGCGGCTGCGCGGCCGCCGGGCAGGAGTGCACAACCAATGCCGAGCACCCGAGCGGGATGTGCCATACATGCGGCGACGGGGTTTCTGACCCTGTGGAGAACAGCACCACCTGCTGCGTCGATGCCGGCTGCCCGGCAGGGCTCTACTGCAATGCCGCGATGAACATGCCCTACGGCAAATGCGTCAATGCGGCGTGCGGGAACAGCGTCTGCGAGCCTTCCGAGGATTCCAGGAACTGCCCGGCCGACTGCTGGGGGACGCCGGGGAAGAGGTGCTCTGACGCCTATGGCCCCGGATATTATTATAACCAGCAGACGAAGGAGTGCGTGCTGCCGGAATGCGGGCAGCGCTCCTGCGAGCCGGGCGAGGACAACGTCAACTGCTGCGCGGACTGCGGCTGCCCCACGGGCCAGTACTGCAACACCGACAGGGTCGCTGCAGGGACCTGCATGTCGGCCAACTGCGGCAATTCGAACTGCGAGCCGGGCGAGACATATGCCAACTGCTGCACCGACTGCGGCAACTGCCCGGCCGACCCGTACACCGGCCAGCTGCAGGTATGCAGCCAGAACATGTGCCATCTCTGCGGCAACGGCCACATCGAGAGCCCCGTGGAGACCCCTCAGACATGCTGCCAGGACACCGGATGCATAGATGGCTACTGCTCCGTTAGCGGCGGGTGCAAGGCCGAGACCGAGGTGGGCATGCGGGTCAAGATGCTCCCAGAGACCGTTGACTGCGTGCAGGGCGGCGAGGTCGACCTGAGGTTCACGTTCGCCAACGGCCCGGCATTCTTCAACTCCTTCGAGTCCATCGCTTACAACTATAAGAACAGCAGGTACAGGCTGACCCAGTGTGTGCAGCAGGGCGACATATACACGTGCAAGCTGCCGCTGAATGGCCCGGAGACCTTCGCCGGCTGCTTCGAGCCGGGCACCAAGAACGTCGTCTTCACTATATTGTTCACCTACTTTGAGGATGCCGCCGGGAAGAAGGCCAATGACATGAAGTACAAGGAAGTCTCCGTTCCCTTCTCCTTCGATGTCACGAAAGCCAGGCTCAGGGCATGCAACAAGAACGGCGCCTGCGAGCCGGGGACCGGCGAGACGCCCGAATCATGCTGCTGGGACTGCATGTGCGAAGGCGGCCTTGTCTGCACCGCTTCCGGCTGCAACAACGAGACCGTCATAACGCTTGCCGTCAATCCCGAGGACCTGCCCAACAGGAACAACATAGACTGCAACCCGAGGAACGGCATGCAGCCCACGGGAAGCTTCCAGTTCAAGTCCCACGTCCAGAACGTGCCCGAGAGCGCCTACGAAACCTTCAGCGTCCTCAACTGGAAGCTGGAGTACAACAACAAGACGTATACAGCCCAGAACATCCCCGGCTTCGCCTGCAGCGCCCTGACATCAGAGATGGGGCGCCACACGGGCGATGTGGAATGCTCAGTGCCCGTCTCCATGTTCCCCGCCTGCCCGAACCCGCCACCCGCCGACATGAAACTGACGCTGAACGTGCTTGGCGGCGGGCTGACAGGCCATTATGCCCCCTATGAAGGGAAACCTGTCTCCGCGGCATTCTCCCTTGACTATGTGCAGGGCCTTCCGCTCTGCGGCAACGGCGAGCCCAACCCCGAGCTCGGCGAGACCATCAACAACTGCTGCAGGGACATGGGCTGCCCCTCAGGAAAGGTATGCACCGTCTACACCGGCTGCGTCGACCAGAGCCAGGTAGACCTGACGGTCAGCGTCGACCCGTCGACCGTGGACTGCAGCAGGGAGCCTATGCAGCAGAGGGGCCAGAAGAAGGTCATAATACTTGCCGAGGTGACCAACAAGCCCTACTCTCCATCCACTGGCGGCGTGGAGTTCGGCGATGCCTATATCGATGACAGCAGGATAGAGGAGATGGGCGGGATGTGCGAGCCGGTCGTCAACTCGACCGTCTACAGCGTCTATGCATGGAGGTGCGCCATCCCTGTCACCAACTTCAACCCGTTCTGCTGGAAGGCCGGCAGGTACAATGCCAACTTCGAGACGACCATAGCCTGGCAGGACAGGGACGGCAACAGGATAACGAAGAGTGTGGTGAAGCCCATAACATTCTCTGTGGGCATCCCCAGGGAAAGGCAGTGCGTCCCGGACGGCTTCCAGGACCCGGAGCTTGGCGAGATACTGGACCAGTGCTGCCCGGATGCCGGATGCAGCGGCGACAAGGTCTGCACGAAGGACATAACCTGCGTCAGCAGCTCGCAGATCTCCCTCGTGGTCGACGATGTCTCCCCTGATGCGCTGGACTGCTCCGTGAAGGACCAGCAGAACATGGTGACCGTCACGGCCCATGTCGATAACATGCCCTATCACATGCAGTTCATAGAGTGGTTCATGGAATATAACAAGAACACGTTCACCGAACAGTACTTCACCTGCAACCCGGTCACATATGGCACAGGCATAAACACCACCGCCCAGTCCAACACCTACAAGTGCGAGATGCCTGTATACTACTTCCCCGCCTGCGCCAAGGAAGGCATACACAGCCTCAAGCTCAAGGCAAGGGTGACCTACGGCGACTACCGCGGCAGGGTCACCCAGACCGAAGCCAGCGACGACTTCAACGTCAGGGTCGGGACGGCCGGCCTCCCGAACTGCGGCAACGGCATGTGCGACAAGAGCCTTGGCGAGACCACCAGCAACTGCTGCCAGGACTGCGGATGCGCCAGCAAGAATGACGTGTGCACAGTCGAAGGAAGGTGCTATACGGAGAGCAACATAACGATGAGGCTGGAGCCGGCCGCGCTTACGACTGAATGCCAGCTGGCCCCCTGGGACATGGACACCTATAAGATAATTTCCTATCAGTGCATATTCCAGAACCAGCTGAAGCTCATGGCCCATCTCAACCACAAGCCATGGCAGGCCAATATAATCTCTGCCTCATATGCCTGGGATAAGTCTGGCAGCCGTGCCGGCGTCGGCTACCAGCCCGGCGGCAGTGCCAGCGGCGGCGCCAACACGACCGTCGGGGATTTCATCTCACCCGGGGAGGAGATCGCCGACGGATGGAACCTCTATGTGGTGCCAAACCCGAGCGGCGACTACAAGGTGCCGTCCTTCAGCGGCAATCTGAAAGTCACCCAGCACACGATAAGCGATGTCACGCTCACTCTGCAGCTTCCTGCCCGCACAGAGGAGTTCTCGCGCCAGTTCGAGAAGGTGGCTGTGGTCCGCAGCCTGAACGACGTCAAGCTTACTGTGAATGAGAAGAAGAACGAAGACCTTCTGGACCTTGAGAAGGCGCTCAAGGACGCCAAGGACGCCATGGACAAGGCGAAGAGGACAATATGCTCCATCGTCTCAATCCTTGCCATCTGCGCCATGTGCAGCCTGATAGCGGGCGGCGTGGCTGACAAGGCGGCCGAATACAATGCCCAGCAGGCTGTAGATAAAAAAGCCAACGACGCCTTCACGCCTGATGAGCTGAAACAATACAACAGCCTGAAGAAGGAGTATGGAGGGGATTCGATAACGCTGGATGAATACTCTACCATTGATAATAAAATGGCGAATTTGCAGACGCAGACCACATCAATAAACAGCGAAATTGGAGGGCTGGAGGGACAAAGAACGACCTTGGAAAGCCAGCTGACAGCACTGAGGAATTCTCAAGCGACCCCGGAACAGATATCAAGCGTTACTGACCAGATTGGCAACGTAAACTCCCGGATCGCTGCCAAGCAAGGCACTCTGAACGATTTGAATTTTGGTATGACAGATTTGAAGGATAGGAAAATTGAACTGGCGCCAGTAGGCGACTACCTCAGGCTTGACAGCAAGAGGAACCAGCAGTTCCTGGCTCTAGGGAAGCCGAAGCTTGTGGATGCATGGAAGGCTGGCGCCAAACCGGACCAGATAGCACAATGGAACCAATTAGGAACTGCCCCTGGTGCCCCCACCAATCAGCAGGCCATGGATGAAGGCAGGAAGATAATGATGCAGGATGAGAAGAACAAGGCCCTTAACAGTATGAACGCCGTGCCTCAGCAGGGCAAGAGCGGCGCAATCCTCGGCATGTTCAGCACGCTCGCCAGCGCCACGACGGCCCTGGGACAGTGGGGAGGCCTCATTGTCGGCGGCCTTGCTGGAATAGGCTTCATGTGGATACAGAGCTCAATGCTCGGCTGCGAAGGCATGTTCAACGGGGCGATTGCCGCGGCCCTTGGCGTCTGCGGCAGCCTAGCGATATTCGGCGGCGGATGGGGAGCCAACTTCCTCGTGTCATTGTCCAAGATATGCGACCTTCTCAGCCTTGCGCTGACGATGCTCATGCAGATCATGGAACTCCAGAACACGGTCATGGAATACCAGGGCTGCGTCACGGCGGCTGAGTCCGGCCTTTCGCAGAGGCCGAGGCAGGGAGAGACCGCCGTCGACAGGTCGCGCAGGATTGCCGACTATTACAGGCAGCTCAGCGCCTGCCACAAGGGCCTTGAAGCCGCTGCGTCAGAGTCCATGAACAAATGGGCGAACTGGGCGCAGGACCTTGCGACCGCGACCGGCCAATCGACCGCCAGCGTTCAGGCGACTCCGCCTTTCGGCTCGACGATAGGGCCGGGAAGCGGGTCGGTCATGATAAAATACAACTTCCCGTCCTACAGGCAGGCGACCGGCTACGGGTCTTTCACGGTGACCTTCAACTACATGTGGAGAACGAGCACGGGCCTTCCCATCGGCGGCAGTTCCGTTGCCCAGGGGTTCAGCCTGAGCAAGAGCGCCGGGACTTTGAACTGCTTCGTAAGGCCGTCGGGGCTGCAATGCCAGGGTGAGGGGGAAGCGGCAAACCTGGAAACACAGCAGATGTGCGAGAATTATGTGGCTTCAAGGCCAAACAGCTACTGGGGTGGCTATTCAGGCGTCACAACGCCGCAGGAGATATGCAAGGATGCAGAGCTGACAGGGACTATCACCTTCAAATGGCAACCCTGCAATACCGACTGCAGCGGCTATTACCAGTTCAGCTCCAAGTACGCCGGAGGGACGACTACACCCGGAGGAACTGCAGGGACTGCGGCTGGAGCCACAACCACAACGCAGGCTATAGCTAATCAGATGAACTGCTGCTGGTACAACATCAACGGCACGTCGGGCTGCTATAATGAACTAGGATATTCAGAAGACAGGTGCAAGAACGTCCTGCTTGGAACCTTCGTGAGCGGGGCTGTCTGCAATTCCGGGAAGACGGGCTGCGACAATGTTGGGAATTACTGCCAGCAGAAGAAGGACTGCAATGCATGCACCACCCCCGACTCGAAACTTGGCGGCGGGGCGTGCACATGGTGCGGGACCAACTACGCCAACGGGAAATGGGAAGGCAGTTGCAAGCTTTCTTGCACCGGGGGCGAAAAGGAATTCAAGAAGCCTGAGGAATGCACCAAGGGCTGTCAAAGTACCGCCGATTGCCAGCACCTGAATACCCCCGATGGCACTAAAGATTACGTCTGCTCGAATGGCGTGTGCATCAACTGCTATGCGGATAACAATAATGTTCAGAGGACCTGCGACAACTGCCTTTCTCAGACCAATGGCCTGTGCCAGTGGGACTTCGGAGCTAGTACGATAGCCCCTGATGCTGATAGGAACGCGATAGGCACCTGCGTGAACGTCGGGAAATATGTTCCTTCCCGTAGTGATGGCTCGAAGAGGGCCACCACAAACAGGGATGAATGCTTCAAACAATGCACTGTCGACCGTGACTGCGCAGCATCAACAGACCAGCTCAAGATTTGGGCATGCCACGAGAACAGATGCAAAAAGTGCGACGGTTACACAGATTGCCTGACATGCATAACATATCCGTGGTGCATGTGGGAAACTCCCCAGAGCTCGCCACAGCTTTTAGGGGATTCTACATCATTCTGCGTCGGCAAGGGATGGAGCAAGATTGCAGACAAGACGTACATATTGAGTGGCCAGACCTGCCAGGTGTTCGTGAAAATCGAGAATGCGCCGGTAATACAGAGCGTCATTAATACTCCAGGAACACCCGGAAAGGCAAACAGCGGTACGATTACCGTAAGATGGAACAGTGTGCCCGGTGCAACCGGTTACGAAGTTTTCCTTAAATGGGACAACACCGAATTCAAAGATACTGATTCATTCTATGCCGAAGTTAAGGATGGCACACAGTCTATAGCAATGCCAAATGTGCCTGACCTTACAAATGGCGCCGCCGGCTATAAAATCAAGGTAAGAGGTTACAAGCAGGCTGTTGCCGGTGGCCAGAAAACTTACGGTCCGTTCAGCGACTTATACGAACTCAAACTGGGTGCTGCCGCAGGCCAGCCTGTCACTCCGGGGCAGCCCGGAGCGACACTGCCAAACCTGAAGGTCGTAATCAGTGCGGACAAACAAACCATTGGCCCTGGTGGGACTATAACTGTCAAATGTACTGTTTCGATTGCTGGCGGAACTGTCGATGATCAAATAGCGGTGTGGTTAAAGAATGAAAAGGCGTCTGATAGTACGCAGAAAGTTGAATATCTTGAGAAATTTGCAAATAAAAATAATTTAGAGGTGTCTTGGTTCATAAACCCATTAGACTCAACATCTATACCACTAGGCGAAACTGGCAAACGAAAACTTACTTGTACCGTAGACCCGCAAAATAAAATAGCTGAATCAAGCAACGATGACAATACAAATAGCATGGATATTGGTGTGACCCTTTGCGGCAACGGGCAGTTGGATGCCGGAGAAGTATGTGATGTGTCGAGTTCTACAACCCTTTTACCAGTTTTTCTTTTAATCCAACCCCAAGATAACATCAAACATATGTTTTGGGAAACAACTAATAGTGGTAAATGGGGACTAAGAAAGGTGCTCTATGATAGTAATATCAGGGTTTCAAATGCTGGAAATGTAATGAACGTCCAATTTGGAAGCTATGCAGAGAGTTGGACTGTGGAAGAGCTGAAAGATGGCGCAGTCTGCTCTGATTTGACAGGAAAACTCGACGATTGTGTAGAATCAGAATCCTATCAATTTTCAAACTCTAATAGTGAATGGGGTTGGGGCCTTGAATATGGATTTTGCAGCACTGATTGTCAGGCGTACTACCCCTTAGTTGTCTGCGGGGATGTTGATTGGTGGTATGGGCGTAGTGCAGCTGGTTTCTGGTTTTATCCAAAAATTACTGCCAAGGGTATCGAAAAGACCAAAATCCAACTGGGCAGTCTGGATAAAGATGCGCAAGGTAATCTTTGTGATGATTCAGCGCAGTGCGGTATAAATATAAACAGGAACCTGATTTCTACCGCGATACCACATGTAATTGTAAATAGTTGTTGATATGAAAAAATATTTTTTATTGCATAGAGAAAATGTGATTTTGACAGTAGTTATTATATCGTTATCGCTGATTGCTGCGACCGCCCAGGCGGCCACGTACATGTCCATAAAGCCCGGCAAGGAGATGTGCACTACCATAATCTTCGGCGAGCAGGGGAGGGGCGAATACACGCTGACTGCCTTCGAGCCTGCCTCCGGCGGCTGGATCGACAACCATTTCACGAGTTTCATAGCCGGCCCGGAGAATATCATTTTCGTCCCCATCTGCTTCAGCGCAATGGGCAGGCGGACCTCGGAGAATGCCAACATAAGGGTCGTCGTCTCGACGCCGACATCGGGGAACGTGACCTACGACTATGGCATCTGCGTGGCGAACTACGAGGATGTCGATGTGATCGAGGGCAAGGCCGCGAGCGGCAACGCCTGCGACGCCATGGCAGGCCACACGGACATATTCACCGCATCGCTTGCCCAGCCTGAGATGTACGCGAATCCCGGTGAGAGTGTCAGCTACACGCTGATGCTCGATTCCAGCCTTCCGCTTGAGCTGTCCATTTCCAGGGGGGCCGAGGAGATGAGGATACTGGCGAGCAAGACCTCCGTGGAGGCGGGTGGCGGACAGCAGTCGGTCACCATCCAGCTGACTGCCCCGAATACTCCTGGCGATTATGCCTTCAGCGTCGTCATCTCCGTCCAGGGATGCAGTATTGCGGACTGCAGGAGGGAGGTGAAGGGCATACTGCACGTGAAGGCCCAGCAGCAGAGGCCCCAGGCCGGCTTTTACGTCTGGCTGACGCCGCAGGTGAGCAGCACGATAGGCCAGACGGATAAGGAGTACAACGTCCAGGTCCAGAATTATGACGAAGGCCAGGAGGTGACAGTCACCGTTAACCTTGATGATGGGCTTGAGTCCAATTTCGCCCCCTATACGACATTCCTGGAAAAGGGCGATAGCAAGAGGATAACGTTCACAGTGAAGCCGGCGACGGCCGAAAGGAGAACCTACAAGATCGAGGCGACGGCGACTGGGGTCGGGGGGGTCTCTATGAAGTCGGACCCGGCCTGGCTGACTGTTGACGAGATGGTCGCCGACGCGGACAAGCTGGGGAAGGCGGCATTCATCGCGGCATATGACGAGACCGGCGGCGCAGGCCTTACGGAGCTTGAAGAACTGAAATCCGGCACGGAACCTGTGACACCTGGAAATAACGGGACCCCGGGGAATGATGGCACAACTCCTCCGGCGGGCACTAACGTCCTGCTCTACATAGTGATAGGGGTCGTTGCTGCCGTTGCCCTTATCATGGTATTCATAATCTACAAGAGGACCATGTCCGGCGAGGAAGGCCTGACATGGGACAGGCTGGGAATCTGACCTTATTCTGCTGGCATTCGTACGAAACCTTCTGGGCGCTTAATTGAAAATAGGATGGCTATTCCTGGTATTCTGTCCTGAACCGCAGGAATGCGGCGATGCCGCCTAAATGCAGGAACTGCTCGCCTAGCTGGTGGTCGGCTGTTATCACCCTGATGCTCCCGCCCATCTTCTCGCACTTCTCCATGAGCTGCTCGAATTCGCCTATCTTCTCCCGTAACACCAGGAGCGTCTCGGCGGCGCCCAGACCCACTGCCTTCTCCACTTCTGATCTGCCATAGGCGACAAGACCGCCAGACTTTATCCTGTAAAGCACCTCCTCGACTGTCTTGCTCTCCCTGCCTATCCTCGTGTCCTGCAGTATCCTGTCCCCCGAACGGCGCAGCACCTCCGCAATTCCCGACGGCCCGGTGTGCGAGCAGCGGTCGAGGAACGACTTCCCCGCAATCCCCGGGCTGTTACACTTCATGTACGTGAAGAAGTTCTCCGCCTCGAACCCGGGGCCCGCTATCACTGCCCTTTCCCATCCATGCTGGCCGGAGATGAACCTTAGTATATCCGCATGATATGGTTCCCTGTTCTCGGGGTCGGAGCACTCGATGTGCCCGAGGTTCTTCATCCCCGAATCCAAGAGCAGCGCTATGTCAGCCTCCTCCCTGTCGAGGACGCATATGAGAATCCCCGGCTGGCGTCTCCTTGACTCCTCTATCCGGTCAAGCTGGTAGGAGCTCCATCTTGCCTTCTGGACAGTCAGGATGGTCCCCGGCTCTATCTGGAGCGTGTGATAGGACGCCAGCTTTGTTTCTTCCGGGCCCTCTGTAATCTTCCCTGCCAGCCTCAGGGTGCCCGAGGTCTCGTCAAAGCCTGTCTTCTCCAGCCTGATGGTCAGCGTCATCGGCTTCTTCTCGCTGAGCTTCAGCTCGCCTGCCTGCTTCACAGAGACCTTCCTCATGGTCCTGGACTCGACGAGGTCGCCCGGCTGGAGGAGGCGCTCCAGATGCCACAGGTCCTCCGGGCTTTCCATTTTAAGCGTGATTTTGCCGTGTTTCAGGTCCTTTTCCAGCGTGCGCATGGTTTTCCCCACCTTCTTCCTCTAACATCAATTTTAATAGATTTGCAGCGGAATAATAATATATGGCAGAAGGGGAGAAGCGCATCGACACGTTCGTGGGCTCGCTGATAATAATCGCCATCATCCTGATAGCCCTTCTGGCAGCCTCCTACTATTACCCTTATTACCCGTCCACAGGGCCGGGCGGCGGACCAGGCACCGGGGGGAATGTTCTATACAGTTTCACCGCGGGCACCATAGGGTTCTCCGAGAATTACGTATCGAGGACGCAGAATCTCGGCTCCTTCGGAGTCGGTGTCTCGCAGAAGGAGTTGCTAAGGTCCGCACCGAAACTGGAGATAACGGCCGGTCTCTTCGGCTCCAGCAGCGAGAAGTTCGATATAACCATTCCTGACAATGTGCTTGAGTTCGTGAAAGGCGGGGAGATCACGTTCACGGTTGACGATACGAACCAGTACGGGAACCTGATAATGAAATGGAACGGCGCAGAGGTGCTCAGCAAAAGGCCCGGGAAGGGGAAGCAGAACGTCACCCTTGACGCCTCGCAGATGAAAGCCGAGAACTCGCTGGAGATAGCGGCCCAGGGCCCCGGGCTTCTTTTCTGGGCGGCCACGGTGTATGAACTCTCCGACTTCAAGGTCAGCGCGGAATACGGCCCTGCCAAGTTCGCCGATTTCACGGTTTCCCAGGACGAGCTCGAGTCCCTGAACCGCTTCGAGCTTGGCTGGGTGACCGCAAGCAAGAAGGGGGTGCTTCTGGTGAAGGTGAACGGCGACCAGGTCTATAATGGCACGCCTGACAGGCAGCAGAAGGTGGAATTCACGGAATCCGCCCTGCAGACCGCATCCATAGGCGCCGGGACCAACAGGCTCACATTCATCGCCATAAACGGCTCCTTCGAGCTGCAGGACGTGAGCCTCAAGACCTACGTGTCAAAGAACCAGAGGACCATGAAGGAGCGCTTCGAGGTCTCGAAGACTCAGCTCGATTTCCTCAAGGCCAGGGGCGGCGTGGTCAGGGCGTACGTCAAGAGCGTGGACAAATCCGGTGAGCTGCGCATAAAGCTCAACGAGGCGAGCGCTGGCTCGGTCCAGGCGAAGGCCGGCTGGAACAACATAGGGTTCAACGGCAACCTTGCCGTGTCCGGCACCAACTGGCTTGAGTTTGGCGGCACTGGCACCTTCGACGTCTCCGACGTCAGCGTGGAAGTAGCGTGAATTTTTTTCTAATGGCAAATCCTATTGAAAACAAGCTGGAGCATACTAACAAAGGATTTATACAATTTGCGGGTAATTAATAATTGGGGACCGGATTGTTTAGATTGACTGTGATGGAAAAGCGTATAATCGAAGATTGGCTCAGAAGAAGATACACCAATTGGCCCCAAGAAAAGATTTCCAATATCACAGAAATGGTTGCGAATTCTTTTGAGAAATACTATGAGACTGGCAATAAGGATGAGTTTTTTAGTGAAATTTTTGATTTAGCCAGAAAAGAGAAACTTATTGGGGCAGAAAATGCACCGAGAGAGATTTATTTTTATATGACTAGCCAGTTCTTCAGAGACAGGAGACCTGAAAGCCCGGCGGGAAATGTTAAAAAAAATAGTCAGACCAAGGAATATGGGGAATTGGAAATTGTCGCTTATTTGGTCGATGAGGGGGGGAAGAAATTGACAGTGGCACCAACCGGGAGGAAGAAAAAAGAGGTTGATATAATATGCCATGCGACAATCGTAAATTTCGAACCCGATTACGGAAAAATCGATACAGATTATCCGCAAATCGTCGGTAAAGTGACAGCGTTCACTGTCCAGTATCCGACAGGCAAATATAAGTTTTTTCTGATGGCTGAGTATAACAGCCCTCATTACGGTCTTCTCAGGTCAGACCAACGGGTTCCTTACACCGTAGCAATTAAAAAAGGGAAAAAATCGAAAATCGAAATAAACATGCCTGTCCCGCCTGCCGCCGGTGGCGGAGGAGGCGGAATAGAAGGCGTGCTAAGAGTTGAACCAGACAAAATCAAAATAGAAGGACCCGGACCGCTTAAAGTTACTGGCGAAATAAAGGGACCATCCGAACCGATAAAATTTGAGCCTGCCAAACTGGACGCGACCATGCACGCAGACGTCGATGTACATGTTCATGGGGGCGGGAGCGGCGAACTCTGGTGTCCTTCCTGCCTCAGTTTCAGCAGCGAGAAATATCCATTGCATCAAATGGCTGGAAGCCCAAATCTGTATCACTGCAACCACTGTGACCAGGAGTTCATTCTTAAGCCGACTGGCGAGCTTATCCCGGTCCACCCATATCAGGAAATACCGGAGAAATGTCCCTATTGTAAAAAATGGGTAGATTTTACTATGGTGAATACGCCTCAGGGTGGTAAGGTTTACAGGCTTTATTGTAGTAATA
>Ga0315293_10000477_pt1 | contig 37207 bp, 29 predicted proteins | sample YL17G13_20_MG_FD_203071 | JGI IMG/M metagenome (GOLD analysis project Ga0315293, IMG submission 203071) | Sediment microbial communities from Yellowstone Lake, YNP, Wyoming, USA - YL17G13_20 | ecosystem: Environmental > Aquatic > Freshwater > Lake > Sediment | place: USA: Wyoming | collected... | reverse complement strand
GCTTCGGGGGACGCCATCGCAGGAGTTACTGAATCTAGCTATCGCCGTGCTGAAGTCTTGAAGCCCTTGCTGGTTGGATATGTCCCAAATGATCAGGAAGTGGTCGGGGCGGTGGTGGTCAGAAACAAGGAGGTCATTGATGCGTTCGAGCAGGATATGCCTCACGATGTCCTTCGTTCTCGGATTGCGGATGGAAAAACCTTTGGGAGGTCTCCTCCCGCAGGAGCTCGCGACTGCCCACGTGTGCGCGCCTATCGCATCCAAGAGTCCTCCCAGGTCCGAGGCCACTTGGAGCACACTAGAGGAAGGCCGGAGATACCTCGACATTGAGGATCCCTTGAGTTCTTCTATGTAGGGACTGAAGTGGTTCATGAGTATCTCCTGAACGCCTCTGTCGAGCGTTTTCGTCTGGTCGAGAGGGACGGCGATTGCGACGCTCACCCAGCATCGGAGAATGTCATTCGTTGGAGAGCCGTTGCCAGACTCGTCGATGTATATCGCGTCGCTGTAGGTCGCCATGTTCTCAGGATGGAGCGGAGCGGGGCATCGAGCGATGAGGGTGTGGACTACAGGTAGTCGGAAGCAATCGCTCGCGAGGATGCCGCCCTTCGGTTCAAATCGGCTTCCAGAATGGAAGCGGTTGAAGAGACGGTATTGCTCGCATCGAACAATCAGGGCCGCCTGTCGGCGGCGGAGATGAGATGCCGATTCCCTTAAGTGCAGCAGGTGCGAATCCTTGATCGCGAGGGGGAAGAAGCACGCGGACCTGGCGCAGAATAACCAAAAGGTATGATACCAAAAGGTATGATACTATTCAGTATAGCACGGAAACGCGTTCTTCAAGTCCGCCAAGCCGCTGGAGCTGGGGCCGATTTCGAGAGGTTCCTTGTGGACAGGTTCGCTGCTTCGGGCGGCCGTCTTGACCACGAGGCGGCGGGTGCGATCGTCGACGCCAGTAGAGGCAGCTCGTACTACGCCCAGCAGATCGCCCACGAGCTGTTCAACATATCGACCAGGCCTAGATGGCCCCAGGACCTCGAATCGGCTGTCGCCACCGCGCTCGCCCACCAGTCGCCGGCCTTCTACTTCCTCTGGGATTCGATCAAGAGCGGGACCCAGAGGCGGTACCTCATGGCGGTGGCCCGCGAAGGCAGGACGGCATCCCGGTCGGCGTTGATCGAGAGGTACGGCCTCACGTCCGCATCCCACGTGCAAAAAGCGGTCAGGCAGCTGGACGCGCGGGGCATCACGGAAGGCGGCGCGATCGTCGACCCGATGTTCGCCCTTTGGCTGAGGGGATTGGCGGGGCGGTCGTCCCAGCGTCCCTGACGACGGCCGGCTCTAGGGCTGTGCCCGCATGAGATCGCGCGGTCCGGGTCATTGAAAAGGGTCCTTGCCCTGTGAATCGCGCATCGTGATCAGAAGGATGTCATCTGATTTGAATCTGGGAGTTCGCTCCCCTCTCCCTAAATAACATTAAAATGCCTTTGAACTACTACGCTCTCCCGCTGAAGACGGTGTCAGTATGAAAAAGGCATTGATAACGGGGATTACTGGCCAGGATGGATCATATCTGGCCGAATTACTCCTTGCAAAGGGATACGAGGTCCATGGGATAATTCGCAGGTCCAGTACATTCAACACCGCAAGAATTGACCACATCTATAGGGATCTGCATGAGAAGGACGTGAAGCTCAAGCTTCACTACGGCGACGTCACCGATTCCGAGCAGATATCTAATATCATTTACAACATCGAGCCAGACGAGGTCTATAACCTCGGTGCCCAGAGCCACGTCAGGGTGAGTTTCGATACGCCGACATATACGGGAGAGACTACCGGGCTCGGCACGACAAGACTTCTAGAGGTGATCCGCAGGAGCGGGCTCCCAATCAGATTCTATCAGGCATCGAGCTCAGAAATGTTCGGATCCTCCGCGCCACCTCAGAGCGAATCCACTCCGTTCGAACCGCGCAGCCCGTATGCCTGCGCTAAGGTCTATTCATATTGGATGACACGAAACTACAGGGATGGCTACGGCATTTTCGCGTCCAACGGGATACTCTTCAATCACGAATCGCCTAGACGGGGAGAGACCTTCGTGACGCGCAAGGTGACTAGAGCTATTGCTGCGATAAAAGCAAAAAAGCTGAAGGCAGTTTATCTCGGCAATCTCGAGGCGAAGAGGGACTGGGGGTACGCCCCGGAATACGTCCAGGCCATGTGGAAGATACTCCAGGTGAAGAAACCGAGCGATTATGTTCTTGGCACGGGGGAGACCCATTCGGTAAAGGAGTTCGTCGAATTGGCTTTCTCATATGCAGGTTTGAAAGCGGACAATTGCGTGAAGATTGACAAGCGGTACTTCAGACCCACAGAGGTCGATGTCCTAGCCGCAGATTCAAGGAAAGCAAAGAAAGAACTATTTCTCGACCTCAGAGTCAGATTCCGCGACCTTGTGAAGATAATGGTCGACGCCGACCTGCGCGCTGCAGGGCTGAAACCCATTGGTGATGGTGATGCTATCTTGAGAAAGAAATTCCCGGAGAGATGGTGGGGCGTGGACTGATATGGGATATTGGGGCGGGAAAAGCATCCTCGTCACCGGTGGCGCCGGCTTCCTAGGTTCCTTCGTTGTAGAACGGCTCTTGAAGAGCGGAGTAGACAAATCAAACATCTTGATTCCGAGAAGCAAGGATGTCGATCTCAGGAAATGGGAGAGCTGCCTCAAAGCCGTCAAAGATGTCGATGTCGTAATCCATCTCGCCGCGAAGGTCGGTGGGATTGGTCTGAATCGCGAGATGCCTGGCACCCTGTTCTATGACAATGCCATAATGGGCATCCAGATGTTGGAGGCTGCCAGACAATCCGGAGTCAGCAAATTCGTTGCAGTGGGTACAATATGCGCTTATCCGAAGTTCACCCCCGTCCCATTCAAAGAGGAAAGCCTCTGGAACGGTTATCCGGAGGAGACGAACGCTCCTTATGGTCTAGCAAAGAAGATGCTACTTGTCCAGGCGCAGGCATATCGCTCCCAGTTCGGATTCAACGCGATATACCTGCTACCGGTCAACCTCTATGGGCCGCGGGACAATTTCGATCCCCGCAGTTCGCATGTCGTTCCCGCCCTGATTGTCAAATTTGCTGAGGCTAAGGCGAAAAAGCTCAAGAAGGTCGTAGCATGGGGGACCGGCAACGCTTCTAGAGAATTCCTTTATATTGAAGACGCAGCCGAGGGGATCGTCCTGGCCGCTGAAAAATACAATGGCCCAGAGCCTGTGAACATAGGTGCTGGTTTCGAGATCAAGATAATCGATCTCGTCAAACTGATTGCGAACTTGATGAATTATAAAGGAGAAATCGTCTGGGACCACACAAAGCCGGACGGTCAACCCAGGCGCATACTCGATGTCACGAGAGCGGAGAAATTATTCGGCTTCAAGGCCAAGACTAGATTCGAAGACGGTCTATGGAAGACCATTGATTGGTATGTCTCCCAGCAAAAGGACAAATGATATCCACGAAAAGTTGACATAATAAGTGTCTCAAAATTATTTTTCAAAGGAATGATTCTGACTCTCAGAAGCATGTGAATCAGTAGTGAAAATGAAAAGCAAGAGACTACCTGGTCGGTAAGATGCATAAGAAAATCGTTCGGTCCTTCTCATAGCCGCGATTGATTTGCGCTGCTGATCAATGAAGTCGTTTATTTGGATAGCACATCCCGTTGATTCTCAATGACTGTGCGCAGCCAAATTTCGAGATTGAGCAGAAGCCAGGCAAATCTCCAGTCCCTGCATTTCTGGAAGTTATCGATGAACCTCTTCAGGAAAGCTTCATCGATGATACGGAACGAGACTATTCTCGGCTTATCGGAAAGCAATCTGAGCCCGCCGTTCTTAAAGAAGAATTCGACCCAATCGCGCTCTGGAACGGCGAATCCGAGCTTGTCCTTTTTGTTTCTAATCGTATCTGGTATTATTCCAATCATTGCTTCGCGTAAGACCCTCTTGGTCCACTGTTCATTTATCTTCAGAGAATCCGGGAGCGATGTGAACTCGAAGGAGACCAGCCTGTAATCCAGGAACGGCAGCCTAGTCTCTATTGAGTATCGCATCGAGTTCCTATCCTCATACCTCAGGAGTTCTTGCAGTCTTTGATCTGTGGCGAACCGAAGTGAGGAAAAAAGATTCGAAGACTCCCTTTGGAATCTATCAAAGGTTCGACTAGCCCCTTCGCTCCGAAGGTCCTCATGCATAGCATCCATTGAATCCATTTTTTTGAAATTCATGATGAAGGTGAACATGCGATTGATTATTTTGGCCACCCTATCATTCGTAACCATGCTCAGGAAAAGGCTCGCAACCCACAATCTCTCCATCCGGTTGCTACGGGTGTTGACCAAAGTCTGGAAGGCCTTTTGGATCTCCCCATCCATGAATAAATCAGCGGCGCGGGAGGAAATGAACCTGGTGTACCCCCCCAGGGTCTCGTCCGCCCCCTGACCGTCGAGCAGGACCTTCACATTGTTTTCATGGGAGAGACTCATAACAATGCTTTGACCGATGACGCTAGGACCGGCGACTGGTTCGTCCTGGCTCCTAATGACGTTTTCTAAATCAGAAAGAATATCCTCTTTGTTCGGGATCAAATAATGGGAGCAAGTCTCAGTCTTACTCTCCGTCTCTTTGATGAATAGGGATTCATCGATGCTCGCTTCTTTGAATATCACCGAGAACGTGTCCATCTTCTTGATCTTTCCATTCTCGCGCTTGAGCATATCTTGAACCGTGCACACTATCGACGTCGAATCGATTCCGCCGCTAAGGCATGAACCTACTGGGACATCCGATCTGAGCCTGATCCGAACCGCATCGGTGAAGAGATCTTTGAATTTCGTGATCAGGAGATTGTCGTCCTCCTTGTTCAACCGGGGCGTTTTCGGGATCTCCCAGAACCTGTCTATCTTTGGCTTGAAAGAACAATCAATGGTCATGGAATGACCTGGGAGCAGCTGCACGATCTCCTCGAAGAATGTCTCGGCCGTATGGTCAGTAACCGTAAAAGCGAGATAATCATAGATCATGCGCCTGTTGACCTTTCTCGATATTGCGCCGGAAGCGAGGAGAGCTTTTGGCTCAGAAGCGAAGAGGAATTTGTCGTCCTTCATTGCATAATACAACGGCTTTATTCCAAACCTGTCGCGCGAAAGGAACAGCTTCTTCTCTTTGTCGTCCCAAATCGCGAAGGCCCACATGCCATTTAGCCTGGCGGTGCAGGAGGGACCCCATTGCTCGAAGGCCTGGAGGAGAACTTCTGTATCACTCGTCGTTCGGAATCTTCTTCCAAGAGCTTTCAGCTCCTCGCGTAATTCGATGTAATTGTAAACCTCACCGTTGAATGTAATCGCGAATCGCTTGTCGCTGGATATCATCGGTTGATTGCCAGTCACTAGGTCAATAATGGCCAATCTCCTGTGTCCGAGTGAGATATGGGAACAAGTGTAGTTTCCTGCTCCATCAGGGCCACGATGGATAAGGCTATCCGACATCAGCTTGGTGATATGAATGAGGTGTCCGTCATCGATCTTCGGACTCATAACTCCGCAAATACCGCACATTTGCCTATCACATTCCACCCACTCTGTATGTTGCTATCTAAATGCATTCATGTACGATTATAAATAATTCATCCTCTCGCAATGAATATCTAATTTCTGGAACACTCGCAGATGGAAGAACATTGAAGGGTCAAACGGGAATTGAGAACCAAGATATCCATGTGGATTAGAATGGGCGGAGTCTAGGGCGGAGCGTGCTCTGAAGACCAAAGTCTCATATCAGGCGAATCCGGTCTAGTAGTTAAAGGACAAGGAAATCGATTTTATGCGATCAGAAAGGTTTTCTTCTTTGGATATCGTTCGAGGTTTTGCTATCTTCTTAATGATTGAATCGCATATTGCCGTAATATTGCCCAGTTCTGCCTTGAATTATCTGTCTGGCATTGTAGCAGCGCCTTTCTTCGTATTAATTTCCGGGCTCGCTTTTGAATTTTTCGTCTTATCTCGGATTAAGCGAGGAAATAGTCGACCAAGAATACTCATTGAGACTCTTTCTAGGGGTGTTACTCTCTTCACTATCACACTTTTACCATATTTCATAGCGAGTATTGTCATGCCTTCTACCTTTCCTTGGGTAGGGATTTTCAAATCGAGCGTTTTTCAGGTGATAGCCATTGGATTCATCATCGGTTTCTTCCTTCAGGGACGACCAGTCTTGAAAATCATCGCCCTCGCATTGATATTATTCTCGACCCCCATCTTTCGCAGTATAGGGGATCTGTCGTTCTTGACTACTGACCCCTTCCCACCTTTCCCGTTTCTAGGATTCTTTGTCATTGGACAGATATTCTCGGACATCTATACGAATAAACGAATCGAGCTGATAAACAGCAGAATCCTTCTATGCATTTCAATTTTACCTCTGATCATTCTGCTTCCGATATTGTTGCTTTCAAATACTGTCTTTGATCGTCCTGCGCTTGGGCAGGTTCACGTATTTCTTCTCGTTTGCGGGGCACAATTTTTCTTCATAGTTCTTTTTAAAGTGCTTGTTGATCGAGCGAGACATATGGTCATGTTCCGTTCTCTGGAGGGAATTGGGCGAATCTCATTCTCCGCATATTATTTGCATTGGCCTTTCATTTTCATATTGGCTAAGATCTTCTCTATACTGAGTTTCACCTCGTCGGACTTTATTATTGTTCTACTTCTGAATCTTGTGATTCTTATGTCAATCACATGGGTATTGTCATTCATTGAGTTGAAGTGGAGCAAATATCGATATGCGCTCGGGGTTGAATGGATATTTAGAAAAGGCTCTGCGCAATTAGTTTCTTTATTCGAGTTGCTCATAAAAAAGGCTCGGAAGTCTCGCGCATAGAATGACAAGAACCCTAGAAGAGTCTGAGGGGAGGAAGGTTCGGAATATTATCGGGAACGGTTCATGTGGATTGTCAGGCCAGTCGAACTGATTCCGAAAGGAGGGAAACTGATTGTCGTGGATAATACAATTTTCCCATCTTTGATTTACGTTTTCAATTGGATTTCATTTTTCTTGGGTGAATATCTCAGAAAGGTTCTCTATATTCAATTCTTTGTAAATGACACATACAACCAATCTCTCTTCAATGTCAGCCGTAAATTCTGGAGATGTGTGCGAATAGCTTCTTCTCTCGATTAGGGTGAATTGTGGGAACGCCGTGAACATTGACGCATAGTCATCCTTGTAGGTAAAGACCCCATCATAATGTTTCCACGCTCTACGCCTGGGCGTCTTCACATCAAAATCGATAATCCCCAAGAAGCCGCCCGGCTTTAGCACCCGATCAGCCTCAGATACTGTACGGGTAAGTAATTTTCTATCGACAAGAAAAAGGCAGAATCCGAATAAAACAAAATCGAAAAATCCGTCCATGTATTCTAGTTTCTCAGCGGTGCCTACCTTTAGGTTTAATCCAGGAAAATTCTTATTTCCAGATCTTATAGCCTCATTTGAAGGGTCGATTCCATAACAATCGCACAAGGTCTTCTCCTTCAAATATTGTAAATTGCGACCATTAGAGCATCCAATCTCGAGGACTTTCTGTCCAGGCCTGATGTATTTAGCAATGAGATCGATGTCCTGTCTCTCAATTCCTTGAATCTCAAGCTTCTCCTTATTCCTAAGAAAATATGCATCGCCTTGATTCTGAAGGAAAATCTCTTTTTGGTCCAATTCAATCACTCACGCATTTGATTCTTTATCCTCTTATGATACCTTAAGTGTCTTATTGGCTTGACTTTATGTTCAGAGATATTGCTTAAGAGAATATTAATTGAACCGAGCTATTCGCACATTTCCTACTTATCAACACCATTCTAATTAATAATTGCCCATAGATTGTTAAGATTGAACAGATTTCACATTTATCACTTCCTATATGGAGAAGTATGTCCCTCGATGATGAAATGAAGGGCAAGGAACAACGATTCTCATTTCAAAACCTCGGAATGAACAATCCCCGCTTCATGATACAAGAAGTAAGAGCTGGGAGGTTCTATTCTACTTGCACTCGAGTATCATTTCTTTGAGTTGTGCCGGGTTGAGCCATCTGCTATTTGAGTCACTGGAGTATTTGAACCCCTCTTGCATCGGCTTTCCCCCCTCCCAATCCCAGCTTTTCCACCACGGATGAACAGGCTGAATTATGAACATGTCATCGGTCTCGATAGTTGTGCGGACTTCATCTTCGGAGATGAGGATCTCATGGATTTTCTCTCCTGGTCTTATACCAGTATGCTCGATTTTGCATTCTGGAGCGACCGCCTTTACAAGATCAAGAATCTTCATGCTCGGTATCTTCGGAACGAATATCTCTCCACCGTGCATCTTTTCAATGCAGGAAATTACGAACTGAACGCCTTGATCTAGCGTTATCCAGAACCGAGTCATACGAGGATCTGTAACTGTGATCTTGCCAGTATTCTTCTGGCTGATGAACAGCGGAATCACGCTGCCGCGGCTGCCAATGACATTTCCGTATCTAACACAGCTGAATTTCGTATTCTTATCACCACGATATGAATTTGCCTGAATGAATAGCTTCTCCGCTACAAGTTTTGTTGCCCCGTATAGATTAATCGGGTTGACGGCTTTGTCAGTACTCAGTGCCATAATATTCTCCACACCACAATCAAGCGATGCTTCGATGACGTTTCTCGCGCCCATAACATTTGTTAGAACCGCCTCAATCGGATTATATTCACATGCTAGCACTTGCTTTAAGGCCGCGGCGTGCACAACGATATCTACGCCCCTCAGAGCTCGGCGAAGTCGATCTACATCCCTAACATCACCGATAAAGTATCGAATGCTTTCGTGATCAAAACCTCCGTTCTGCATTTCATGCTGCTTGAGTTCGTCTCTGCTAAATATAATGAGCTTTTTGGGATGATACTCCTTGAGCATAACCTCCGCGAATTTTTTTCCGAAGGAGCCCGTTCCCCCCGTTATCAAGACTACTCTGTCGTTCCATTCCATTGAGCGTCACCGGATTGGAGATTATGTTGACCTACCTTCATGAATGAATTGGCATATAATCCTGATTACTCGCATAAGACCAGAACCGCACCGCGGATGTAGCTAACCACAATCGCGATAATCGCGATTACTCTGAGGATATCAATCTCAGTCAATCTAAGAGGGTCTATGATAATAATCCGAGCAGTATGATACCAAACACCCCTTTCTGTGAAGACTTATCTATTATCTTTCCTACTCCCTCAGACTCTTTTAAGGCTTTTTTCACATATTTGTAGGATGCACCAAACATCTTCCATTTCTTATACGGTGACCTGTGACTCTTTAGTTATTGCACGCGCGTCCTCCAAGCACGATTCTGACTTCTTGGTGGCTAGAATGACGAACTCAGGGGCCAATTTCTTTCGGAATCGTATTAGGGTTCGCTCAATTATGCCGCAATCCCTTAAACCAGATGGATGACATTCCATAACTTTGAATCCATTTCTTTCCAATAATCTGGCCAGCAGGAACGGATCGTACCAGCAAACATGACCTCCGTGAGGTTGCAAGTACTTGTCTGCAACTACCATCATCATGAATCTCCAGAAAGTCAATGGTTGCGGAGTCGTTAGGACAATCTTGCCGGAATGAACGAGGTGCTGATTTGCGCACACTAGAAACAACCCCGGGTTCGACAGGTGTTCGATAACCTCTCCCGCGTATATTATATCAAAATCCTTCTTAGGGAGTCGGAAATCCTCTGCATCAGCCACAAGAACATCATAGCCATGGGATTTGAATCTTGCAATCTGTTCATCCAGAATATCTATCCCGACGCATTCTCTGGCGACCCTGTGCAATTTGGCATGTACCGAATCTTTTGGGTCTTGAGAACGATCACCGCCGGTACAGCCAATGTGCAGGACAGACTTGCCGGTGGACAATTCAACTCCATACTGGACTCGATCCACGAACTTTCCAAGACGTATTTCTTCGCCGGTCATGTTATGGAAACCTATCCTTTCCTTCCTTATGGGCTTTTGCCACGGGCGATTTTCATACCAATTCCTCCGTCGAGAATCATAATACATCGATATGAGGCTTTTTCTGATTCCTCTCTATAAAGAATGGTGAACCGTAGGGAATTTGAATCCCCGATTAGTCAGTAACTCTCGTCTACTATTCGCTGGACTAATTCTCGGCGCAGAGTACTTGGCAACTTTATATTTGAATATCCATGTCGTTCCAATCATATGGGATGTTATTATTCCTGAAGCGGGATTGGCAAAATGAGAAGATGCTCTAGTCGGAGTTGATATTGTGATATCGCTACTTGTGACTGGTGGTAGTGGTCTTCTCGGAAGCGCAATCGTGAGAGAGGCTATTGGGAGGTTCAAAGTGATTTCTACCTATTATAGGAATCCCATTGCTTTCGAAGGTGCAAGGTTCATTCATGCGGATTTGCTGAGCGAAAGAGATCTTGAGATTCTTTCGGTTGCGAAACCAAATGTCATAATCCACTGTGCCGCATTGACCAACGTCGATTACTGCGAATCTCACCCCGATGAGGCATACGCTCAGAATGTCCAAGCGAGCATAAATGTTGCCAGGATTGCTCGGGATCTCGGCTCATATATGATTCAGATATCGACTGACGGCGTTTTCAATGGAGAAAAAGGATTCTATTCTGAGGAAGATTCGCCCGATCCAATAAATAACTATGGCAAATCAAAGCTGGAAGCTGAAAAAAAAGTATTGGAAATCAACACCCATTGTTGCATAGTGAGAACCAATATCTTCGGTTGGAATCCGACCGCAAGGAAGAGCATGGCTGAATGGATGATTGGAGCTCTCAGGGCCGGAGAGGTGCTTACAGCTTTCAATGATGTGATAATCTCACCTATTTTCGTTAACGATCTTGCTGGGATATTATTTGAATTATGCCGTATGGAGTACGACGGGATGGTTCACATCGGAAGCCGCGATAGTTGCAGTAAGTTCCAATTCTCTCACGCCATTGCCGATGTCTTCGATTTTGACAAAAGAAATATCAAGCCAGTAAGTGTTAATGAACTGCATCTTGGAGCAAGAAGACCTAAGAATACATCATTAAACATCCTCCGCATAAGCTCGCTGCTTGGACGAGAAATGCCTTCGGTCCTTGATGGAATTCGGAGAATGAAACAACTTCGAAATGACGGATATAATGGGAGAGTAGGCGATGGCTGATCTCAAACTCATTGCAATAATTCCCGCTCTGAATGAGGAAAACACCGTTGCGGCTGTTGTTGATGCTGCAAAGAGGTATGTTGATGAAGTGATTGTCGTTGATGATGCATCTTCAGATGGCACTGCACTTTCGGCACGAGGAAGAGGAGCCATTGTCATAAGTCATTGCGTTCGCGGCGGATATGAAAAGAGCATTAGTGACGGTTTCGAATTGGCCATTGCTAGTAAGGCAGACATTTTTGTGACTTTGGATGCGGATGGGCAACACCTTCCCTCAGATATTCCAAGGTTAACCCGACCGATTGAGAAAGGCGAAGCGGATATCGTCGTGGGAATAAGAAATAGGCGCGCTAGAATGTCTGAGACGCTCTTCGCTACAGTTGCAAAAGCAGTCATTGGGATCGAGGATCCTCTGTGCGGATTCAAGGCATATAGTGCAAGAGTCTACAAAGATATCGGATATTTTGATACTATTTCATCCGTCGGGACTCAATTCCTTTTCTCAGCAAAAAGAAAAGGGTATCGATTGATCCAGATGGACATAGACTTAAAACCAAGGGGTGATATCCCACGATTCGGAGGACGCGTAGTTGCCAACTATAAGATTCTGAAGGCTCTTGCCAAGATTCTTGTACTTTTGCTATGTAGTGATTTTTTCAAAGAACGGAGGGATGCAACTGAAGACGGTGAGAATCGGCAATAGAGAGGTTGGCACTGGCGAACCGGTCTACATAATTGCTGAGATCGGGTCGAATTTTGATGGCGATATCGATCGGGCAATCAAACTCATTGATCTCGTAAAAGAGAGTGGAGCGGACGCTGTAAAATTTCAGTGTTTCCACGCTGATAAGATTGTGTCAAAGGAGAGATTCGGTGGATCTCGAACGGGCTTTCAAGCCAAATGGACGGAACCAGTCTACGAAGTCTATAGGCGCGCAGAACTGCCTCGAGATTGGATTCAAGAACTCTTTGAACATTCTGAGAAAAGGGGGATAACTTTCCTCGCCACTCCCTATGACCGGGCGGCAGTTGATATTTTGGAAAAAATCGGAATTTCAGCGTTTAAAATCGGCTCAGGCGACATAACATGGCTCGAATTCATAGAATACGTCGCAAAAAAACATAGACCAATTCTTTTGCCAACTGGTGCTAGTACTCTCGCCGACGTCGACGAAGCTATTAACACCATTAGGTCCACTGGCAACAACGAAATCATCCTATTGCAGTGTGTGACCAACTATCCTTCCAAATATGAATCCGCGAACATTCGTGCCATGAGGGCTATGGGAGAGACCTTCGATATGCCCGTAGGATACTCGGACCATACCTCCGGGGCTCTTGTTCCTCTGGGAGCTGTCGCCTTGGATGCCTGCGTGATTGAGAAACATTTCACTGATGACAAAGCTCGGAAAGGACCAGATCATCCCTTTGCGATGGATGCCCAAGAATTCAAGGAAATGGTGAAGAGCATCCGCATATTGGAGAAGGCTCTTGGTTCGCCAATCAAGAGGGTATACGATGAAGAGGAAGAAACTATGATGCTCCAGCGGAGATGCCTTTGTGCCTCAAGGGAGATACAAAAGGACTCCATCATATGCGAGAATATGATTGACGTTCTCAGACCATTTGTCGCCGGTGCTCTCGAACCAAAGTATAAGTCTAGGATTCTCGGACGCGTTGCCAAAGTTAATTATAAGAAAGGAGACCCGTTTACTTGGGATAACTTATGAAAATACTCGTTATCGGTTGTGGCTCGATAGGTGTGAGACACATTCGCAACCTGAAAGAACTAGGGATTGGCGAGGTTGCAGCCTGCGATACTGATGCGAATCGGCTTTCAATCGTTAGAGACAACCTTTCTTTGAGCGAAGTCTTTACAGACTTGAATAACGCCCTGACCAAAGGATTTGAAGCCGTGCTTGTTTGCACTCCTCCAAGCACCCACATAGCGATTGCCACGGAAGCTCTTGATCACAACGCCCATGTTTTTATCGAGAAACCGTTGTCAAACAGCCTAGATGGTATTGATGCTATGATCAATCAAGCATCGAAGAAGAATCTAGTGCTCTCAGTCGGGTACAACTTCAGGTTTCACCCAGGACTCATGATTGTGAAAGATTACATCATTAAGAAGGAGATCGGCTCTGCGCTCGCAGCGCGCGCCCAGTTCGGGCAATATCTCCCTGACTGGCGCCCGACACAAGACTATACAAAGAGTTACACTACGAAAATAGACCTCGGAGGAGGGATAATCCTGGATGGGTCTCATGAAATCGATTATTTGAGGTGGTTACTCGGCGACGTTCATGATGTATTCTGCTTTGCTAGAAACTCGACAAATCTAGAGACGGAAACAGAGGGTATTGCTGAGATACTGCTAAATTTTGAATCCGGCTGTCTTGGTGAGGTTCACCTCGATTTCGTACGCCCAGGTTATGCGAGAGACTGCGAGATTATCGGGGAACGAGGCGTCATTAGGTGGGATTACGAATCAGGATACGTACATCGATATCGACCAGATGCCAAAGAATGGCAATCGATAAAAGTGACTGGAAGGAACGAAGATATGTACATAGCCGAGATGAGAAATTTCATCGCATCTATTCGCGGTATTGAGGACCCTTTGGTGACCGGCAAAGAAGGAAAGAAATCTCTTCAAGTCGCTCTTGCTGCTAAGGAATCTGCTTCATCTGGAAAGGTTGTCAAGCTATGAGCAAGGTCGTTGCCATTATCCAGGCCCGAATGGGTTCCATAAGACTCCCCGGTAAAGTCATGATGGAAATTGTCGGAAAACCGATGCTCTGGCACATAATCAACAGAGTTCAACATTCGAAGCTTCTCGATGAAATCGTGGTTGCCACTTCGACGAGGAAGGAGAATGAGATAATCGCTATGCTTGCGAAAGAATGTGGCATAGGGGTCTTTTTGGGCAGTGATTCGGATGTTCTAGATCGTTACTACAGATGCGCCTTAGAATCTGATGCCGCGACCGTTGTACGGATAACCGCTGACGATCCGTTCAAGGATCCGATGGTCGTGGATCTAGTGGTGCAGACCTATCTGGATCATATGGGGAACGTGGATTATGTTAGTAACACAATAAAGCCAACCTACCCTGAAGGATTGGACGTTGAGGTTTTTTCGTATTCGGCGCTGAAATCAGCATGGTCGAATGCCAAGGATGCCGTCGATAGAGAGCATGTTACATCTTATCTGTGGCGAAACCCTCATCGATTCAGGTTGTTAAATGTTGAGAACGGGCTAGGCGATCTATCAAATCTCAGATGGACCGTTGACACACCTGAGGATATGGCTTTTGCAAGAGCTGTATATGAGCGTTTGATTAAAGAGAAAGAAGTCTTTTTAATGGAAGATATCCTGAGTCTGCTGAGGAAATCACCAGAGATTGCTAAAATCAACAAGAATGTTAAACAACGATTTTGGGCTACTAGTCTAGAAAAGTCAATGGGAGGAGATTGAATGGACGAAATGCATTCGCGATTCAAAGGAAAAGAACTGGAGTATATTAAGGAAGCGTTAGATCGCGGGCTCACAGGCACAATGAACCAGAGACTAGAATCAGAGTTCGCAAAGAAATTCGGAGTAAAATACGCCATCGGTGTCAACTCCGGGACGTCAGCACTTCACTGTTGCGTTGCAGCAGCCGAAATCCGCCCAGGTGATGAAGTCATCGTGCCTCCGCTAACCTTCGCATCTACCGCCTTCTCTGTCATCTACTGCGGAGGTATTCCTGTTTTTGCCGATGTAGATCCACAAACCTTTACGCTTGATCCAAACGAGGTAAAGAAGAAGATTTCAGACAGAACAAAAGCCATCATTCCAGTGGCGCTCTATGGGCTGAGTCCAGATATGGATCCAATAATAGAGCTTGCCAAACAGCGGGAAATAACTGTTATCGAGGACTGTGCGGAGTGCTATCTCGGGAAATATAAAGGGCGACTTGCCGGCACTATCGGTGATTTTGGGATATTCAGCTTTGAAAGATCAAAACACATTACCTCGGGCAATGGAGGGATGATAATCACAGACAAACCTGATATTGCTGAAATGGCCAGAAAGTTCAGTGTCCTAGGATATTCAACTCTGAGAGCGGCAGCGGCAACAAGCAAGCCGCCGAAAGAAATCATTCAGAATCCAGATTTTGATCGACATATGTTTGTTGCACCAAACTATCGTCTGCCAGAGCTCTGCGCCGCGATGGCATTGGCTCAGTTCGAGCAAATTGACGAGATCGTCCAGATGAGAGTTCGCATTGCAAGATTGTATGAAGAAGCCGTGAGAGATTGCAGCTGGCTGGTCCCACAGAAGGTTCCAAGCGGCTATGAACACTCATATTGGACATACGCAATGAAACTCGAGGGCGAGAAAAAAGGAGTTGATTGGAAGGCTTTCCGAAGGATTTTCCTTGAGGAAAAGGGAGAACCATTCTACGCCGCATGGAAACTCAACTATCTTGAACCCGCTTTGAATGGGATGGAATTCAAGGAAAGCGGAATCAGATATGGACCCGGTTTATGTCCCGTGGCAGAGGAACTCCAGCCCAGGTTGATTCAGCTCAAGACCAATTTCCTCAGCATGCGAACTGCTGAAGAACAAGCTTCATCTTTGAAGAGAACAATCAGACGACTTGATAAGTGAATCCCTTACTGAATCGAGACTCCGACCATCTGTTTGATCCCTCCTTTGATTTACCTGCTCAAACAGAACATCAGTGACACGAATTGATGCCTTTCCATCCAATAAATATGCATTTTCTGAAACGAAATGCTTTCGTTTCTTAATCAAAACCGGATCATCCGCAATTTCCTTCAGAGCCTCAAACCAGATGTTGAGTTGATTGAAGTCTCTGATTTCCATAGCAACACCCGAATCTAGGTATAATCGCAGCAATGGGTTGTCCTCGCAATTTAGATTCAGACACGCCAAAGGTCTATTCATAAAGACCGCCTCCATTCCTGCGGTAGATGAATGAATGATTACAGCATCTGCAAATGAAATGCAATTCTTCATTTCCTCAAATGGGTCTAATACTGAGATCCCCTCACTTCCCCGAGTTAATGCCCCATATTCTTTTTGATGTTCCGTAGGACGAGGTTTGATGAGTAACGTCGGCAAGCTAGAATCTCTATTCTTTATTTTCCATCGAATCAGTTTTACCACTTGTTTCTGTCGAACCCCCTCAGAAATATAAAGGACTTTATGGAGATTTGCGTTTTTGGGAAGATGGTCATCGAACCCGCTATTATAGATATCATACTTCGGCCATCCAGTGACCTCAACTCTTTCGGACATTACGCCCTTTTCAACATATTTATTTTTCCAGAGTTCTCCTCCAGCTGCAACTCTACTTTCTATACCTGGATTGACATTCTGCTCAGTAAGCGGATCAAAGATTCCGTGTTGTAGTTCTACTATGGGAATCCCTTTCTGCCTGCAAATTGCAGTCATGTTCCCTAATAGGTAACTACCCGGCATTGTGGCAATTAGTAAAACATCCGGTTTGATTTCCTCGCATATGCATTGACACAATGCAGTATTCTCAGGCATCAACGGAAGGAAACCAAACATTGCCAGATTAAGTCGTACTCTTATGGCTGGCCAGAAATCAATGCCTTTATGGCTGAATATCGATTTGAAGTAGGAATCAAGTCTTGATATTTTTCCATATTCCTTCAATAACTTCCTGGTTCGGCCAAGAAGATCGCTCCTCATCTTGCTAATATCCCATCCTTCTTTCTCACTCAATGTCCCCAATCGCGAAGGAATGAACCCTTTACATATTACCGCAATCTGCGCATCTCTGCGCAGCAATTCCTCAGCAACCGGTTCCGTGGCTTTGAACCAATTGAAGTAAGGGACATCTATGAGAACTCTCATACTCGGATTTCTTTGACCTTCATTGCTTATGAATAAACGATCAAAATGGAGATTGTCACTGAAGAATGCATAGTTTCCATTGGCACCAAGCCAATCTCTTAATGATCTCACAGGAAACGACTCGAGAATTGATGTCTTGATACCTTTCTTACGAGCGCATAATTCGAATGCCTTGCCTATGCGTGATACATTACTCGCATCTTGAATAAATACGAGTTCTGGCCCCTGATCCTCAATAATGACTGATGCCGCTTCAATTTCCATCACCATCGAACACAGGACATCTTTTACAATAAATTGCTTCAGGAAACCATCAAAGAGGAGATTTTCTGTGTCATCAACCCCAAGATGATTCTTGAATGATTCCCAAATCCTCAAAGATGCTTCAAAGGATATCCTCCCAATCTCAGTTCTTATCTCGTTATGTACTCCTATCGATGGCAGAGAATTGAATCCACTTGTTATTACGTGTTCATCCCACCTATCAATTATTCTCTCCATCCTTAGATCCGAGAGTGGTTTCGTAAGTCTCCCCATCAGAGCCTCATAAGATGGGGGATTCTTGACAATGAGAACCCTTTTCATGACATCTCACCTGTGATCCAGCGTCTTCTGCCGTTCGGATGCCCTCTCCATCAATGCAAGAATCGGTCTAAATAAGCGGTATATGGGACCCGATTCTTTCAAGGAATCGTTTAGGATTGCGATTTCATCATCTCTAATCGTCCTGATGAAAGATATGACCAATACATAGACGATCAGAAATAATGCGGTTCCTATTATCAACTCCATCCATTCTGGCATCATATGGATTACAATAACTGAGTATGCGCACAGAGCGGCGACTATTGAGGATATCATAATCTTTACAGATGATTCCCAGTCTATGACGGCAAGATATCTCACTTTGATGAACCTTAGACCTCCAATCAGGTAAGGGACATTCGCAAGAATCGATGCAACGATCAATCCTGCAACGCCATAAATGAATATCAAGACAATTCCAAGAGGAATCCCAAGGAGGACCGTCATCATGGTCAATTTGAGATAGACACCTGTTTTGGCCTGTCCCTGTAGCAGGTTGGTTATGCCATGACTCCCCATGATCACAAAAAGGTAATTTGTCGCTAGAAGTCCAAGGAAGAAGGGGGCATCAGGATAATTACCGCCGAAAAGTGTAACAACCGCAGGTTCTGATAATGCGATCATTATCATTGCGCAAGGAACGATTACAAGCGCAGATATTTTTACTGAGAAACGAAAAACAGCTGGTATTGCCAGTTTGTTGTTCTCGTGAGAAATTCTCGAAAAGGCTGGCATTAGAACAGTGTTTATAGGTGATGAAATGAAAGTAATTAGAATAATTACATTGAGAGCGACTTGGTAATTACCTACTGTCACATCAGTAACGCGTAGTGCGGCATAGAGCAAGAGGAATTGACTCATCATTCCCAGGGAAATGCTTGCTATAGAGACAGGTAGGCCATACTTCAATAATTTAACCGTAGTCACTCCGATTCTGGGCGAAACGGTGGGCTTTCTCGCTAGACTATTTGATTCTATTGCTTTGCGCGATAGCACAATTCCAAGAATTCCGGTAATAAATAGTCCGATTGTCGTACCCATTATGGCACCAAGTGCACCTTGTCCCATGATTACCAAGAACACTGAAAGAAATGCAACGAGAATCGATCGAACAATCATGAGAATGCTGTTGAACCCCATCTTCTCGAGTCCGATGAGAACTGCCTGAGAAATGACAATGAATCCTCCAGCAAGCACTGATAAGGCTGAGATTCTAATTAAATTCGCGACTTCCGGTCTAGACAAGATATCGCTAGCAATTATGTCAGATAGAAGAAATGTTGAGATTGAGAGAATCAGACCTATTGTCGAGATGAATATGAAGCTACTGAGAGCAACTCTTCTAAGGCTATGATATTCCTTCTCTTCTGAATATTGAGCGATGTATTTTGTTGCTGCTGAATTCAACCCCCACTCTCTGAATAATGCGATTAGATTTGGTGCTATCCATGCGATTGCGACAAGTCCATATTCTGAGGGAGTTAAAAGGCGTGCAAGTAATATTACACCGACAGATGAAATCACTGTTGAAATAATCATACCGAAAATCAGATTTATACTGCCTTTTGCTGAGGTCGCAGCCATCTTCGGGATATTGCTCAAATTTAATCATCTCTCGCTCGATGTTCGTCATTGCTTTTCGTTCTGAGTGATCATATTAATCCGGTATATTCTCCTGATTAATGATTCGGATTGTATCTTTCATCAATAAGGCTATTCAACAGCAGTACGTTTCTTTGCATTCGCTATAGCTTTAATGTAGGTTTCTAGAGTTCTTTCTGTCATTCTGTCCAGTGTGAGATTTTCGGCTTTGATTCTCGCGTTTTTCGATAATCTATCTCTATACTGATTATCCGATATCAGATTGCTGATTGCTTTCATTATGTCTTCTACTCTTCCTGGGGGCACCAAGAGCCCATTTTTTCCATCTTCAATCAGATGTCTTGAGATGGCACCCACATCTGTCGTAACTATCGCCTTCCCCATCGCCATGCTCTCAATGAGTATCAAAGGCACTCCTTCTACATATGATGGTAATACAATGATCTCAGCTTCATTTATCATCTTGAGATTATCCTGATATGGTCGATCTCCAAGTAATACGATATTTTCGTCCAATCCATATTGACCGATAATAGTCTCAAGTGAATCGCGTAATGGGCCATCACCAACAATCTTCAACATCCAATCTGGATGCTCCTCATGTATGCCTCGGAAAGCTTCTACTAAGTCTATTAATCCCTTGAAACGATTCAATCGTCCACTGTAGAGAATCGTGCGACTTGATTTATCGGCATTTTGCGCGTCCATGATTTGATTGATTTGAGCGTTATCATAGCCTGGAAGAATCACATCTATTTTCTCACTCGATTTCCTGTTCAAACGAAGCAGGAACTCTTTCTGGATGGAATTTTCCACTATTAACATATCCGCCTTCCAAATCATCGGCTGTCGTATGATAGTATTGATCAATGGAGGAAGAAGATAACCCCAATTTGAGTACTTGAATTGCCTTAGGATGTACTCAAAGTAGTAATTTGAACTATGGATGAGCGCCATTTTATTATTGGAAATCCTAAGATAGGGGTCATAAGAATCCAGTACATCTACCGACTCTGAAATTTCCTCTATCGAATCGTACAGGGCAAATCTAAATAAATCGATAAGATGTGTTTCATCACTTCCATGTGATCCAATCGGAATTGATGTGACTTCATCGCCTCTGAATCCTCTTTTAAACTCCCTGGAGTGTTCATGCGCATAAGGTGTTTGAAGAAGCACTACTTTATGTCCTCTCATGCATAGTCCGGAAATTAACCCCTTAATTCTGGTCTGCAATCCTCCTATTTTATCTAGACTTACGAGCAGGCACGAGATTCCTATTCTCATATCAGCGACCTCACTCAATCAAATTTGATTTATCAAATCGGTCATTAGATCGTATCAATCCAATAGACCTTGGATATAATAGATATCCATTCCGCCATTCGAATGTATTCTATCGATTGATGAATCGAATTCCAATTCCACGAAATCCGATTGTTCGAGTCTATATGGTGCCATTTCCGGGTAGACATCAATATAGATCCTTTTTAGCATCTCCTTTACTACGAGGTATCCATCATTCTTATAATATTGACCGAGAAGAGTGCCTTTATCATAGCCGAAATGATCAGGGAAAGGTATTACATTTTGACGACTCAAATCATCCCTATTTAATCGCTCCTCATTACTTAGCAAAAATTTCGCTTCTATCCAAGGAGAGAAATACCAACTACTCGAATTCATGTCCCTGTCCTTCTTCTCAAGATACCAGGTCATTCCAGTGGCTTCTGAGTAGGTATACTGGTAATTTGGCGATAATGTATACGGCGATGGATATAATGCAGCACTTCCAGATGCAAGAGTAACTAAAACGAAAATCATGACCAAGGTAACAGTCAATCTCGAAAGGATTTTCGATCTTGATTTTGCCCAAAACAGGAATTTGCATATTCCAAATCCAATGGGAATAAATGACATAATGCTTGCATAAACTAACAATCTAGTCGGTCCAAAGGGAAGACTGGCAAAATACAAGATAACCATTGCGATTAGAGCAAAGAATAAGGGAAAATATAGGGCAGTAATATTGCGTGTTTCCCGATCTCTATTCTGATGCCTCCATATGATGAGGTAAATGCAAATCGATATCAGAAAGTAGGCTGCCATGTTGCCATACATTTTCAAGAAATACGAAATCAAATCGTATCCATGTCCACTTGCATAATTCATGTATTCAAGCAGGTAATCTAGATAAGTCGATTTCCCTTCATTAATCAAGATTACGAGGTTTTCTATTGTAGCGGCCCAGATGTAGAAAGAAGAGATCCAGGACACAATGAGAATTGCAAGAACTGTGGCCGTAAGAATTGCACCTTTACCGAATCTAATCCCACTAAATCCGTAGCCTTCCAATGAATCTTTTCTTAGAGATCCAATTGCAAGAATGAAGATTATCAGGAACATTGATGGCACGATATGAGCTGCTGGGAATAGAAATATCACCAAAGACATCGATATTAGCCATGAGTAACTTCTTTCCATAATGCCACGAACAATCAAGTATAGTGCGAATGGAAGCAGAAAGTTCGTCAATTGAAAAGGGGCAAAGATTATCCCGAAATTATTGATTAGAGCGAGGCTTACCAGGGTTACGGCAATTGCCTGATTCTTTGATTGTAGAAATCGATATGAAAAGTAATATATGAATAGTGTAGAAAGAAGGGCAAGAAGAATCGGTAATTCCTTCTGAACATACATGATTCCGACATTGGATAATGCTGATATTGAAACGGTCTCAATTGCGGCGACTGGATAGAAATCCTGAGCACCTATTCTTCCACTTATTAGTAGATCCTTCGCTAATGCAAGATGGATTCCTGAGTCACCCGTCGCGTTGAAGAAGAAATACCCTCTGATAACTGGCATGGAAAAGATGGTTATGCTTGAGAGGACAACCAATATTAGGCCAATATAGATCATCCAAGACGGCGTTCTCTTCTTCTCACTGTATAACTGAAAGACAACGATTCCCACGCCGATAGATGCAGTGACCGCAAGAAGGATCCAGGTAAGGGCCGGGGTGCTGTCATAGATTGAAGATTCATAATGACGTGCCGGGGAATCCCATGCTAGGAAAGCAGCAATTGTAATTGATATAAAACCGATTATGGATGCCAGCTCCAGCAAACGAGTTGATTCCTTGCTTTCCATACCTCAACCTCTTCTCCAATCGAAGTGGTCTCTATTAATTATGTCTCTCAATAGCCCCTAAACAGGTCTTCTTTTCGGGGATACTAATATGGATGCCATTACATCACTGACTCGTAGACTCTTAGTGTATCATCAGCGATTGAAGGCCAACTAAACCTTGTTCTTGCATCATGAGAAATCGCTTCCTGATCCCATTTAATTTGTAGTGCTCTCATAATGCCATCAGCCAAAGCGTTTGTTGATTGCACATCCGTAATTATTCCATTGAAGCCTTCCTTTATCAGAAACGGGACGTTTCCAACCTTTGTTGCTACAACAGGTTTGCCACATCCAAGTGCTTCAGCGACTATTGTCGGGGACCCTTCATTGAGGCTCGGTAGAACGAAGAGATCCGAGGCATTTATCCAGAGAGGCACATCCTGGTGTTCGACAGCATCAATCAATCTGATTCTCTCCCCCAATCCAAGATCCTTTATCTGCTTCCTTAAGTCATTCTTCAGGATCCCGTTTCCAATAATTAGACAGAAGATATCTTCGTCTATTCCAGCAATTTTCCTCATCGCATCGATAAGATATCTATGCCCTTTCACTTCCAATAGATGTCCTATCGACAGAATTATCCTTTTGGATTCGGGCAATTGTAGCTCCTTCCTAATCTGAAGCTTGTCTCTTGGGTGAAAAATGTCAGGATTAAATCCACTCGCTTGGATGCTTATCTTCTGCTCATCAATCCCTAGCTTGTTGATCATTATTTCTCGATTCTGGGGGCTGGTTGTTATGATTGCATCTGCACTAAGAAGCGTTTTCTTTGTCTTATCAACCATGTTCACGTTGGCGAATCCAATTCCGTAAATCTCGCCTCCATGAGCCGTGATTATTAGTGGTTTCCTGGTTCGCATTTTGATTCTTGTTGAAGCACAGCTAGATGGAAAAATAAAATGAGAATGAATGATATCAAAATCAATGTTTTTTCTTTCTATAATCCTTTCTAGAACTCGAAAATATATGTCTTCCCTTAATGACACAGTATGAGGCCTTTCCCATATCCAAAGGTATCTAGGTCGATAGACTCTGACATTCCCATATGAATAATCTGCTGGGTACTCAGTGTGGCCTGAGTACTCTCTGAACGATGCGAACTTGAGGATTGTTCTCGGAAAATAGGCGACCGGGGAGACTACGCTAACGGTTTCTAGTCGATCCCTCACTGCGTCCAATTGATTCTTGATGAAGATCCCATTAATGCTGGAACCTTGAGGATAGGCAGTCGTAACGACAAGCAGATTGATGTCCTTCATATTAGCGTCCTCCTACAATCCAGCACCTCACTGATAAGTCCTTGAATATAGGCGCTCGAATTGTTCTGAGATTATCCTCCAATCATTCTTCTCAGCATATCTCCTAGCTTCGATCCCCATTCTGGTTAGCAAATCTAAATCAAGCAATTTCTCCATCTTAGTCTTAAGATCTAAGATATCGTCCTCTCGATAAATTTCTCCAGTTGATCCACTGACAATTCTTTCAATCATTACAGATTTATCTGAAATAATTATCGGAAGATTGCACGACATCGCTTCAAGCATCGTTATCGATACTTCTCTCGGCCATACTCCAATATCCGCCATTGAATAGTACATAGGAAGCTCAGAATTTGGAACCTGAGGAATAAATATGAACTTGCCAATTAGATTGTTATCCTCAATTTCTTTACGAATCGAATCCAAATATGATTGATCTCCACTTCCAACGCATAGAACAGCTATATTGCGTTTCTCTGCCAGTAGTTGAATCGCTGCCTGGACAAGGGTATGAATGCCCTTTTTCGGCGTAAATTTTCCTGCATTGCAGAATAAAATGGTATCCTTCTCTATGCCATACTTTTCTCTCAATCTCATCCTAGAACCCATGTCTCGTTTGAAAAGTCTTGTATCACATCCTAATGGGATCACCCTTATTCTGTCGTCATGGAACCCGTATATTTTCTCCATAAAGCGCTTTGTATCCTGAGTAATCGCTACGAGCATATCGGAACGCCGTTCAATCATTCTCGCGAAGAAGGCTTTGTAGATTTTATAAAATGGGATTACAGAACGTCCTCGAATTACTGCATAAGTCATGTGGTCGTCGAAAATCAATGACGCTTTTTTAAATCCGTTCCTCATCAGCGCGACCCTCAGCGCCGTGAGATGTATTACGCCATGAACATGAATTGCATCTGGATTGAATTCAGTGATTTCATGACCAAGACCTCGCAAGAAAACCATATTACTCAGAGGATGATGCATTATTCCTGGTAATCGCACAACCTCTACCCCCTCCTCTAAATGTAATCCGCGGATCTCCTTCTTGTTCCTAATGCGCTCGATTGAGATTCCAACGAGTGTAGGGTCATAATCATCAGATGTGATTACTCGGACATCATGGCCTTTCTCCGATTGGATTTTAGCTAAGAAAGTCTCTTGATATCCGATTGATGGTTTGAAATGGTTGACGATATGAAGAATTCTCATTTGTCAATGCCCTCTCCCATACATTTCAATTCATTTCATGCTAACGACATGTCTGGTACGTACACAAATATCTCCCGTTATATTCGTGAAATATTGTCTATCAGTTCCTTTGATCTGTGTCTGTAAGTATGTTCTCGAAGAACGTGCTCTCTAATCTCCTTTCCCATACTCATCATCCTTTTCTCGTTTCCCAAGAGTTCTGAATAGATCCCTTCAATGTCATCGTCATCAGCAACAATGACGATTTCGCGTCCCTTGTCGAACCACTTCTCAAGACCGTTGTATGGGCAGGATACGATGCAACACCCCATCGCGGCAAGCTCAAACGGTCTCGCGGTCGATGATCCGTAAGTCGATGTGTGTGATTCGCGTGTTATGTTCAGATTGATCTTTGAAGAGCAGCAGAATCGTCTAAACGCACTCATAGGAACATCCCCTACAAGCGAGGAATTGCCCAACGATATGCCAAAGTCTTTGCCACCGACGGCAATCTTCCAGCTAGAATTCTTGGAGGGATCAGCAATCATCTTCGTCATCCACTTAGTCCTATCCTGGCTTCCATAACCGAAGAAGGCAATGTCCCATTTCTTCTCGCATTCCAGGGGCTGGAAGAGCTCCGGGTCCGCTGCATAGTGGAGAGCAGCGACACGATTCGCACCACGCTCTTTCAGGGTAATCATCACGCCCTCTGAGTTGACAAGGAAGAGGTCATATTCGCTGAGATCCGCCCCCTGGTAATAGTCGAACATGAACCCTCTCTTGACGTTGTTCTCTGGCAGAATAGTGGGCATGTCACCATCGTAATAGACCGTCTTGACTCCAAACCTCTTCTTTAACTCGCTCGGAATCCCTCTAATCTGGTTCAAAGGTACATTGAAGAAGATAACGGCATCAAAATTTCCTTCTTTCTCCATGATTTTCGTCAGATGATGCGCCAATCGAGGTCGTGTGAATGAGTCGGTGAGCTTTTGGACCGCGGTCTCCCTGATATGAGAAGTTCCTTCAGCACCTTTCTTCTTGAGTGTCCTTGACAAGTGAAAATATAGCTCGCTTTGGACAGAGAGGGGATTAGGCTTGGTGCGCCACCAAAGGCTCTCAATGTCACGCCCAAGATACGGGACTGCAACCACCTCGTTCTCATTCTCATAGAGCGCTTTGAGAAGCTGCCACCACGCAGGTGTGCAGCCGAGCCGATACTTGAGATCCAGAGTCGAAAGAACTGCAAGCAGCTTCATTTGTCTACCTTCTGGGACATGGACACCGATTCAAATAATATGGCTGTTACCGCACCAAGTAGGCAAATTGATTCTTCATTGAATCTTCTTGTTCGCAATGGAATTCAGGATAATGCCTGAGAATATCGCAACAAGACCTATGAAGAAGAATAGCACGGCTATTATACTCGGCAGGAACGGCAACGACTTCATCGTCGTGAACTGGTAGATCGAATAGAAGCCGGCGCCCAGGCCGATCATCGTCATGATCAGACCGCCGACCCCGAAATAGAGCAGCGGATGCTCGTCCCTTATGCTCCGTAGGACCGTTGTGAGGACGGATGTCCCATGCTGCATCGGGGAGTGCGTCGAGGTGTCCAGCCCCTCGTACCTGCAGGTTATCGGCACCTCTGTGACTCTCAGCCCGAGCTTCGAAGCAGTCCTAACCATCTCGGACGAGAACCCCATGCCCTCGTCGGTAAGGTCCATGCTCAGCGCGACCTTCTTCGTGATGCATCTGAAACCGCTCTGCGAGTCCGTGACCTTTACGTCCATCCCGACATTCGTCGCCTTTGTGAGGGCAGTCTGGCCCATTGTTCGATACTTAGGAATGCCAGCTTTACCATCTTTTTTAAGGAATCGCGATCCGATAACGAGATCGGCGGTCCCTCTTAGGACGGGAGCGCATATCTTAGGAATATCCTCCGGATCGTGCTGTCCATCCCCATCGAGATAGACGATAAGATCAGCATCATCGAGTGCGGCAGTCGCCAGCCCTGTGGAAAGAGCGGCTCCATACCCTCTGTTCTTCGGCAGCCTCAGCACTTTCGCCCCGGCCGCCTTCGCGACGAACGAAGTGTTATCAGAACTGCCATCGTCCACGACGATGACCTCGTCGGCGTACTTGGCCGCCCCCTTGACGACGTCGGCGATCGTCGCCGCCTCGTTGAAGGCAGGAATCACGACCGAGAGCTTCGCCTCCCTGATCGTTATCTCCTGCGTCTCCTCGTCGACAGCCCCCATGACCTTGCTCGCCGCGGGAGCGTCCTCCTTGACCAATCTCGTCTTCAAATCGTATCCCTCTGATCGAAAGCTAGCCACTCTCCACCCACCTTGTGGAGCCTATGCTATCGGGGAGGATACCTTAAAGCTTGCGCCTACTGCGTCAATATCTGATTATCAAACGGGCGAAATCCGTTCAAAATCCAACGACTATAACCTGATTTTGACGCGGAAAAAGCCTAACTACCCGGCAACGCAATAATTCTCCCTCGGAGAGGAGATAGAACTTCGCCATTTCCTCTAGATCCATAGTCAAACTGGGATCGATTCTGAAAAAGGAGATACCCCCTCTCACCTTTTGATGGGGGGAAAGCCTTGAAAAATTTGAGAGGAAAATGGGTAACGATTCATTTACTTTCCGACTATTATCTCCATTGAAAGTTGAATGATAGAGATTATATCACAGCGTCTATCATGCCGGGGTCGGGATTGCTGGATAATGTGGTGAATTTTGTTGAGATTTGACCTCCGCCCACTCGAACGATGGAAGGGGAAAAGCTATCATAGGAAGGAAAAATGAGGCGAATTCATGATGAGAAGTAAGTCAAGTGCGTTGTCAATCACGATTATTTCGCTTCTGATGCTCTCAAGTCTGATGATTTTCATACCCAATGAAACGAAGATCGCACCGGCTCACATTCTAGCAGGAGTCACTCATCATTGGAATGTCTCGGCCTCAGGATTCGCTTCAAATGCTGGCAATTGGGTTGAGGGCACTGTTCCGGGGGCAGGAGATGATATCGTATTTGCACAAGGGGGAGATTGCATTTGGGATGTCGCTAACACCGTCTTTGGGACTTTTAACATGACTCCCACCTATACCCATCATGTCATCATTTTGACCAATATCCATACCTCTGGGCCCGTTCATATTCAAGGCGGATTACTCAGCGGCGGGAGCGATTACTGGTATTCTCAAAATGATTTCATTGTTTCATCTTCTGCTCATTTGGCCGCCAATTCCGTATCACTTGACGTTTCTTCGAGTGCCGGCCATACGATCGACGTGCCCTATAATCTCGTGAGTGGGAATGGGACCCTACATGCTCTCCAAATCAGTCAGAATACTCATATTTCCAATCTCGCGGTCAGATATGGCGTTGCCATATCTGCTATCATCAACCTTACTGGCAACCTTGTAGTATATCTGGAATCGGCGACCCCTTATTCCAATACTGGAAGCATCATAGGCTCTGGCAATCTAACCTTTCTCTGGACGCTGGCATCGAATCGGGCCATGGTCTTCGGCTCTATTTCTTGTCCTACGGTGTTCAATACTAAGTCTCCTGGCAGCAGTGCTACTTGGGTAAGACTCGGTGCTAATACCACCTTCGGCTCATCTCTGAATATCAATTCGACTTACAACTATCCTCTAATTGTCTGGGGCGATTTGGCTAATTACGGTTTGACCGTAAGAGGACTTCTGACTTTGGGAAATTATGCTCGGATCATCCAATCATCAAGCTTCTATAATCTGACTGGCGGCATCAAGATCTCTGGAAATTCAGCGGTATATGACGGATTCTCCAGCGGTGGCTATCTGAATACATCTGACATGGAGATGAGACGCGGATTATTCAATGCTACTGGCGGGCGAGTAGACGCTCTTTCCGTTCATAATTATTATACTTCGAACAGCGTCATTTTCCCAGAATATTATCTTACTTCTACGGACACTACTGTGATATTTGCGGACGATTTCGAGCACGATACTTTCGTGCCTATGCATAAAGGTGGCTATCTCGCGAATGCCGGGACTCTATATCCGTCTGGGTCCGCTCAGGGGATGGTGGTCGGCGATGATGCGTACCATAATAATTACTCCTTGGACTATTGGAATGTCTCAAGCTATCGCCATCATAGCGGGAATTATTCTCTATGGTGCGCTCAAGACGGCCTCGCCTCCTGGGCGTACAATAACTCTACCGCAAATTCAGTCATTCATAGGATAGACCAGGAAATGAATTGCTATTATGAGAATTATATCGATCTGAGCCTTTATGATAGGATCACTTTATCTTTCTGGTATTGGATACAATCTTCTGCTCCTAGCGGTGGCGTGGGCACATTTAAAACGAGCACTGGATGGGGTAGTGACGCTCTTGTCGCAGAAGTCTTCAACGGTACTGCCTTTCATTACCTCTTTGCTACTGGCGGTAATCATACCTGGACTCATGTAACATTGAATATTCCGACCTCTAATAAATTAATCGGGTTCTATTATCTCAGAAGCCTAGCTAACAGGACTCTTTTTGAGGGGGCCTACATAGATGACATCGTACTTACTGGGCACAAAAAACCTCAATCTTCCATTCCTATTGGAGATAGCTATTTGTTCAACTTATCAGTTAGATCACCGAGTGTAGGGCTAAATCATTTTACCTTGACAACAAATGCATCTTGGCTTTCGATTTCATCCAGCAATGCAACTGAAGCAACGATTTCTGGAACTCCTACTCACGAGGGCCTTTATACAGTCTCTTTGAAAGTCAATGATTCGTTCTCTGCGACTTGGAAAAATTGGACCGTGGAAGTTTATTTTGTTCTTGACCATGTTGACGTATCCCCCGCAAGCATTAGCCTAGTCGCTGGTTCCCAGGCGCAATTCACTGCGAATGGCAAAGATGTCTACAATAATAACGCGATGTCCGGACTGACGTTCACATGGACGACAAACGTCGGCAGCGTCACAAGCTCCGGACTGTTCACAGCTGATACGACCGCAGGGGTTTCAGGATTCGTGAATGCGAGTACCGGCGGGAAGATAGGGACCGCAGGCATAACGATCGTCCCGGACCAACTCACGCATATTGTCGTTTCCCCCGTTACCGTGGCCGTCATCGCAGGTGCGACGCAGAGCTTTACCGCCGTCGGGTACGACCAGTACAACAACGTGATTCCCGGGCTGACGTTCACTTGGACGACTAACATCGGTACGATGACCGGATCCTCACTGACGGCGCAGAACGTCGCCGGGGCCTCAGGGTATGTGCGTGCGGCGTCAGGGGTTGTAAACGGCAGCGCTTCCGTCACAATAGTGCCAGGTGCTCTCGACCACATCAACCTCTCCCCCACCGGTCCGCTGAGCGTCGTCGTCGGTTCTCAAACGCAATTCTCTGCGATCGGCATGGATGTCTACAACAACGCGATCTCCGGACTGACTTTCACATGGATGACGACCGTCGGAGGTGTCACAAGCGGTGGGCTCTTTACGGCGCAGACAACCGCGGGAGCCTCCGGCTATGTCAATGCGAGCATCGGATTTGTGAAAGGAAGCGCAGGCGTGACAATCGTGCCTGACCAGCTCAACCACATCGTCGTCATGGCTGCCACCATCGATGTTGTCGCCGGCACGGTCCAGAATTTCTCGGCCGTCGGATATGATCGGTACAACAATGCGATTCCTGGTGTCACGTTCACATGGACGACGAATGTAGGGACGATGGCAGGAAATCACCTGACCGCTCAGACAACCGGAACCACTGGTCGCGTCAGGGCCACGTCCGGCTTTGTGTTCGGCGATTCTTCTGTAACTGTTGTCCCTGCGGCGCTTGATCACATCGACATCTTTCCATCCAGCCTGTTGAACTGTGTTGCTGGTACGCAGCATCAGTTCACGGTGACGGGGAGGGATGTCTACAACAACACGATATCCGGGCTCGCGGTCAATTGGACCACAGATGTCGGCGGTATCGGAAGCTCGGGATTGTTCACTGCACAGACGACGGCCGGTGAGTCCGGGTATGTGAATGCGAGCACCGGCGGAAAGACCGTGACCGTGAATGTCACGATAATCCCCGACCAGCTCACGCATATTGTTGTCACGCCCATCACAGCGAACGTCACAGCTGGCGCGACGCAGGTCTTCACAGCTGTCGGGTATGATCAGTACAACAACGCGATTCCAGATCTGGTATTCACATGGACGACGAACGTCGGTGTAATGACAGGAAACTCTCTGACTGCGCAGATGGGCTACTGGACTACCGGTTACGCCAGAGCTTCCAACGGTCTTGTTTTCGGCGGCGCGTCTGCGTCAATACAGCCGAGAATTCTCGACTTCTTCCTTGACGCTTTACTCGTTGTACTTGTCATGGTCGCGATCTACCTTTTCATAAATCTCTGGTCCAAGGGATCCAAGAAACTGCCCGTGAAAAATATCAAGGGTGCAAAGACCACTACCTCGAAAGCGTCATCGCAGAAGAAACGAAAGGGCAAAGGTACTTAGCGGAGCCTGGATTGGGTCAATTAGCGATGCCGCGACCCTGGTTTACTGTTGATGACTGGCAACTTTTGTACTAGTGTCAGGCATTGTGGGGGGGTTATGATTATCATCCTCTTGATAATCGTTTGAGCAAGGAAAAAGCCTCTATGATGAAGAGGTCTCCTGTGCCTTCGTGATCGCGATCATCCCTATTTTGACTTTCCCTCCCTTCTCCCGCGACTGAATGAGTTTGTGTTGGACAGGCCTCTATCCGCGCTCGTGGCGCACTATGGCTCTCCGTCCATTTGTCATAGGGTTTGCCTCAATCCTTATCACGCATTCGATGATGCAGCTTTTTCCCCGAGGTCCGACCCTTGACTGTGATACCGCTCCTCCCTTTTCAGCATCCAGTATATCGTGCAGAGGAGCTTCTTCGCCGTCGCGACGACGGCCTTCTGATCGTTCCTTCTCTTCGCGACCCTCGAATAGAACCTCGACAGATTCGACTCCGGACAGAATCGGATGTGCGAATGAACGGCCTCGGTGAGGATCCATCTGAGATACTTCGAGCCGTCCTTGTTGATCCTCCCGTGCCAAACAGACGAGGCGGACTGATGAACCTTCGGAACGAGCCCCGCGTACGCGCAAAGCTTGTTCGGATGAGAGAACCTGTGAACGTCGTCTATCTCCGCGAGTATCAGCAGCGCTCCGTAGTATCCGACCCCTGGGATCGTGGCTATCAGCTGCGCCTCCTTCCGAGAATTGAACTCGTCTAGAAGAAGCGAGCTGAGGTTCTCGATCTGCGATTGGATGCCCTCCAGGCAGTTCAGGTTGGATTCTATCGTCGGAATTCGAAGAGAGCGCATCCATTGGACGTGACCCTTCGTGAAGGCGCTCTTGATGTCTCCTGGCCTTCGCACCCCGTGCCTCAGCAGTTCGGCATGGATGCGATTCTTCAGAGAGGTGGTGTGGCGGACGAGGTACGCCCGTTGCCGTACCAGCTGCCTCAGGTTCCTGATGTCCCGGGGAGGGACATGCGATCTAGGAATAAGATCAGCTCGCAATAGATGTGCGAGAGTCTGAGCGTCGACCTTGTCGGTCTTGACTCTCGCTTCCGCGATAGCCCTGACTTTCAAGGGATGTGCCAGGACGACCTCGAACCCCCTCTTCTCGATCCCCTCGTAGATGAATTCCCAGATGCCTGTCGATTCGAGCACGAACTTCGCATCTTTGAATCGATCGAGGAAGCCGTCCAGAGCTTCCTGGGTGGACAGGAACCTCTCGTTCGAGATTACTTTTCCGGACTTGTTCATCACGCATGCCTGACAGGCTGTGTAGAAACCCTCAACAAAAGTAAAAAGAGCGTCTCCAACCTCCCGATGTTGTACGCGAACGCCCTGAGGACCAGCTCCTTGCGCTGCTGAGAGACGCCCTTCGCAAGCAGATGATCCCCCATCCTCCGTTTCTCCACCGAGTGTATCGTCTCGATCTTCGCCCTCTGATGATACTCCCTCTCATCGAACTCCCTCTTCTGCTTCCGGCGGTATCTTCCCCAGACCTTCACCCCAGGTCTTCCCGCCGCTCTCAACGGAATCATGGTCCTGGCCCCCAGGACTTCCCGGACATACTGGTGATTCTTCTCTGCATCATATCCTTTGTCGGCCATGACGATCTTCACTTTCTGTCTGGCCAGACGGACCTTTTCCAAGACCTTCGTGAACTCCGGCGAATCGTTCGCCGGTCCCATACAGAAGCTCACGGCCACTATGAGCTGCCTTTTCATTTCCGCCGCCATTGTCTGCTTCACATACCTCCTCATGAGGAAGCCGCGGCGAGGGCGTCCTGGTCTGTCTTTCCGAACCTCGAATGCCCGGACATAATAAGTGCTGGCCGATGTGGGGCTGAAGCCGGTCGAATCGACGGCTAGATGCAGCACCCGCAGTCGCGCCTCGTCCAGGCACGCGAGGAGAAGCCGTTCCAGCCTCCTCATGTCCGCCCTATCGGAGAACTTCTGCAGAGTCGTCCAGTGAGGCACCTTCTTGAGCCCCAGCTCATCCAGAATGACGGTGCAGGCCTCCATCAGGTCGCAGAAGTCGCGATACGACTTCCTGAAGTGCTGGCGCAATGCCAGCAGAATGATGTGCTGATGATCGCTGTAGAGGTGATTTGCGTATTTCGATGCCCTGCGAGGGTATCTCGCTCTCTCGAGAACCCTCTTCTGCCTTCGGACGATGCGAACCAGTTTATTCTGCCTAGCGTTTTCCCAGTTCTGCGACACGAAGCCATCCCATCCCAGGCGACAAGGCATTTGTGAAGATGCTGGCTTGTCGCCGGGAGAGGGCTATATCGTGCCGCAACTTTCATCTTCCCAGAATGTCGCTTTTCATAGGGTTTCTACACAGCCGCCTGACAGAATTCTTTATGTACGTCCAGGCCAACGTATACCTTGGTCTCTTGCCGCATCGTTGTTCACCAACTGGATAACGGCGAGGGGCCTCTTCAACACACCAATCCTTATCTCCTGGAAAAGAAGATAGGTTGGTCAATTCAATTACTGGACAACTCTCTTCTGCCGCTGAGAGTCAGACAATTAGAATTATATCTGCGTACTCGTAGTGATGGGAGACGCTGGGTAATACGGTCAATTGTGTCGAGCATAACCTCTATCCGCTCGTATGATGGGGCGAGGAGGGCTATGATGGGAAGGGAAAACAGGGTGAATCCGTGATGAGAAGAAAGTCGAGCATGTTGTCGATAATGGTTATTTCGCTTCTGATGCTTTCAAGTCTGATGATCTCAATATCGAATGAGACTCATTACACTTCGAACAGCATCGCCTTCCCAGAATATTCTCTTACTTCTACGGACACTACTGTGATATTTGCGGACGATTTCGAGCACGATACTTTCGTGCCCGCACCTGCTGGCGACTATCCCGGGAATGTTGGTATTCTCTATCCTTCCGGATTCACCCAGGGTATGTCGGTCGGAGATGATCACTATCTTCATAATTACTCCCGGGACTGCTGGCTCAACTCAAACTATCGCCATCATAGCGGGAATTATTCTCTGTGGTGCGCCCAATATGGCTTCGCTTCCTGGGGATACTATGACATTGTCCCAAATTCAGATATTCATAGGATAGACCAGGAGATGGTAAGCTATTATGAGAATTACATCACGAATCTGAGTGATTATGATAATATCACTCTATCTTTCTGGTATTGGATACAATCATCCATTCCAAATGATGATTGGGGGCTTGCTGATAATCTTCAGGTCCATCTATTCAATGGCACTTCTTGGTTCAATGATTCCGGATCATGGGCATATTGGAGTGTTTGCGGCAATCATAGCTGGACTCATGTGACACTGAATATTCCGGATTATACCAAATTGATCGGGTTCTATTATGTCAGAGGCCTATATAACAGGACTCTTTTCGAGGGGGCATACATAGATGATGTCGTTCTGACCGGACATAAGAAGCCTCCAGCTTCTGTTCTCATTGGAGATAACTATCTGTTCAGCTCATCGGTCGGATTGCCGAGTGTGGGCTCCAATCATTTCACCTTGACAACCAATGCCTCTTGGCTCTCGATCTCGTCCAGCAATGCAACCGAAGCAACTATTTCTGGGATTCCCACTCATGAGGGCCTCTATTCGGTCTCTCTGAAGGCCAATGACTCATTCTCCGCGACTTGGAAGAACTGGACCGTGGAAGTCTACGACGTCCTTGAGTTTGATTCCCCTCTAGCCGCCACGTCGATTCCATTCGGAAATCAATATTGGTTCAACATTTCAATCCAACAGAATATCTTTGCCAAACCCAATACGTTCACTCTAATTACGAATGCTTCCTGGCTCCGCATTTCTTGGCTGAATGACACCTATGTCAACGTCTCTGGGATTGCTTCCATCAGTGGCAATTTCAATGTCTCGTTGATCGTCAACAATTCATACTCAATAACTTGGAAGAACTGGACGATTACTGTCGGACCGCAACCAATCTCGACCTGGTGGTACCTCGTAATCACGGTGGTCATCATGGCTACCGTGCTCATATTGTTCCTATTCCGGAGGAGGAGAGCCCAGAGGAAATTTTCTCGAAATATGTCGCCGCCCGCCATCGAGTTGGGGAGGTTGAAATAGCCTTATCTCCTGTCGAGACAGTTCGCTACTGAGGAATTAGAATGGCAGAAATTGACCATGGAACCTCTGAGTCAAGAGGACATGGAAAATCAAAGCTTCTAAGAATCGTGATGGCAATATTGACAATCGCCATCCTCGTTGTCTCCTTCTTGTCACTCCAATTGAACCCATTATCTGATAGTCCTAAAACTCCAATACCGGCGAGAATCTCATATACTGCGCATGGAGCGATTGACATCTACGGCAACTCTGGGTTCAATAACACACTGCACCCATCGAACGGGGTCGTATCCGGAAACGGGACCGCATCTAATCCCTACATAATCGAAGGATGGGACATAGATGTCACCCTCCATATTAATCCTGGAATCATTATCCAAGGAACTACTGCGCATTTCATCATAAGGAATTGCTACATCCATACAGGCAATATCATGTTCCTCGGAATAGGTCTAGATGACTGTGTGAACGGCACTATTAGCGACAACTTACTCGTCGATGGGCTACTGATGGGCATATATCTCTACTCATCGAGCAACAACACTCTGATTAACAATACCTGCAGTTCGACCGCTTCTGGATATGGCATATATTTCGACCTGTCGAGCAACAACAATCTCACCCACAACACCTGCTCGGGAGCCCTTTATGACATATACCTTGACACTTCGAGCAATAACAACCTCATAACCCAAAACTGGGTGAACAACTCCGCAGGAGAAGGGGTTCGAATTAATTCCGGGTCCAATAACAGGATATGGAACAACACCTTCTATCACAACAAGGGATCGGGGGACACCTACTCTTCAAGTAAGATACAGGCATATGATGCTGGGACGAACAACTGGTGGAACACCTCAGGCTCACCTCACGGTTACGGCAACTACTGGAGCGATCTAACGTCGCCCGATGCCGACTTCGACGGGATAGTGGATTGGTCGTACAACCTCACAGGAAGCGCCGGAGCGAAGGACTGGTACCCTCGGACGACTCCCACATGGCCGATTCCTGAGTTTTATGAGCTCATCATCCCGATAGCCGGACTGATGTTGATTGCGCTGATATTCAACAGAACGAGAAAAAAGCCTTGAAAGGGGATGGTATGTAGAAGAGGCTTTTAGCCCTCGTCGGAAGACGAAAATACGAATATCCGAGAGACCATACTATACTCGGTCCTAGAAGGACCGAACATCACTGTCAAGGATTGAACCCCGTGCTCAAACCTGCATGAGAAATGCGTGAAAGGGATTGGGGCGGATCCCTGACAATGGGACGAAGTGGACCATAGTGCTGGAGAACAGCGAATAGAGGTATGTCCACAAGATAATCGAGAAGAGATCAGAGGGAGGAAATCAATAGAACGACAGTAAAGGATTTGGAAGAGGCCGCGAGGGCCCCTTCTACATAGAGGTTTGACGTTCGAACGAATAATTCATGAAAATGAACTATATGCTCAGAACCTGTCTCTTCGTGGGGGCGCGTGCTTCTGGAAGCACTCGCGGCAGTAGACTGGTCTTCCCTCGGTCGGCTTGAAGG
>Ga0315293_10000476_pt1 | contig 37245 bp, 31 predicted proteins | sample YL17G13_20_MG_FD_203071 | JGI IMG/M metagenome (GOLD analysis project Ga0315293, IMG submission 203071) | Sediment microbial communities from Yellowstone Lake, YNP, Wyoming, USA - YL17G13_20 | ecosystem: Environmental > Aquatic > Freshwater > Lake > Sediment | place: USA: Wyoming | collected... | reverse complement strand
AAGCGCGTTTGATGCGAAGTTTGCTCTATTTCGCCTGCGCATTTGTTGCAAAAACGTGTTCGATTTTGTTCGTTTCACGTTTTTTATTGCCCAGCTTGCCCAATCGTTGTAGCTTAACACCAGCCCCGACTCTATCCGCCACCGCAATTGATAGCCCAAACAAATGTTACCTATTTTAAGGCAAGCGACCCAGTGTGACTATTTTAACTATTTTAACAACCCCACCTACACAGTACTCCTTACGGAAAATAAAAAAGCCAGATTCCTAACAACAGAATCTGGCTTCGGAGGAGGGTGATGAAAAGCTTATGAAATTAGTGCCAAATAGATATTTGTACCCTCAACCTTCTTTCTTTGTTCTTTTATATATTTTCGAACACCCTGCCCGAAATTCTTTAATCAAAATATAAGAAAAAAGCATTTTTTGGCCGGCAAGCAAGTTTGTTTTTGGAAAATATCGAATTTTTTTACCGGTTTCTTGAAAAATAGGCAAATTTGGCCTGAAAAACCAAGTTATTTTACGCTTGATAACGCAACTTTGTTCTTATATCTTTAACCGAAAATCTGTTATTTCTTTGTTTTAAGGAAAGCTTTATGGACACTCGAATTACGATTGCAGACTTGGCAGCAGCCAAAGCCGCCGGCCGCAGGATTGTAGCGGTCAGTTGTTATGACTACACCACCGCCCGGTTTGCGGCCCAAGCCGACGTGGATATGATAATAGTGGGCGACTCAGCGGCCCAGGTTATGCTGGGTTTTGACTCGACGCTGCCGGCTACGATGGATTTTATGGTTGCGATAACCGCTGCTGTCCGGCGTGGGGCCCCGAATGTCTGCCTCGTCGCCGATATGCCTTTCCTATCTTACCAAACGGGATTAGCCGAGGCGGTAAAAAATGCGGGGCGCTTTGCTGTCGAGGCCGGCGCACAGGTAATCAAAATCGAGGCCAGCAGCGCATATCTGGAGACAATTAAAGCGGTTAGCGATGCCGGTATGGCGGTGATGGCCCATATCGGAATAAGGCCGCAGAGTATCGGCAAAATGGGCAAATTCAAGGCTGAAGCCACCACGGCCCAGATGGGGCTGGAGTTGATAAGTCTTGCTGAGCAAATGGTTAACAGCGGCGCGAGTATGCTCTTAATTGAAGGCGCAGCGGCGGAGGCGGCTGAGATTATCACAGACCACAGTGAAGTGCCGGTGATTGGCTGTGGGTCTGGGCTAGGCTGTGACGGCCAAGTACTGATTGCCCCTGATATTCTGGGGCTGACGCAGGGGCCAAGTCCCAAGTTCGCAAAAAGTTACGGCAATTTGGCTGATGCAGCAATCGAGGCCTTCAGGCAGTACGGCAGTGAAGTCAAAGCCGGCCAGTATCCGGACAAGGAGCACAGCTACCATATGAAGGCCGGTGAAATTGAGCATCTGAGGGGGTTGTTGAAAGATAAACTCTAACCAATAGTTAGTCGGGGCTGGGGTGTTAAGATGTAACGGTTGGGTAAAGTGGGCAAGGTAAAATTTCGCATCAAACGCGCTTGTTGGCGAAAAAAAGTGGGAAAAATTAACAAAAATTAACAAAAAATGACAAAAAATGACAAAAATTGCAAGAAATTGACACGTTTTGGACAGCGATTGATGTACCCCCTTGCGCGAATTGTTCGAAGCGAACGATTCGCGCAATTTTGAGTTTTGAATTTTGAGTTTTAAGTCTGCGCCTCAGGACTTTCGCTTTGCTGGAAACTTGCGCATTTGGTCGCGCCAGACCCTCGCGCAAATGGTCGAATTCGTATTGCGTATATCGTATGTCGTATTGCGGGGACAAAAGACTCAAGACACCAAGACCACGGAGTTTTCGTATCAATCCGCCTTAGGCAGATAAAACGCGCAGGCGAAATAGAGAAATTTTCGACACAAACACGCAAGCATTTTTAGTTCATGGTTCATAGTTCATTGCTTGTGGTCGGTGGGGAGCCTTCGACTCGGCCTTCGGCCTTGCTCCCCGCTTCGCCCGGAATAACAGGGCTTCCGACTTCGCTTGGGTTACGCCGGACAAGTCGCAGGGCAGGCAGGATGCTCGCAAACAGACTCGCATTTTCCTTTTGACGGATTGGGATATCCTCAGTAGGATAAAGTGTGGAAGCTGAAAGCAGAGAGGAAAAACAGGAGGTTAGAAGTTCACTGTGACTGTTGTTGCTGAGAAAAGGTGTCCGGCTAAGCCGTTTCTAAAGTGGGCAGGAGGCAAAACACAACTTATTGCGGAAAGAAAAAGGCTAGTCGCAAGAGGAACTTGCCTGTCACCTCGTTGAATAACTGACTGTATTGATTTTTCAACAGACGATGGTAGAATTGTGCTCAAATTAGAATTTGACCCATTCTTTAGAGGTTGCACATAATGGCGAAAACAGAAAAACCTCCCATTAAAGGGCCGTGGATTACCATCAAAGGGAATTTGCCTCGGCACCGCATAGTGAAGAAAGTTGTCAACACCTTTATCAAAACGGAGTATCAGAAGAAAGGAAAAGGTGTTAAGTTCCAATACCCTGTAGAAAAGCTACCAAAAGGACAAGTACTTCGTATCACCAGACCAGGGCATAAGAAAAACTTTGATTTTAAGGTAGACGTGGTCTCAAATCATGGATTCGGAGAAGGGAGTCATAAAGAAATTGCGATGGATTTAAGGCGCAAAAGAAAAGAGAAACCGCGAAACTTCGCAGAGTTGTTAGCGACAATTACTCAGATATACAACTGTGAGGAAAATGATGTTGACGCTTTGTTGAAGAAACATCGCAGCGTCAAGAATTCATTCAGAAGCGGTGGTTCTGTTGAAGCCCTTTTGAAAATCATAAAGTGGCTGTTTATTATGGAGGATATTGTTTACTGGGACAACGAAGGTCGTGCTTTTCTCTTTAATTTTCTGAGGTATGTTGCACAGGAAAAACACGAAAAGACACTCAGAGAAGCATTAAGCAGTGTGAAGAATCCTGACAAGCTGAAAAGCTTTATGAAGAAATCCGGTATTGAATGGGTGCAGTGTGACAAGTAAACCATGACTATTGAGAAGTACTTAAACAAGGTTTTTTTGCGAGATATTGTGGCGCTCCTGAAAGAGCTGCCCGATAAGTGTGTCGATATGGTCTACGGCGACCCTGATTACAACGTCGGTATAAAATATGGGGATAAATCCTATACCAAGAATTTTGATGAATATATTGAGTGGTATGTAGAACTGGCGAAAGAATCGCTTCGCGTTCTTAAGAATACCGGCAACATGTTTTTTATCAATTATCCGAAACAGAACGCGTATCTGCGAGTCAGATATTTAGACCAAGCCTGCTACGAGGTTTTGGATTACGTTTGGGTTTACAATACCAATGTGGGACACTCCCCTAAAAGGTTCACGACTGCTCACAGAAGCGTATTGCACTGCCGGAAGACAAAAGATAGCAATTTTTATAAAGAGCAGGTAGCTGCGCCTTATAAGAACCCGACAGACAGAAGAATTCGAAGCAATTTAGCTAACGGTTCAAAAGGGAGGATGCCGTACGACTGGATATACTTTGACTTAGTGAAAAATGTTAGTTGCGAGAAGACTTTTCATGCCTGCCAGATACCACAGGCTCTTTCGGAATTATTAGTCAGGTCTTGTACCAAACCTAAAGATATTGTGCTGGTTCTATTCGGCGGAAGCGGAGCCGAGGTTGAAGTCTGCAAAAACCTTGGCCGGCAGTTCATATCCGCGGAGATAGATCCCAAGTATCACAAGGTTATAATGGATCGTTTGAAAAATGGAAGCGTGCCCAAGGAACATCGTCTTTTGACCTATATGAAGGAAAAACAAACGGCAAATGCCCACCAGATGACGTTGTTCTCCCGCTGAAATAGAGGGGGATAGTTCAGCACAACCGCAAATTCACCGAGGGATGGGAGCTGAAAGCCAAACGGGACAAGTTTTATTTGATTATGCACGAGCATTTGTTTTTGTTTCGCAAGCCGGAAAAGACCGAGTCAATTTACAAATTTTGACTTGGAGATTTTGAGCCCCAAGCGACCCCAGATAAAAGATTTCTGATTTCTGGGTCCCCGCCAACGACATGCGGGGATCTACGCTACGCTTCGAGGATCTGCACTGCGCTACAAGAGGCAGGCAGAATCCATTTGCGATTTTTGATTTGGGGGGTTGAGATTGCCACGGCAAGGTGGAAACTAAGCAGACCTCGCGCAGGCACCCCTGGGTGAAACCCAGGGCTAAATACAAACGCCCAGACGATGGGCATTGATGGGAGATTGACGTCAAACATTGAAGATAATGGGCGATTCGGTGATACTGTTTGCAAGTGTAACGTTAAGTGACCCTCACCGCGCGGGGTGAGGGCTAAATACGGTTATTTGCCTTTTTTGATGGAGGAAGGGTCGCGGTCTTCTTCGATGGCTTTTATTTTGTTGACCCTTCGTTGATGCCTTCCGCCACTGAAACTGGTTTCGAGCCAGACCTCCACCATCTTCCGTAAGAGGACTTCGCCAATCTGGTCGCCGGAGATGCAAAGGACATTGGCATCGTTATGGTCACGTGAAATTCTTGCGGTCAATTCATCGTGGCAAAGTGCGGCCCTGATGCCTTTTATTTTGTTGGCGGCGATGCTCATGCCGAGGCCGGTTGCACAGATTAAAATGGCCCTATCAGCTTCTTTGTTAGCGACCATTTTTGCAGCGAGATAAGCCTGGTCGGGATAATCGACCGGACGAGTGCCGCCGGTGCCGACATCGATGCACTCGTGGTCCAGCTCGGCGATTATGGCCTTTATCAACTGCTTGGCTTCAAAGCCACGATGGTCACTACCAACTGCTATTTTCATATCACAAACTCACTGATTCTTTTTTTCACGGCCTTTTCTATCTGGTCGGCACAATCGTTGTAAACCTGCTGCGACTGACCTATGGGGTCGGCAATATCGGTTTCCGCCAACAGACAACACTTATCGGCGCTTTGCGGGTCGAGAGCGATAACCCTGTCCCGGTGCATCTGCTCCATAACAAATATGAAGTCGCAATCCGAGACAAGCGGCCGGGTCAAAGCCTCGCTCCTGTGAGCGGTGATGTCTATTCCCCTTGCTGTGCAGGCTGCTACGGCTTCTGTGCTTGCGGGCGCCCCGGTCAGGCCGAGCGTTCCGGCGGAAGATACCTTGTAACCTATTTCGGCGAGGCGGTCAATAGTGCAATTTAGTTTTTCTGCGAGATATTTGCGGAAGATTCCGGTGGCCATAGGGCTTCGGCAGGAGTTGCCGGTACAAACGAACAAGAATTTTACCTGCGACATTTTTTCGAGCTGTTCTTTGGAATAAACGCCCTGTCTTAAGATTTGGAGGCCGAATTTGCCTATTTTTACGACGGTGCTGCTTTTTTTGTACTTAGATGGGCCTGCATCGAGGAGTAAATCTATCCGGCCGGAGAATTTAGCGAGGACGCCATCTGCGTCAACGGCGGGCTCTTCGTCTGCTCTGTTTGCGCTCGGTGCGAATACGGGATTTTTGCAGGCCTGCAGCAACATTTTGGCTACCGGATGAGCGGGACAGCGAATGCCTATGGAATTATTTCTGTAGAGGTTTTCGAAGACTTCAACTTCGAGACACGTCCGCTGCTTGTCGATATCGTTTGCGTTTAGCTCAAAAACTATCGTCAGAGGGCCCGGCCAGGCGGAGTCGATGAGCTTGCGAGCCCTAAGGCTGACAGAAGGGACGTACTTTTGCAGGTCACTTTTCTGAGCGATATGGAGCGTGTAGTTTTTTTCTGGTGCCCTGCCTTTGAGCTTGTTTAACCTTGTTAGGGTGGTTCGCTCGACCTTAGCGGCGATTCCGTAAACGGTTTCGGTAGGGAAGGCGACGAGTCCGCCGGCGTCGATGAGGCGGGCAGCGGCAGAGATTTCGGCTGAGTCCACATTCGCAACGTCGAGTTTTGTAACTTTTGTCTCCATCGTTTATGCAGAATACACTAAGCGGTCGGCTATGGCAAGCTGCTTAGTAGATTCGACAAGCCCGCTGGAGGCGGGCAAGCTCACTACGAGTCGTATCACCGGAGGGTTTTCTGGATTTTTATGGTGCTGGGTACTGCTATTCAAAGAAAAAGAATCCGAACGGCCGATAAAAGCGGCGAAACGGTAGCGGTAAACGGAGATACAAAAAATTTTTTCAAATGGCATTGCCATATTACCCAAATATCCTAAACTATCTAAATTAACACAGCCGATATATTAAAAAGGTTGATGGAGGTTGATGGAGCGATTGTTCAAGTTAGGGAGGCTAAACTATGGAGACCATAGTCGAACAGAGAAGGGAAGCGAGGACGGAACTGTCGTGGCCTGTGAGTATCTGGCTTCCGGAAGCAAACCGATTCTTCAATGGGCGCAGCGCAAATGTGAGCAAGACAGGGGCATTTGTGAGCGTTCCGATGCCGGCGCCGTTCCGGACGGGACACGCAGTGGAGGTTAATTTTCCGCGGACAGAGGCGCTAGCACAAGAGAAGGGCGGGTTCGCACGGATAAAGAGCGGCAGGGTAGTCCGCGTCGAACGGCAAAATATGCTAAGAGACGGCAATATAGGAATCGCAATTGCCTTCGCATAACAGAGAAGCAAAATAATCGCCGACTGCTTCGGACTACGGGAGGGCCTTCGCCCTGACGAGTGCGGCGGTTAGCGTTGTCACAGCAGATGAGTTCAGGTGGAAAGGCCGACAACCTTTCGGGGTTGTCGGTCTTTCATTTTTATCTGGGGGACTGCGTGACGATGCTTAAACTTCACGGTGATGGTTCGAGCGAGGCCGTAACCATGGGGCTGGATATAACTAACGGTCAACAAGTGCAGACGGTGGTGCCACAGGGGAGCTGGCAAGGGTGTTTGTTGAATAAAGGCGGCAGGTTCGCATTGATGGGGACAACTGTGGCGCCGGGTTTTGAATTCGCAGACTTCGAGACAGCACAACGGCAGAAGCTTTTGAGACAATATCCAACACGGCGTGAGCTGATTCTGAAACTCACGTTGTAATACGCCAGAGGCGTATAAATCTGAGAACAGTTTCCGCCACAGGCGGATAAATTTATATCACTTCGAGTCTGCGGAGAGTAGCCTTTGCCCAGCGGATACTTCGGAGCTGCGCGGATATGAGCACCAAGAAGGCGATAAGCCAATAGCCGGTGAAGCGCAGATAGTAAAAGACGGTGCCGATGATTGCCCGTGTTTCGGCGGCGGCATAGGCATCCAACAGTTCGGCGGGGGTGAACATTGCACCGACAATGATGCCACCAAAGAACTTCTGCCAGGGTAAAAGCAGCAGAGCAAAGATAAGCGCCAGGAAGAATGCACGAGATATGTGATTTATTCCGCCGAGCCTGCCGAGCAGAGAGATTTTCAGGGTAAACAGCAATGTCAGGCAATAGAGAGTGGCGGTCAGAATGAGCAGCCAGTCGGCGGCCCGAATGAGCCAGGTTAGGTGCCGGATTTTTATGTTGAGGTGCGGAAGCAATTTTTTCAGTTTTGTTTGCTCACCTGCCGACGAGGCAGGGGCGGCGAGCGACTGATTCGAGTCGGCGGCAGCTTGCTTAGCAGCCTGCTGGATTTTTTCCGTCTGGGTGAGAGGTTTGTTCGCAGCCTCCTTTGATTGCTGGAGCTCTTCGGGAGCGGCAGCCAGCGGCTCGGCTTTAGGTTCTACATCAGCTTTGACATAGCCGGTGTTTATGAGCCAAAACGACGCCTGAAGCAAAATAAGAAGACAAGCGGTGATTATAAACAGAAAATTTTTCCAACCCCTAAAGACGCCGACGGCTTCGAGACAATCAGTAGTGTCGATTAGGTTTTTTTGCTGATTTTGTTCCGGGTTCATTTTTGTGTCTCCTAAATTTGGGGTTTAGGGTACAGGGTTTAGTTTTCCTTCAGAAGCTTATTATGTTTCGCGGCAAGAGAGAGTGCAAGGAATTTATTTGCGGGGAGGATGGAAAACAGAAGGTGCAGGACGAAAAACTTATTTTTTGTTTTTCAATGCCAGAAACGGGGGTTTTGTAATAAAAGTTGAAGATTAGTTTTTCTGCCGGAGGCCGACCACCGGAAGGCGGAGAGGATAGAAAATCAAAAGTATATTAGTATATGCATATATACTAATGTAGTGCTTTAAGAAGCAGGGATTTTTGAATGAGGGATTTGAGGTTTTTGGTTCGTTCGCGGTTGCTGCCGGAGGCCGCGATGAGGGGCAAAGAACAGAAGTCAGGAGACAGAAGCAGTTGTTTGTCAGGTTAAGTAATGATTACTACAAATAAAAGCCGCCGGCACAGGTCCGGCGGCTAATCAATTTGTTATTTTGTGAAAGGCGGTTTTTGCAGCGTTGATGGTTTTTTCGATGTCCTGTTTTGTATGAGCTAATGAAACAAACATAGCCTCGTAGGCACTTGGGGCGAGGTAAATGCCTTGCTTTAGCATTTCTGCAAAGAACCTTTTGAATTGTTTTATATCGGTTGACTGAACATCGGCGAAATTTCTTACGGGCCTATCGGTAAAAAAGCAGCTCATAATCGAGCCGATGCGATTGATTGTCAAGGGAATGCCGGCATCTTTGGCGGCGCCAGTTAGGCCGATTTGGAGCAGTGCGGAAGTTGTTTCGAGCTTTTCGTAGCAATTTTTCTTTTCGAGTATATCGAGAGTTGCATTGGCGGCGGCGGTTGCGAGAGGGTTGCCGCTTAGTGTGCCGGCCTGATAGACGGGGCCGATGGGTGCGAGCAGGGCCATAATATCGGCTCGGCCGCCGACGGCGGCGGCGGGCAGGCCGCCACCGATGATTTTGCCGAGGCAGGTGATGTCGGCCTTTACGCCGAGGAGCTGCTGCGCTCCGCCGAGCGCCAAACGAAAGCCGGTTATTACCTCGTCAAATATCAGCAGCGATTCTTCGGTGTCACATAAATTGCGAAGCGCCTCGAGGTAGCCGGGCAGCGGAGGCACAACGCCCATATTCGCTGCGACGGGCTCCAGGATGACCGCAGCGATTTTGTTTTTGTGGGATCCGCCTTCGCTTCCGTCTTCGCTTCCGTCTTCGCTTTCGCTACGACGGACAGGTTCGCTACGACGGACAGGTGCGCTACGGCGGATAAATTGGAAGGCAGCCTTTGCGGCATCGATATCGTTGTATGGGATTACAATGGTAAGTTTTGCGAAAGAATTGGGTACGCCGGCACTTGCTGGTGTGCCGGTTTCTGCGAGGGCGGAGCCTGCGGCGACGAGCAGTGAATCGCTGTGGCCGTGATAGCAGCCGGCCATTTTGATTATCAAATCTTTTTTGGTGTATGCGCGGGCGAGGCGGAGGGCGGTCATAACCGCTTCTGTGCCGCTGTTTACGAGGCGGACCATTTCGATAGAATCGAAGGCTGCGATTATTCTTCGAGCGAGCTGCGTCTCGGCCAAGGTAGGTGCTCCGAAAGAAGTTCCTTTTTTTGCGGCGGCGCTAATGGCTTTTAACACCTTTGGATGGGCGTGGCCGAGTATCATCGGACCCCAGGAGCCGACGTAATCGATGTATTCATTGCCGTCGATATCGTATATCTTCGAGCCTTTCGCTGCGGCGATGAAAAGCGGGTTAGCATCGACGACGGTGAATGCCCTTACGGGCGAATTGACTCCGCCGGGCAGAAGCCTGCGTGCTTCGGCAAAGGCCTTGGCGGATTTTTTAAGATTTTTTAGCTTACCCATAATTTGGTAACTGGTAACTGGTAATTGGTTATTGCAGCCTTTATTTTTTTCTTACAGCGAGGTAAAGAATCGGTCTTTTTTCTTTCAGGTATTTTCTTTCGAAATTTGAGCCGACCCATTCGCCCCCGCACTTGTCTGCGCCTGCCCCCGCGTCTCCCGACGCGAATCGGGGCGGCGGGCAAGTAGACGCGGGGGCGGTGGGGAGGAAATCAATTTTCTCAAGTCTATCAGCCTTTTCGGCAATCACGTTTTTTATCTGGTCAAAATACTCGGCGTGGTCGGTAGTGATTCTTATGCTGCCGGCGGGTCTGAGGCATCGCAGGAGCTGGTCGACGTTGGCGGTGTTGAAGAAACGTCTTTTGTGGTGCCGCTTTTTCGGCCAGGGGTCTGGGAAATAGACGTGGAAACAATCCGCGCATTCGTCCGGCAGGAGGTCGGCTACAAAGGCGGCGGCATCGGTCCGGATTATGCGTACATTGGTCAGGCCCCATCGGCCAATGCGGTCGACAGAGTAGCGGTAGTATTTGCTGGCCCATTCGATGCCGAGGAAATTGGTCTGTGGTTGGGTCTTTGCCTGATTGAGAAGGAAGGTGCCTCTGCCGATGCCGATTTCGATGTGAAGGGGGGCAGAACGTCCGAAAAGGCTAATGAAGTCGATTCGGCCATCCAAGTCCTGGATATTAAGCGAAACGTGCGGATAGTCTTTTAGTGTCCGGCGCATCGGCTAATCCACCACAGGCGGATAAAATCATATCAATAACGGATATTTATGGGAAAATGGCGGTTCAAGCAGGTAATTATACCACAGAAAGGCGCCGAGGCCAAGATACCCTGATTTATCGGGGTTTTTCGGTATTATCGGGGCTAAAGTTGCCATAAGGACTATTCGATAAAATACTTATGTTACTTCGGGTGTGTTTTTTATTGTGGATTCGAGGGGGGCTTCGACTGAGCTCAGCCGAATGTCCTCACCGCGAGTTGTATCGGGATTGGGTATTTTTGCCACGTAAATCAGGAATAACCCTAACTACGGGTATGATATAATCGTATATATAAATAAGTGTGAGACGGCTGCCGACATCAGGGAGGCGGTATAATATCGGCACAAAAGGTACGGTGCGAAAATGATACGGCAATTAGTCAGGGCACGCAGAAGGCAAATCCTGATAGATGTGAGCACACAGAAGGATTTTTTCTTAGCGGAGGGCAGCGCATGTGTAAGGAACCACAGGCGAGTACTGGCCAACATTCGGCGGATGATGGCGTGGGTGAGAGCCAGAAATATCCGGATAATCTCAACCTGTGATGTTTACCCAAACAATAACGGCGGCGATGTCAACTATTGTATTGACGGCACAGAGGGGCAAAAAAAGATACGGTATACACTTGTTGGCAATCGCACGAACTTTGCAGCCGACGGAAACACTGATTTGCCAGTCGATGTGCTGCGTCGATACCGGCAGATTATTCTCCATAAGCGGTGCGTGGACCCGTTCGATGAGCCGCGAATAGAAAGGCTGCTAAGCGAGGTTCGAGCCAATGAGTTTGTTCTGATTGGCGCCAGTGCGGAAGGGGCCGTTGAGGCGGCGGCGCTGGGACTGCTGCAGCGAGGCAAAAAGGTAACGGTTGTGGTCGATGCGGTTGGCACTCATAACAGAAGAGAGGCTGCACTGGCATTTCGCAAGATAGAGGCCAAAGGCGCCAAGCTGGTCGAGACCAAAACTTTTGCGGGTAAGTCACATCTAAGACGCGTTGGGATATGCAACTGCAAAGCATGTCAGGGACGAGGATTCGACACTTCGACCCTTCGACTTCGCTCAGGGCAGGCTGCGCCCGGTGCAGGCAGGCTCACCACAAGAGGGGAAAACCATCGCCTGAATTTGAAGGCGAAAACTGATACCACACCTATTTAATTTTTATGCTGTCGGTATTATCCAAGTCCTTAGCAATCGAGCACTCATTTTTTTAGCTGTGGGCGCGTTTTTTAAATAGGGGTGGTATAACCACAGCTATCAGATTATCAGCATTGCGTCGCCATAAGAGTAAAATCGGTATCGCTCCTGGACGGCGTGGCGATAGGCATTAAGGATGTTGTCGAGGCCGGCAAAGGCGACTACCATTGCAAGCAGTGTTGATTTCGGCAGGTGAAAATTCGTGACCATAGCGTCAACTACCTTGAACTTGTAGCCAGGCTTAATAAACAGCGTAGTTTGGCCGGCGGCAGGTTCGACCCCCGCGCTTGCTGCGCAAGCAGCCGCGGGGGCGGCAGTTTCGAGTGCACGCACAGTTGTTGTGCCGACGGCGATTACTCGCCGGCCCTTTTTTTTTGCTGCGTTGATTACTGCGGCGTTTTCAGCATCGAGGCTGAATTGTTCCCGATGGATTTGGTGCTGCTCGATGTTTTCCGTGGCTATCGGCTTAAATGTGCCTGCACCTACGTGAAGTGTTACATACGCGAAGACCACGCCTTCTGCGCAGAGTTGATTTATCAGCTCTTTGGTAAAATGCAGACCCGCGGTCGGTGCGGCGACGGCGCCGGGCCTTTTGGCAAAAACGGTTTGATAGCGGAGACTATCGACGGCAGCCTGGTGGAGGTCGTCGGAGCGTTTGATGTACGGGGGGAGGGGGGGAAAGCCGATTCGAGCGAGGATTGTCTGGAGATTGTGATTTGTTTCGAGCTTCAGGAGGCAGGAGCCGTCAGGGGTTTTGTCGAGCAGAATTGCCTGGCAGAAATCCCGGCCGGTTCTGTCTCTGAGATAAATAAGCTGACCTTGTTTTATTTTGCCACTTCCTTTTAGCGAAACAGTCCATTGTTGTGGTGAGGATTCAGCGAGGAAGAGGCCCTGGAGTTTGCCGCCGGTGCTGCGTTTAGCAAAAAAGCGGGCCTGCAGGACCTTCGTATCGTTAAGGACGAGACAATCACCCGGAGCGAGAAACTCTGCGATCCGATTGAATCGGCTATCCGTTAGCTCAGCGGAGGAGCGATTGAGAACCAGCAGCCTTGAATCACTTCGGATATCGGCGGGCTGCTGAGCAATCAGTTCGGGCGGCAGGTCGAATTGGAGCACATCTATCTTCATAAACAAAGGTTATCAGACCAGAGGGAAAATGACAAAAAAAATTCAGCCTTATAGAAAGCGGATTTTGACGTTTGCCGAGTGATGTTTGTCCTGCTGCGAAAGCGGCTTATATTCAGAGCCGATGCTAAGAGAGCACAGGCAGAGCAAAATAGTAATTATTCAAAAGGCACTGCGATGACCTCGAGAGACAGTTTCGAACAGACAGCAACCTCAATAGCCGCCTTAGGCAAAGACGAACTCGAGAGACGAATCAGAAACTTCAGAGGACGATTCAGGTTAGATTTCACGGAGGACTATCTCAATAATCTCAGCGTAGAGAGGCTGAGACATATCCTTCTGGCGGCTTTGATAAACGCAAAGCCGAGCACATAAAAACCCAATTCGATTCTTAAAAATCCGTGAAGAACCTGTAAGAAAGACGGGTTTTTGCCAACGTATGTCTTTAGGGGCAAAGGACTTGCCATAATTATAGGACTTTTTGGAAATTTTCTGAGTTTTTGTGGATTATTCTTGACTTTAAGAAGGATGCTGTTGTACAATAATGGTGCCCAATGGGCCATCTCAGAAGAGGGGAAGAGAGAGCCGCTGATTTAGAGCCTTGTACGTTTCGGATTTGTGCCTTTGTCTTTATAGATAGTTTGTGTACGGATTCATCTCAAAAGAGGGGAAGAGAGAGCCGCTGATTTAGAGCCTTGTACGTTTCGGATTTGTGCCTTTGTCTTTATAGATAGTTTGTGTACGAATTCATTTCAAAAGAGGGGAAGAGAGAGCCACTGATTTAGAGTCTTGTACGTTTCGAAGTCGATGTGAGAGGTGTTTTGTACAAGCGGTAGTTTTAGCAGTAGTAGAAGCGCCGAAAATTTGGGCGGAAGAAGACTCACGAGCCGGAAAACCCGGAATGTAAGCGCAAAGAGTTCGGGTACATAGCAAATGCACGGATTCATATAAGCAAAGGACCACTTGGAATAAAGACAATTTATTCGGTGGGACAAATAGCGCTTTTTGGTGGAGGAGTTCAGATGATGAAAAGTTCAAGAGTTATTCTGAGTTGTTTAATCAGCATTGTGCTCGCGACTGCTGCATCGGCCACATGGGTGCCACTCACAGGCGATCCGGTCTCGCTGAGTTCCCTGCAGAATGGGTCTCTGGTCTTTGGCGACAAAAAGCTTTCGGAGATTGAGTTATTCGGCTTCGGCACAGGTGGGGCGATTGGCCCAAATGTCGACTCGGTGTTCGTGCAGGGTGGCTGGGACCCCTGCTCAGGCGATCACGGCCTGCGGTTTCTGCTTTCGTGGAATGCGTTTTCCGGCCAAACCGTCAACGCTAATTTAAAGTTTAAGATTTCCGTCCTGCCTGGTTACGATGACTATTTCATCAAGGATGTTGCGATGGACATCACTGGCGTCTCAGCCACTGGCAGCGGCGGAGTCAACGTTGGTGAAACCGTCTGGGACGCGCCCTATCGTGGTGGTAACGTCATTGCATCACTTAGCTGTTCCAAGCAGGATGGTGATAATGGTGCCAACCTATCGGCCTACGCTGAGTTTTCGCCCTTGAAGGAAATCTGGATATACAGCAAGGACATCTCCATCACTGGCGGCACAGGCGGCTCAGCACACCTAAGTGAGTTCTACCAGTTCTACAGCCAGGTTCCCGAGCCGGCGACAATTACCTTACTCGGCTTTGCCGGCGCGATTATGCTGCGAAAACGCAGGGCTTAAAGAAGTACTAAGTGCGAAGTTAGAAGTACGAAAAGGACTGTTGGGTACTAATCGAATTTAGAGGGTTGCGGGCTAATGCCTGCAGTCCTTTTCTTTTGTTTTCTTTATTATTGTAGTTAGAATCGCGATTAATTCATCGCATTCGCTTAACAGACTTCCAAGCTTTTCCGATGGAAATATTTCGGTAGCAACCAGAAGTCGGAGCCAATAGTGTGTTTCTCTGGCTTCTTTGCGGGCAACGGAGTATTTTGAGATGAAGTCGGCTCGACTTTGCCCTCCTTGCCCTTATTCCACATTTGCACCAATCGAAGTACCTGACCGAAGCAATTGTTTACTAATGGTTCGCCCTGCGCCCGGTTTTCTATCCAGTTCCTGATATAACTTTGCAATGTGCACAGCAAATTGAAATGTCCTCTCACACAAATCCTTCTTCATTGTTCTTTTCTTACTTCGGTCTTTGCTCTTCGTACTTCTTCAGGGGGTTAAGCCTGGGGGGTATGTGTAATTTGTTTTGTTAATTCACTCAAGAGGGTCTGCATTTGCGGGTCCTTTTTTTTGGCTGTTTCTATTTTGGTGCAGCCGTGCATAACAGTTGTGTGGTCTCGTCCGCCGAGATGGCCTCCGATTTCCTCGAGGCTGTGCCTGGTCAGATTTCTGGCTAAATACATACAAATCTGACGAGGAGTAGTGATGCTCTGGCTGCGTTTTTTGCTTTGCAGGTCAACCGGCCGAACGTTGAAGTGCCGAGTTACGACATCAATAATATCCGTGATGCTTATGTTTCTGATAGCCGGCTTTATCTGTCCTTCGAGCACCATCTGGGCCAAATCGAGCGTTATCGGTTCTGCGGAGGTGGTCGCGAGGGCGTAAATGCCGGTCAGTGCGCCTTCAAGCTCGCGGATGTTTGCGTGGACTTTCCGTGCGATGTACTCGGCGATTTCATCGGAGATACTGAGGCCTCGCAGGTGGGCTTTTTTCTGGATAATAGCAACTCTGGTGTCGTAGCTTGGGGGGTCGATTCTTGTGACCAGTCCCCAGTTGAATCTGCTGATAAGTCGCTGCTCGAGAGAAGGTATCTCGGCGGGGGGACTATCTGCGCTGAGGATAATTTGCTTGCTGTTATTATAGAGGGCGTTAAAGGTATGGAAGAATTCCTCCTGGCTCTGCTCACGTTCGCGCAAGAACTGGATGTCGTCAATTACCAGAGCATCGACGGTTCGAAACTGGTTTTGAAAGCCGGTTAAATTTCCCTCTTCAATCGCGCTGATAAACCTGTTGACGAAATTTTCGCAGCTTAAGAATTGAATCACAGCTCTGGCAGATTTTGTTTTGACTTCGTGGCAGACGGCGTGCAGGAGATGTGTTTTGCCCAGGCCGGAATTGCCGTAAATGAAGAGTGGATTATAGGTGTCGCCGATGGATTGACTTACGGCGATACAGCTTGCGTGTGCGAGGCGATTGCTCGGCCCGACGACAAAATTTTCGAAGGTGTAGTCAGGATGAAGGCTCAAAGCAGGGTCGCGGTCCACAGAAGATGGGGCAGGTTTTGAGCCGTTGTGAACACAAAAATCGACGGCGACAAGGTGATTAGTTATCTGCTGAGCGGCTGTCGTAAAAGTGCTTTTGCAGTTTCCGCGCATAAACTGCACAGTGGCATCATCCGGACAGCCGATCTGGAGTACTCCACCGCCGAAGTGCACCACAGTTAACTTGTCGAACCATTTGCGAGTGTTGACGGGGTCGAGGACCTTTGCGCGATCCAGGATATCATCAAAAATACTTTCAGATTCCCGAATAGCCAATTCACACTCCTTTACAATCCGCCTTCGCTGAAGCTACGGCGGATAAATCCACCGTAGGCGGACAAGGTCGTTACCTGTGGATTCGACAAGCTCACCACAAATCGCCACAAAGTTTCCGGTCTGTCAAGACCGAGTCCGCAATAAATTATAAGAAAGCTGCACAATCAGATACAAGGGATACCGCAACGACTTTCCTCCTCCAACCAAGACCTCCCTGTTAGAAAAATCGCAAGAGAGCAACCACCATAAGTAGTCAAAAAACTTCCGAGGTAAGGAGCAACAGTAAAAAACCTAATTGCTGTGGTTCGATTTGTCAAAGAAAAAATAGTTGTATTTGGTGAAAAACAAAAAGATTCGTGTTGCTTTAGTGGTGAGGGGGTATCGCGGTTTACCCAAATTGACAAAACAATCCGCCTTCGCTGAAGCTTCCGTCTTCGCTAAAGCTACGACGGACAAGACGGCGGACAAGTCGGCGCTTGAAATTTTTTCCGGTTTCTGCGAAACTCACATCGGAACGCTTCCTTCGAGGATATGCTTATGGGGATATTTACGAAAACAGCGGGGTATTTCAAAGACCGGCTGAGCAAAACACGCGACAAAATCAGTACATCCCTTTCGTCGGTGCTGGGCCTGGGCAGAAATATCGACGATGCGCTGCTGGATAAGCTGGAAGAGACGCTGATTAGCGACGATATCGGCGTGGAGACGACGGACAAACTCATAACGGAGTTGAGAGGAGCTTATCGCGAGAGAAAACTTGCAACGACCGACGAGATAGTCCCGTTTCTCAAAGAGCATATAAAAGGGTATTGGCCTCATCAGGACAGGCAACTGCATTTAGCGGCAAGTGGGCCGACGGTTATCCTTGTCGCCGGTGTCAACGGCACAGGCAAGACCACGAGCATCGCCAAGTTGGCTTATGTACTTAGCCGGGACGGCAAGAAGGTCATTGTGGCGGCGTGCGATACATTCCGGGCGGCGGCGGTGGAGCAACTAAGTATCTGGGCTGAGCGTATCGGTGTGCAAATCGTAAAGCACAAGAGCGGCTCCGATGCGGCGGCGGTGGCGTTCGATGCCTGCGAGGCGGCGCTAGCAAGGGGAGCGGATTTTCTGATTTTAGACACGGCGGGGCGGCTGCATACCCAAAAAGACCTTATGAGGCAGCTAACAAAGATTCGCGACGTTGTGGCACGTAAGATTGAAGGCAGCCCAAACGAGGTATTGCTCGTCTTAGATGCGACGACGGGCCAAAACGCAATCGCACAGGCAAAGGTGTTCACGGAGGCTATCGACGTTACGGGGATATTCCTGGCGAAACTCGACGGTACGGCGCGGGGCGGAATCGTTATCGCCATCAAGGACCAGCTCAATATACCGGTGAAATTCGTCGGTCTGGGTGAAAAGCCTGAGGACATAGCCGAATTCGACCCGGATATTTTCGTCGAAGCCCTGTTTGCATAAAGGAGAAAGCTCCTGACCCCCTTTTCCTTCCCAGATCAGTCATGCACGGAGCTGCACTCAGTTTTTGTGTTGAAGGGGACTCTCCCTTTGTTTATAATATAGCTGAAATGTGAGAGATGATTAAGCCAGAGCAATAATCGTATCTGCAAAGTTCATGATGGTGCACAATGGCTGACGAGCAATCGAATATCCTATACACTATAGGTCACTCCAACCACAAAATAGAAGATTTTGTGGGTTTACTGAAAAGGCACGGCGTTAACTGCATTGTGGATGTGCGTTCAACTCCATATAGTCACTACAACTCACAGTTCAATCGAGAACTCCTCGCGAGCGAGCTTCGGAATGCAAATATAGAGTACATATATATAGGTGACCAACTTGGTGCTCGTCCAGATGATACTCATTGCTATAATGGGAATTGTGTTAATTTCGAACATTTGGCCAAGACAGAGCAATTCCATGCTGGGCTTGACCGTTTGGCAGATATTTCATCGAAATATCGGGTTGCTTTGATGTGCGCTGAGAAGGACCCAATCGAATGCCATAGGTTTATTCTCGTTTGTAGAAATCTAAAAAATCTCGGCCTTGACATCAAACATATCCTCTCAGACGGCAGCATAGAAGACAATAGGGACACTGAACTCAGGTTGGTCAAAATACTGAACATTGAGCCGACCCTCTTTGAACCTACAAAGACTCAGGCGGAACTCATTGACCAAGCGTACGGGCAGCAAGCGAACAATATCTCGTATGATTATTCTGTAGACGAGAAAGTTCCTCACGCTACAATACACTGAGCCAGAATGGAAACAGTGATATATACCATCGGCTTTGCGGGAAAAAGCGCACGCGAGTTCTTCACGAAACTAGAAGATGCAGGCGTAAAAACCGTAATAGATGTTCGTCTCAACAACACATCGCAACTGGCCGGTTTTACAAAAGAACAAGACCTGCCGTACTTTCTGCAGGAAATAGCAGGTATAAAGTATGCTCATAAGCCGGAGTTGGCGCCGACGAAGGATATTCTCGACGCCTACAAGAAAAAAGAAATTGACTGGTCGGAATACGAGAGGCGATTCCGTCAATTGCTTATTGAGCGCCATATAGAAAATGCTGTAACGCCTCAATTCGTGGACAAATCCTGCCTTTTGTGCAGCGAGCCGAAACCAGACAAGTGCCATCGCAGGATCACGGCTGAATACCTTCGTGAGCTTTGGGCAGATGTAAGAATTGTCCATTTGTGAGGGGAGAATATGGCAAGGATTATTTGCTTGGCAAATTCCTATAAACATAAGGGACGATGCGTTGCTGGTATTAACATTGATACAGGTGAATGGGTACGGCCCCTTTCTCGAAAAACCAGCGCGATTTATAATGAGAGATTTATTGATGGTATTATTGATAATGAGCCTAATTTGCTGGATTTAGTGGAAATACCCATTGGGGAACAGGCACCTGATTACGGATGCCAACCTGAAAATAAATATTTAAACGGTGGGACATGGGGGAGAATCCGCCAATTATCTACCTGTGACATAAACCAATATATCGATAACTCGTTAAATCTGTTGCATAATCAAGACAATAAAGTTGACCCCGATATATTTACTCGAATGCCCAGAAACAACTGGAAATCGCTTCAACTTATATGTGTTACCAATCCAAATTTTGGTTTAAATCCTTGGAGAAAGAAGCGTTGTATTTTTAGATACTCCGGAATCATGTATGAGTTAAAGGTTACCGATCCTGCTATTATTAGTAAAATTGGAAATGGTCAGGCTATTTCCCAAGATTGCTTATTTACTATAAGTATGGCAACACCGTATAAATCCCCTTCGTATGAAGAACCTTATTGTTGGAAGATGGTGGCAGGTGTGGTTGAACTGTAGCCATAGAAAATCCCACTGCAAAACGCGAGTAAAAAGGGTTCAGAAATAGTCTGGCGATTGGGTATTTCGGCGGAATTGGCGTGTCCAGGTAATCAGGCCGTTTATTGCCAGGGCGAGAAAGAATATATAGAGGGCCGCGACGAATTTTACGTTCCTTGCGTAATATAAGCCAATACATATAACAGCGACGCAAATCCATAAGAACCAGCTTTCGATTTTCCTGTGGGCTGAAAGTGCCGCCGCGGTAAAACCCATCATCGTGGCGAATGCATCGATATATGGATATGCAGCGGGATTAGGAAACAGGGAAGGCAGATAAATATGAATCCTGCTCATCGTAAATCCTAAAACGGCTGCCCCTATTGCTATTATCGATGCGGTTAAAATATAGATTTTGGGGGTGCTGAAAGAGACGTCCGCCTCTTTCTTTTCGCCTTTGCTATTCTTTCGCGAGGTGAGCCAGAGCCACCAGCCGTAAAATCCGTTGCCGATGTAGTAAAACTGCTCAAAGAAATCGGAATAGAGGCGAACCTAGTAAAAAAGGACGGCAAAAAGTGTGAACGCAGTTATCCCTATAGGCCAGGCATAGACAATCCTTCGGGTAATAAGCGAAACATAGACAACAATCAAAAGAGTGGCCGAGAACTCGATGTAGCTCATCGGGTAGCCGAGAAAGGCGAAAAACACGTTATGAACACTAAGAAAGTTCATCAGAACTCCACGGCAAAGATATAAGCCAAACAATCAGGATTTTCAATTCCGCCATAGGCGGACAAGTCTCAGTGGGTAAAAAATGGGTCATTGCAGGTTTTGTCGGCACAAAAAAACCACCGTCGGAACCGTATCGGCGGTGGTTTCAGTGAGCCCCTGTAAAGAATTATTATTTCTTGGTTCCTTTTGGTTTTGCCATCGGGGTCTCTTTCTTCTCGACCAGCTGGAATTTCTGAACCTTAATCCATTTTTGGCCGGCCTTGTCGGTAACCACGCCCTGCACCTCAACCTCTTTGCCGTTGAGACTGCCGAGTTCCTCTCCTTTCTTGTCGAGAGTAACATGATAGACGATCTTATAGGCGGTGGTCAACTTTATGGCAGTGACAATATTGTTGGGGTCTTTGGTAACAGTGATGGTCCCTTTCAGCTTTACGGTAACCGGCGGGCGAGGGGCCAGGGGTTTATTCGGCTCTGGAGGGGTATTCGCATCAGCAGCAAAAGCAGTCGCAGCCAGAAGCGCAACCACCACGCCCGGCACTATCACGAATTTTTTTATTACTGACATAGTCAATTCTCCTTAAAAAATATACTCCCGTTAGGAAAAGACTACTCATCTTTCCCTGCAGGAATGTCAAGGTTTCCTGGTGAACTCAACTCCTGATATAATCCATACATTGCAAAAACTCGGATAACTACGCACAAAACTGCCGCCCTGTTTGCCCAGTCAGGATATTTAAAGCACAATTTACCCAGCGATGTTCAGGATGTCAACAACTAAATAGTAGTCAAAAGGGAGTCAGGAGCATTATCCTGGTCGGCCGCTGGGCTGTTAGACTCGCGGACAGGCGCCGAGATATTCGGTTTTTGGCAGGCCGCCGGTCAGAGGCAGCGCGTATTCGATAAAGGCGTCTGTTACGCCGTTGCCGTCGGCGTTGATAAATTCATCGGGCATAGACTTGGTTTTTTCGGCCACATTAGCAAGGTCGGTGCGGAAGATTTTGATTTTATAATCCGCTCCGCTGGCGAGGCGCTCTATCGCGACCGAGCCGCTTGTTTTTTTCATCGCGTATTTTACAGCCTTGCGGCCGCACAATCGAGCCTCGTGTATGTCCACCTTGCTCTGCAAACCTGCGAAGCTCCGCTGCAAATAGCCGAATGTATCCGCACGGACGCGCTTAATCTTCAGATGGGCCTTTACCTGGGCGGCTAAGAAGTCGGCGAGGGCGCCTGTGCCGGAAAGCTGGATGTTTCCATGGGCATCGTGTTCATCTATTGCAATAATTTTCTCAGCCCAGGTTTTGCCGTCGGTATCACTTATGCCTTCGCTGATTGCGACGACACATCTGCCCAGCTTCTTGTAAACGGCCTCTACATCGGAGAGGAACTTTTGCATCGAGACGGGTCTTTCGGGGAAATAGAGTAAATGCGGGCCGTCATCAGTTCTCTGTTTGCCGAGGGCGGCAGCGGCGGTTAAAAAGCCTGCGTGTCTGCCCATCACACAATCGATTTTGATACCCGGCAGGGCGCGGTTATCGAGATTGTCTCCCATCAATGCGCAGGCGACGAACTTTGCGGCAGTGCCGTAGCCGGGACAATGGTCGGTCACGAGCAGGTCGTTATCAATCGTTTTTGGGATGTGAAAGGCCCGTAGTTCATAGCCGGCCTGTTGAGCAATACTGTTTATGATAAAACAGGTGTTGGCGGAGTCGTTGCCGCCGAGGTAGAAAAAGTATCGGACATCGCGTTTTTTGAGGACGTCGAGGATTTTTTTGCAGTGTTCAGCGTCGGGCTTATCTCTGCTGGAGCCGAGGGCGGAAGACGGGGAGGCGGCCAGCAGTTCGAGCGTGTCGGCGGATAGTTTGCCCAGGTCGATGAAATCATCCTTAACGATTCCGGCGACGGCGTGTATTGCGCCATAGAGATTTTCAATCTCTGGGTGTTTACGGGCCTCTTCGATAACGCCGACGAGTGAGGCGTTGATTACGGCGGTTGGTCCGCCGGATTGGCCGACTACGGCGTTTGCTTTCGGTGCCTTTGCCATTTTTGAGGTTTCTCCATTTTAAAACGGTTATACATCGGCTGTTCGTTTACGGGCAGATTATTATACAAACGCGACATCAACAGGCAAGGGCAAACAGAAAATGTGCGCAGGTTGGCTATGCTTTTATTTCAACTGCACAGCGTGGTGTCAGGAAATAGAGCCATTTGCTTAAGATTTGTAAGTTTAGGATTGCGGAGGCGGCTTCGGCGTAAAGGTTTAGCTGCTCTCGGTAAAAGTCGGCTCGCTGCGTGGCTTCTTTAGCGGTTATGGCGTCTGTCTTGAAATCTATCACTACCAAACCATCGGGGGTTTTGATGAGCATATCAATAATGCCCTGGATGATAATCGTGTCCCGTGACTCGTCGCTCGTTGGTTGTCGCCGTGGCTGGGACATCTTGTCCCAGAAAGCACGGTCAGGATGACCGTGCCACGCGGGCAGGGCGAAGGTGAAAGGCCATTCCTGAAAGACGGTGTTATTGACATCAAGGACTGTTTGTCCTAACTCACTTTCAAAAAATTTCATTACAGATTGCGGGTCGATATGTTCGGCAAGCGATTTGTCTATGGTCTGGTCGGTTATAAGTTCTGCTTTGAGCTGGTCGATTGCCTCGGTGGTTATGGGTTTTTTCAAATCGAGTTTTGAAATCAGAAGATGCGCGGCGGTGCCGATGTGGCGGGCATCGACGAGGCTGATTAAATCGGGCGGCGAAACGGCCTTCGGCTTTTGTTCGAGGGCTTTGGAATAATCGAACTTTACAAATTCATCAGCGTGATGGGTCAGTTGCGTTACTGAACGCTTGGCGGGCAAAAGCGCAACCTCGCTGAACGGATAGCGCCAGCTTAGGGATTTTTTTATTCGGCCAAGGAGTTCAGATTCCGTTTTTTTTGCGTGTGAACTTTTCGCGGTTACGGAAGGCTGCTTTGATTTTGCGGTCTTTAATTTAAGGATGTATTCGGACAGATTTCCAAGCTCAGGCTGGCTGTAAAGTTTGAAGCTAAATAAATTATCATCGGCTGTCTCGGCAGCGAGGTTAGTTTCAAAGGATTCGTGGAGGGTCTTGCGGTCGGACAGGGCATAGAGGAACCATTCGAGGGCATTTCGGCAGGAGCGAAGCTGCCAATCTGGAACTGGGCCGGCGCCGAGGTAGAAGCCGTTGCGGATGATGTTGCGGCAGTGTCCGGCCTTTGCGCTGGCGGTCAAAATCAGGCGTTCTCTGGCCCGTGTGGTGGCTACGTAAAGGATACGCATCTCTTCGGCGAGTGCGCTTTTGAGTCTGTCTTCCGCGATGACCTGATGGGCGAGGGAACTGAGTTTGCTGTTAGACTTTCGGTCAATAATCTGCAGGCCCAGGGCGGCATCATCGGCGATGCAGTCCTCCAGCACATCTTCTTTGTTGAAGGGACTATTTAGCTCGGCCAGGAAGACGACCGGAAATTCGAGGCCTTTACTTTTGTGGACACTTGTGATGCGGACGGCATTTTCGGCGACGGCCTCCGGCGAGGCTTTTGCCCAGTCGGCGGCAGTTGTCCGGAGTTTTTCAATAAATTCGACGAAACGCCTCAAAGAGATGCTACCGCTGCTGCCGGCGAAATTCTCGAACTGAATCGCCCTATTGTGCAGTTTGAGGAGATTGGCCCTTCGGCTTTGGCCATTTGGCAGAGCTGAGACGAAAGACAAAAAGGCGGTCTGGCGAAGGATTAGCCAAATCAGGTCGGCGAGACTGCCGCGGCGGCCGAGCGTTCGCCAAGTTTCGATTTGGGCCAGGATTTTTTTTAGCTTTTCGGCCAGTTCGGTATCAGAGCCATTAGCACAATACTGAAGAACACAGTTGTAGAAACCTTCAGTTTGCCGGTCTATTTTACTGTGTAACTTTATCTCGGCCAACTCGGTATCAGTGATGCTGAAAAACGGACTTCGCAGTACTGCGGCCAATTCGATGTCCCGCTGAGGATTATCGAGGATTTTCAACAGACATAAGATGTCAGTAATTTCGGTGGTCTCAAAGTAACCTGAACCGAATTCCGAACTGACGGGCAGGCCGGCCAGGCGAAGCACCTCGATGTAATCGTTGACCCTTTCGGCAGGCGAACGCATAAGTATGACAATGTCGCGGTATTCGATGTTTCTGAATATACCGTGTTCTTTGTCGAATATCTGAAATTCGCATTTTCCGGTGTCGGTGCCGACCATCTGTTTTATACGTCGGGCGATTGCCGCTGCCTGACGCTGACGAGAGGTGATGATGTTAGGGTTTAGTTCTTTGCTATTGTCTGTTTCCTCTGTTCCTTCTTCCATTGGGTTCGACACTTCGACAAGGCTCAGTGCAGGCAAGCTCACCACGGGTTCTTCGTCGAGTATATGAAATTCGACGACAGGTCCGGTTTCTGAAGTAGATTTGGGTTCGGATGCGGGTCTTAGTCTGGCGGATTCGTCGTAATCTATCGTGGTAAAAGGTGCTGTCATTATTCGGCTGAACAGCTTGTTGACGAAATCGAGGATTCCTTTGGCTGAGCGGAAATTGGTGTTGAGGTCAACGCGGAGGCTGTTGGGCGCACTTGCGGGGTCGAGAGAGGCGTGCTTTAACTGGCTGAGGAAGATTTCTGGTCTGGCGCCGCGAAAGGCATAAATACTTTGCTTGACGTCACCGACGACGAAGACACTGCCAGCGGAGCTGAGCGTATCGAGTATCGCCTGCTGGACAGGATTGATGTCCTGGTACTCATCGACAAAGATGTATCTGTACCTTCGCCGAAGTGCGAGGGCGGTTTCGGACGGCATCAGCTTACCATCGGCAGAATTTTCTTCGGTCAAAAGTTTCAAGGCGAGACGTTCGAGGTCGGCAAAGTCGAGACTGTTAATTGAGCGTTTAGCGCGGCTGTACAACGAGTCGAATTTTTTGAGGATTTCAATAATAACTTTCGTCTGCATACCGGAGGCTAAGCCGACCCTGTCGAGATAATCAGGATTTATAATCGCAAAATCGGTGAGGTTAGCAAAGTCGTCAATTGCTTTTTTTGCCAGGCCGGCTATAAGGTCGGCGAGAGGTTTATCCAAATTCTTCGGGGTGTAAGTGGTCGGTTTTTTGAAACTGCTTATTTTTTCGGCGCATTTGTCCCAGCGGCCGGCCTGCAGAAGTTCTTTGCACTGCGCGACGGCTGTTATGTGAGTTTCCTGCAGTTTTTTACTCCAGTCGCCGGCAGGATTGTGCTGGTCATAGAGTTTTTGGGCGTGTTGAAGCCGGGCCAGGATATGGTTCAATCTATCCGCGATAATCTGCTTTTGCTTTTCACCTAAATTGCTTTTTAGCGGGTCGAGCGCCTCTGCAAGAACCGATGCACGTTCGTACCAGTGCAGGCGGCTGACTACGCCATCAAGGAAGTTACTTAATGCCATTATCCTGCTGAGAAAGCCGAAGTTTGCGCGAAGGTCCCTGCGGCGAAGAAGCTGCTGGAGGGCGGCGGTCAAATTGCTCTGCTGCCAGGCCCAGTCGAGACATTTTTCGAAGGTCTCGGCTTTGAGCAGTGCCGCTTCATCGGCGTCGATTATCCGAAAGGTCGGGTCAAGGCCGAGCTTGTAAAAGAACTCTGTGATGAGGCGCTTGCAGAACGAATGTATCGTGCCGATGTCGGCGCCATCGAGCAGCATAAGCTGACGACGAAGGTGGGGGTCGGGTTTTTGTAAAGATGCGTTTCTGAGTTGTTCGGCGATTCGAAGTCGCATCTGCTCGGCGGCGGCGTCGGTAAAGGTGAGCACCAATACGCTGCCGACATCCGGACAGATGGATTTGTCCGATATGATGTCGACACAGCGGCCGGAGAGGACAGCGGTTTTGCCGGTACCAGCGGAGGCGGTTACGAGCACGTCAGAGCCTCGCTGGCGGATGGCCTGTTGCTGCTGCTTTGTCCATTTGATATTTTTTTCAGCCATCGGCTGCTCCCATGGATTCGACCCCTCGACTTCGCTCGGGACAGGCGGGCTCACCACTTATTTTTTCGAGGGCTGAGAGTTTATTCAGCGGTATCAGGGCGTTGTAGTCATTTATCTGCCAGTCGAAGCGGCACAGAGGTTTGTACTTGCAGTAACTGCACGGCGAGTCGTTATTTAGGCGGTATGGTCTGACATCGATTACACCTTTGAGGATTTCCTCCGCCAGTCGGACAATTTGAGTTTGTGTGAAGCGCAGGATTTTTTCGAAGTCCGCCGGCCTGAGGGCGCCGCTTATATTATCTTTGCCGTACTGACCGCCATCTTTAGTGACAAAGAAGTTGTAAAATTTATTGCTGTTGGAGCTGTCGAGCAGGTGGAAGAAATCGCCGTTGAATATGCCTTTGGCTTTGTGATAGAACTTATCTATTTTTTGCGACAGCTCGTCGATTGAGGCTGATTTAATTTTTGTTTCGACGGGCATATAAAACGCACCGACTATGCTGTTGGTTTTATACTGAGGGCTATCTGCGTTTTTGACGGCGAGCAGATAAATCGGAAGCTGCATATCGAGGCCGTGATAGAACTGCGACCAACTGAAGGATTTGTCTGTGCGCTTATAATCGAAGACAAGGAGTGCTTTTTTACCATTAAGCTGTGCGATATCGAGGCGGTCGATTTTGCCGTTCAGGAAAAGGCGGCGGCCGTTTGGGAGGCTGAGCTGGAATTCACCGAGCGTTCCGCCTTCGCTATCGCTTCCGCCTTCGCCAAGGCTTCGGCGGACAGGACGGCGGACAGGTCGGCGTGCACCTTCGACTTTTCCGAAAGAGATTTCAGAGACGGCGGGTCTGAATTTTCCGGCACGCACCATTTGTGCAATCGCCAGGACGCAATCCTCGAGTGTTTCACTGGCGCAGTTGATAATGAACATATTGTGAAGGCTTCGGCGTGTAAAATTCGATACGAAAGAATTCGTCCGAACAAATTCAGCTATAGTTTTTCTCAAAAGCTCCAGAAGCTCGCGGTTCTGAATCGAGGCGAGGTCCATTTTTGCCAGGTTCATTTGTTCGAGCAGGGCATCGAGGACGCGGTGATAAAAGATACCGAGGTCCAACGGCTCAAATTTGAACTCCTGCCGTTCCTGCAATTCCAGTATGTATCGGGCAAAATGCTGATAGGGGCAGGCGGCGAAGGTGCTAAGCCTTGTGGCTGAGGTTCTTATCTGGCCGGTGAAGAATTTTTCAATGACGGTTTTGTCGAGAACTGCGATGTTGCCATAATTTATCGCCTGGAGCACCGTTGCGCCTGTCTGTGCAAGCTGCGGGTCGGCGCAAATATCAGATAGTAAGCTTTCGAGCTGCGGATTCGACGCGCTCACCGCAGGCTGTTGGGAATGCGGAGTCGAATCACGAGTGGATTCGACAGGCTCACCACAAGATGTGTCTTTGCCGAGCCTGCTGCAGAGCAAATCTGTAAGTTCGTATTCGTTGTGTACCTCTTCAATACTCGCCTGCCGGGCTGCGGCTGATTCCGGGGAGAGATTTTCGAAGAGTGATTCGAGATTGGTTACGAACTGGGAGCGGACCTCGGCGCTGGCTTTATCGTCCGTCAAAGGATATGTGACATGGAGAAATTGTGCCGGACGCGTAAAGGCGATGTAGGCGAGGTACTGGCGATGGGCTAATTTTTCGCTGGCTGCTGCCGCCAGTGGGAAATCCGCTGACTCGGCTGCGGTGCGGTCGGCATCGGTTAACAGGCCGTCGAAAGCCAGGGGGGTGGGGAACTGTTTTTGTGTTGCGCCTATCAGAAAAGTAGCTTTCAAGTCGGGGTGCCGGCTGCGCTCAATGGAGCCGACAAGAACCTGGTCGAGACTGGGCGGTATAAAAGCGAGCGTCAACTGCGAAAAGGCCGAGTCGATTATCGAAATCAAATCGTCACAGCTTGTCTGCTCCGAGGCAAAAACCTCGACAAGCTCGTCAAATATATTAACAAGTCTGTCATAGAGCTGGCGATGCTCATCGGCTGCTGCGTGGTCGCCGGCTTCAGCGGCTTGCTCAATCCACTGGGCCATCGTTTCGCGGACACTGAGGCTGTCGAGAAAATCAAAAATAATCTGCGTGAATTCGGCGGCGGTCAGGGTTTTTTCCGATACGACATCGGGCTCCAGACGTGCGGAAACTACACCGCAGGTGTCCGTGTCGCCAGTCGGGATGAATTTGTTGTGAAGTTCGAGCAACGGTTTGCTAACTTTTTGCCGGATTTGGTTTATGCGCTGCTCGTCGAAATTTCCTTTTGCGGGGTCGGCAAAGCGCCAATCTTCGGCGGTTTGCCAGTCGCTGCCGGTGATGCCAAATGCGATGCAGTAATTTTCCAGCAGGTCAACTTCGCAGCGCTCAAGAGGAACAAGGTCGGTCTTGAGATACGCAAAGATATCGCTATTGGAAAAACCGCCGGTTGCCGCCCGCAGGGCTGAACAGATGAGCTGAACGAGAGGGTGCTGGTTCAGCGGTTTTCGTTTATCAATAAAAAACGGCAGCCGATAGTCGTCAAAGTATGCCCGTATATAGTGCTCATAGCGAGCAAGGTCCGGCGCTATTACGGCGATGTCACGGTATCGCAGATTTTTTTCCTTGACGAGCCTGAATATCTCCGCTGCGACGAATCGCACTTCCATTCGAGCATTTGGTGCTGCTACAACACGAACGTTTTCTGTCGCGCCGATTTTTTTTTGCGGATTCGGCAGGCTCACCGCAGGCTGGTGGTTAAAAATGGCGCTTTCGATGTGGGCAAGCTGCGGGCAGGATGAGAATCTGACCGCATCGGAGAGAATTATCGGTTCGGCTGATTTGAGTTTGAGTTTTTTTATAATCTCCAAAAGCTCTGCGTAGGTGCGCTGCGTCGGGTAAAACAAGCTGAGGGGGTCGATGCTGTTGGGATTTTTCAAGTCGATGTCCGCCAAATGGACGGCGGACAAGTCGGAGGGGTCAAGGCAAAGGGCAATTCGGGCATCTGCGACGACTTTCAGCAGCTCGGCGAGGATTTCAAGTTCGGTGGTGGTAAATCCGGCGAAGCCGTCAATCCATAACTTTGCACCTGTGGCGAAGTCTGATTCGGCGATGGCGCGGCGAGTCCTGCTCAACTGCACATCAGGGTCGATGAACCTTCCCTCAATGAAACTCAAGTATTCCTTGAAGACCAGGCTGATATCCGCGAACTTTAAGGCGGTCAAACTGTTTGATTCGTCGCCGCTCAGTTTACCTAACAACTGGTCGAGGTCTTGCGGTGTTTTTGCGTACTGGTGGAGCTCGGCGACGATTTCAGCCATCTGGTGACTTAGGCCAGGCTGATTCGCGGATAAGTCGAAGACTTTTAACTCACTACGGATATTTCGTAGGATACGCTGGACTGCCATCATCCTGCCGATTTGCGATAGCTGCGGCCTTGCGGTGTTTCTGCCCAATAGCAAAAACTGAAGACGGTCAAACGAGAGGACATTTAATCTATCGCCGTAGCCGAGGATTCTTTCATCAGAGAGGATGGCGCGCTGGGCCTGATACGTCGCCTGCTCCGGAACCAGCAGAATCAAAGACTGATTGCTGCCTGGCTCCAGCAGGGCATTTACAATCGCTTTTATGCAGGAGCTGGTTTTTCCCGTACCACTTCTGCCGAGAATGAACTGAACTGGCATAAGAGTTTACCCTGACCTGATTTATTCCGTCGGTATTTTTTACCATAATCGCGGCTTTTTTTCAAATCTTTGTGGATTCGACTGCGCTCACCACTTTGGATTCGACCCATTCGACAAGCTCAGGGCAGGCAGGCTCACCACAAGATGTCTGCGAGGGCATTTTTCGGTCATTGCAAAAGAAAACGAAAGATTTTGGTTGCGAACTATGCTCAAAGCGAACATAATACAAGGTTCAGAGATTTTCAGGCAACGCACGAAGGAGCATAAATGGGCCCTGTACTGAACGGGTTGAAAAAACTTCAGAGTGTTGAAAATCGGCTGCGAGCTGCCAAAGCAAAGCTCAACAGATGCAGGAGAAACGTCATCATTCAGGAAAACCGCGTCCGAAGCCTCCAAAGCGCCTACGAGGCAAAAAAAGAGGAGATTCAACTGACCAAGGTTCAGTCCGACCGGCTGGAACTTGAACTAAAGACCAAAGATGAAGCGATATCGAGATGGCGAGCGAGCCTGAACGCGGCAAAAACAAACAAGGAATACGCTGCTGTACTAACCCAGCTTAATACGACCAAGGCGGACAACTCCAAGATAGAGACACAGATTCTGGATTTGATGAAAGGTATCGAAGCTGACGAGGCTGAGCTCGCAGAGATACGGAAACAGATAGAAGAGCAGAAGCGAAATCTCGAACAAATCCGAAAAGAGTCTGAGCATCTGGCGGCCAAGTACGAGGTGGAGATTGAAGAAATCCAGGCTGAGTGGAGTCAGGCATCGCAGGCTGTACCGGCTGGGCCGTTAGTGCTGTTCAATCGCGTGGCGGAGACTTACGACGGTGAAGCGCTGGCTGTGATAGAACGACAAGAGGGCAGAACGGAGACGTACACATGCGGGGGCTGCTTTATGGGTGTTCCCGCGGAATCAGTCAACGTACTTATGACAAAGGACGATATAATCCGCTGCCCGAACTGCACACGAATACTTGTGCTGGAGGATTTACAGGAAAGCTAAAAGGCGGCCCCCCCTGTCTGCTGTTCCCAAGTCTTCTGTCGAAGACAGAATCGCAGACGGCAAAGAGGGTGGTTTTTTTCAGGAGTGGAGGCGTTGGCAGTGGATTCGACACTTCGACCCTTCGACTTTGCCCAGGGCAGGCGTCGCTCAGGGCAGGCAGGCTCACCACAGGAGGAGATAATCGCTTACACGGACGGCGGCAGCAGAGGTAATCCGGGTCCTGCGGCTGCTGGTTTTGTACTGACCGATACCAATGGGACGCAACTGCAGGGCAAGGGTTTTTTCCTCGGCAGGGCCACCAACAACGTGGCTGAATACACCGCGATTATAAAGGCTCTGGAAGCTGTAAAACAAGCAGGGGGTAAAAGGATAACGGTCTTTAGCGACAGCGAACTATTGGTGCGGCAGCTTAACGGCCAGTACAAGGTAAAGAGTGAGCAAGTCAGGCCGCTTTACAGGCGGGCAGCTGAGCTGATGGATGAGTTTGAAAGCTGCGAAGTTCGATATATTGCCAGAGAAGGAAATAAAGAGGCAGATAAGCTCGTAAATCAGGCTCTGAACCTCGAAGGCGATGTCGAGGCAAAAGGGCAAGCGGTTACAGTGAATAAAAAGACGATTCGCTTGGGTGTGCTCATCAGCGGCGGGGGGACGACACTGATGAATATCCTCGAATATATTAAGGCAGGCAGACTGAATGCTGAGATTGCTGTCGTGATAAGCTCTCGCTCAACGGTAACTGGGGTTGAGAAGGCGAAAAAAGCCGGTCTGAATGTCAAAGTCGTTAGAAAGAAAGACCTTAGGACAATCGATGAATTCAGCAGGCAAATCGAAAAGCAGCTCGACGCTGCGAAGGTTGACCTTGTGGTGCAGGGCGGGTGGCTGTGCCTGTGGAAGATATCCAAAAAATATGAAGGCTGTGTGATGAACATCCACCCGGCACTGCTGCCGAGCTTCGGCGGACAGGGGATGTGGGGACATCATGTGCACGAAGCAGTTCTGGCGGCAGGCTGCAAGGTAAGCGGCTGTACGGTGCACTTTTGCACAAACGAATATGATAAAGGCCCAATAATCGTCCAGCGAACCTGTGAAGTCAAAGACGACGACACACCTGATACTCTGGCTGCGAGGGTCTTTGAGCAGGAATGCATTGCATATCCACAGGCCATAAAATTGTTCGCGGACGGTAAAATGCTTGTTCAGGATAACAAGGTAAAAATAAAATCATAATAAACACTTCCTTTTAGTTTTAAGTTTTTAATTTTGAGTTTTAGGTTATCGAAGATATGAACAGGCACCAAAAGGCTATCTTAACAAATATCATAGCCGTAATGGTCATCACGGTTCTTGCTGTTGCGGTGATGATTAACTTCAAGGACTGGGTCAACCGGTCGGAGTCTATACGAGCGATGGAATATCTTGGGCGGACAGTCCTGCAGTACCGCAAGGAGCATGGTTCAGTGCCGCCGCAGTCTTACGTTGACAGGGTGAGAGAGGATTTGCCTGGAGGCGTCCGACTGGGCGATTTGCGATACAGAGGACTGTGGGTTGACTTTGAATCTTCCGGCGATGAGATTCTGGCCTACGCCGAGAAAAGATATCACTCGTCATTTCTTAGCGACGGATTTGTCGTGCTGAGGCTGGACGGTCGCGTTGAGTGGATGGGTGAGGAGGAATTTAAGAAGCTTTTGGCCCAGCAACAAAGCCCGATGGAAGCTCAGATGTCGCAGCAGTAGCCCCCGTTTTTGCTTTCGCAAGAAAGCATGGGGGCAAGTGCTACTATGACTTTGCGACGGCTTGTTCGCTTTCCGCCGGTTCTTCTGCCTTTACCTTAATACCTTCGAGTTTGAGGTGTTCTTCATCCTGGACGGTTACCTTTATGAGGTTTCTATCCTTGAATTCGCCGCGGAGCATAGCTTCAGAGAGGGGGTCTTCGATATAGTGCTCTATCGCTCTTCGTAAAGGTCGAGCTCCAAATTCTGGGCTGTAGCCCTTTTCGATGAGGAATTCCTTGGCCTGTTCGGATAGTTCAAGCTTCAGTCCATGCTCGGTCAGCCGCTTGAAGACCTTGGCAAGCTCGTAATCGACGATGGTCTGCAAATCTTCCTTGGTCAAGGCTCTAAAGACTATCGTGTCATCGACTCGATTTAAAAACTCCGGTCTGAAATGATGCTCTACCTCTTTGTGAAGCATCTCTTTCATTTTTTCATAGCTGGCTTCGGCAGATTTTTTTGCGAAGCCGAAGCCGGCCTGGTTTTTAATCAGGTCGGCACCGATATTGCTGGTCATAATGAGGACGACATTTTTGAAGTCGACGTGTCGGCCGAAACTGTCGGTCAAGCGGCCTTCATCCATAATCTGCAACAGTATATTGTAGACGTCGATGTGGGCCTTTTCGATTTCGTCCAAAAGCAGCACGGCATAGGGCCTTCGTCTAATTCTTTCGGTCAACTGTCCACCTTCCTCGTAGCCGACATAACCGGGAGGCGCACCTACGAGTCGGCTGACGTTGTGCTTTTCCATAAATTCGCTCATATCCAACTGGACGAGGGCGTTTTCATCGCCAAACATAAACTCGGCCAGCGCCCTTGCGAGCAGAGTTTTTCCGACGCCACTTGGGCCAAGGAATATAAAACAACCCATCGGACGATTGGGGTCTTTCATACCACTTCTGCTGCGTCTGACGGCCTTGGCGACGGCATTGATTGCTTCATCCTGTGAGACTACGCGTTTGTGCAGCTCTGCTTCAAGCTCGAGAAGGCGCTGAGCCTCCTTTTTCTCCAGCCTGGTCAGGGGGATGCCGGTCATATTGCTGACGACCTCGGCGATGGTCTCGGCATCAACCAGGCCGGTGGTTTCCTTATTTTCTTCGTACCATTTTTTGTGCAGTAGCGTTTTCTTGTCCAGGAGCTGCTGGGCTTCATCTCTGAGTGCTGCTGCCCGCTCATAGTCGGCGTTTTTGACGGCCTCATCCTTTTCCCTTTGGAGTTTTTCGACTTGTTCTTCGATGTCCGTCAGGTCCAGCGGGGGCGTCATATTCTTGAGCCGAACCCTGGCGCCAGCTTCGTCGATGACGTCAATGGCCTTGTCGGGCAGACATCTGCCGGTGATGTACCTGCTGGAGAGCTCGACGGCCTGATATAGTGCCTCGTCGCTAAAGCGGACTCTGTGATGGGCCTCGTAGCGGTCCTGAAGCCCACGGAGTACGTCGAGTGTTTCATCCTTTGAGGTTGGCTCCACGATTATCGTCTGGAAACGTCTTTCGAGGGCTCCATCTTTCTCGATATGCTTTCTGTACTCATCGAGGGTAGTGGCACCGATGCACTGGACCTCACCTCTGGAGAGTGCGGGTTTGAGGACGTTCGAGGCGTCGATGGCTCCCTCGGCGCCGCCGGCGCCGACCAGCGTGTGAAGCTCATCAATAAAGAGGATAACGTTCCTGGCCCTTCTGACCTCGTTAATGACCGCCTTTATTCGCTCTTCGAACTGTCCGCGGTATTTTGTTCCGGCGACCATCATCGCCAGGTCGAGGACGACGATGCGCTTATCTTTGAGGATTTCGGGGACCTGCTTGTTGACAATCTGCTGACTGAGGCCTTCTACGATAGCGGTTTTTCCGACGCCGGCCTCACCCAAAAGGGCTGGGTTGTTTTTCGTGCGTCTGCATAGTATCTGGATTAGCCGCTCAATCTCGTTTTTTCTTCCAATGACGGGGTCAAGTTCGCCGTCGGCGGCCAGCTGCGTCAGGTCTCTGCCGAAACTGTCGAGTGCGGGAGTCTTGCTTTTTGTTTTTCGGGCGAGTGTCGGGCCCATCTTCATATCCAGGCCGAGCGCTTCTTCGTCGACACTGGCGCCGAGTAAATTCAGCACTTCCTGACGGACATCCTCGAGCTTCAGGCCGAGATTCATAAGGACCTGAGCGGCTATTCCTTCAGTCTCCCGCAAAAGCCCCAGCAGAATATGCTCGGTGCCGACATAGTTGTGGTTCAAGGCTCTGGCCTCTTCAATGGCGTATTCAATCACCTTTTTGGCCCGCGGAGTCTGTGGGAGTTTGCCCATCGTAACCATATCGGGTCCGCTTTTGACCAGCTTTTCCACTTCGAGGCGGAGCTTCTTTATGTCCACGTCGAGGTTTTTGAGGACGGTGGCGCCGACGCCACTACCTTCCTTGACCAGTCCGAGCAGTATGTGTTCCGTTCCTATGTATTCGTGGTTAAATCGCTGGGCTTCCTGATTAGCCAGAGCCATAACCTTACGCGCTCGGTCTGTAAAACGCTCAAACATTTTCCACCTCAAAAGCTATTTCCATGAGCGTATAAATCGAAATTGCTCACGGGCTGGTTATCACTTCAAACAGTAAAACAACAATCCAAAACACAAATTACATCTTATATTATACCGCGTCTGCAACATTTGTCAAACCGCTCAATTGGCTGAATCCCGCTTTCGGGCTGCCTAATTTTAATATGTTCTGGTTGGGGCTAATGTTCGTTTATCGGACGAATATTTTCTCTGGACAGGGGTTTTATCGGCAAAAAGAGCAGTTAACTTTCCTGAAAACCTGCTGGGCAAAAGGACTATGAAGGAGGGTCGGCGGTGGGTGGATTGCGATGGCTTGGCCATCCCTTACGGGAGGATAAGATTCGCATTTTTTGCTCAAAAAACGCTTTTGAGGGGGGTTACTTTGAGCGGGGTCTGTAGCGACGCCGAGTTTATCGGCGGTAACGCCGTGACCGGTGTATGCCAAACAATGGGGCTGAAAAAAAATAAATCACCAAAAAACTCTGGACGCGGACGACATTTATGCCTATACTTGCTCAAACAGAAAACGGCAGATAGTATATAGTATAGCGTGTAGTTTTGCTTTTGTATCAGGTGAGCAACGGCTTTTGGTGCCGGGATTCCGGCTTAAATTTTTTTGGGAAAGAAAAAGGAGAATCGAATGAATATCTATGTGGGCAATTTGTCGCGTGAGACAACCGAAGACGATTTGCGTCAGGCTTTTGAAGCCTTTGGCCAAGTCGAATCCGCCAGTGTCGTAAAGGACAAGTTCACAGGCGAATCGAGAGGGTTTGGATTTGTGGAGATGCCCTCCAAGGCCGAGGCACAAGCCGCGATTGCGGATATGAACGGTAAGGATCTCATGGGTCGCGCTCTCAACGTCAATGAAGCGCGTCCCCGTACAGAACGTGGGGGCCGAGGCGGTGGCGGAGGCGGTGGCGGACGAGGCAGACAAGGTGGAGGTGGCTACGGTGGTGGTGGCGGCGGCGGCGGTGGCAGACAGCGTCGCTCCTACTAAGAAGCACTCGAACAAAAAAATGGCGCCCCGGATGGGCAGGTAATGAGATAAGCAAACGGCGGACAGGAGCAATTACCCTGTGGGATATACCCGTAGAGGCGTGATGCTCGTGCTATGCAATGTTTCCGTTCTCCGTAGTGGCAATGTTGCTGCTCCGGAGGAGGGATTGTAGACTGCCTGCCGGCAGAGACAGGGTAGCAGATGTGGATGGTGTGAGAGCTCTCTACATCTTCGACACTTCAGCCATTCTTTTCCTCGAGCAGCTTTCTGAGATAATTGTTTTCACGTCGCGTCGCTTCGAGGTCGAATAGCTGGTATTTGATGCATATCCGCAGATAGTCGAGCGCTTCCTGCAGATTGTTGACAGTTTCCTCAAGCTGCTTGCGGGTTTCATGCGCCTGTGTGGCTAACATAGCAAGCTTGCAGTAGTACAGGTCCGCTGAGCCGCCGATTTCCTTGACCAGTTCGTTGAGCTTCTGTTGTAGGTTTGCTTCGTTCATCAACTAATCTCTCTTATCTCTTCTTCGCTGCGGGAGCGTACGTTTAGACGGACAGCCGTTTGTCGATATGATAATTGTAGTGCAAAATCCGTGCCGAAAACGAGGGCCAAACGAACGCCGGGCGAAAGCTTATTCGAGGGGTTTTTGGAGGCCTCCAAAAGAGGGTTTTAGGTCGGACTTCTGAGGTTTATTCCTGCTTTTCGGGACGTGACTATCGCAGGAGTTAGAGGACTATGTTGCGGAGAATCAACATTATGTACTGGTGAGTTGTCTATTAGTGAATCCAACGACTTTGCCAAGCAACAATTAGGGTTGGCGTTGTTTTTTGTAAACATTATTATTGTTTTTTGGCGTCGGATGCGAGTTTGGCAGAGGAAACCCTATTACTCCAGCGACAAAGCCAATTTCCG
>Ga0315293_10000475_pt1 | contig 37250 bp, 22 predicted proteins | sample YL17G13_20_MG_FD_203071 | JGI IMG/M metagenome (GOLD analysis project Ga0315293, IMG submission 203071) | Sediment microbial communities from Yellowstone Lake, YNP, Wyoming, USA - YL17G13_20 | ecosystem: Environmental > Aquatic > Freshwater > Lake > Sediment | place: USA: Wyoming | collected... | reverse complement strand
CCGTGATCCCCTTGCCACGGAGCGACCGAGCGATGCCGAAGTCCATGATCCGAGCGTTCCCGTCCTCGTCCACCATGATGTTCTGGGGCTTAAGGTCCCGGTGGACGACGCCCAGATGATGGGCCTCCATCAAGCCCTCGCAGACCTGCTTGGCGATTGAGACGGCCCGGCCGGCCCCGAGCTGACCGGACTTCCGGATGAACTTCTTCAGGTCCTCGCCCGGTACGAACTCCATGGTGATGAAAGTCGTACCCTCGGCCTTGCCCAGGTCGAACATGCGGCAGACGTTGCGGTGGCTGATCTTGCGGGCCAACTTCAGCTCGTTGGAGAAGCGCTCGACCGTCTCCTTGTCCAGCGCGATCTCGGGCCGCAGAAGCTTGAGGGCGATCTTCTCCTGAATGTCGTTGTCAAAGACCTTATAGACCTTGCCCATGCCGCCGCGGCCAAGCTCCTCGATCACCTGGTAGCGGCCGGCAAACGTCGAGCCTGTCGTCAGTTCCTTGATGGGAGTCTGGAAGGTTTCCGTGCCCTCCGGAATATGCCCTTTGGGCAGCGGGAGCGGGGTACCGCACTCCCCGCAGAATTTCAAGGTATCGGGATTCTCAGAACGGCACTTAGGACACTTGACAGCCATTGCTATCCCGCTTTCTCAGATTGAAATAAGACTAACAAGGAATAGAATTCAAGTCAAAGGAAATCAGGCCTAGCCCTTTATCTCAGCTAAATCCCGAGATTCAACAACCCTGGATTGTGACCAAATTGTAAGTCTCTGATCAATCAGCCTATTACTTTAATTTCTGGAGGTTAAGAGAACCGGCCGTTTTGCATCCGGAGTCCGTGCCGACCTCATCTTCATATCGAAAGCGATCAAATTTCAGACGAGCCGAACTTCCTTCGCCTCGGGCTCGCTATTTTTTCCCCTTCAATGCAAGTGCATCCTGCCATTTCTGCTGCTGCCAGATCTCATGAGCCGGCAGCGGCGCGCGGTTGAGCACTTCTTCATAGTGCCAATACTTCCACCCCTCGAAGTTATAGTAGCGAACCTTTGTGCTATAGAAGTTATCCCAGTAACCCTCCTCATCGGTGCGCCGGGCGAGTTCGCCCTAGACCTCAGGATCTCTGCCGATCAGGATATATTCATGAGGATGCCCTTTATAAGGCGTAAAACGCCAGTGGGCCTTGGATATATGTTCGGCAAGCTCGGTTTTGTTCATGTCTTCCCTTTCTGAAATGTCCGGCGCGACTAATCATATTCCTGCGCTTTTTTCCCATATTTCTTGGAAGCTTTGAAGGCCTCACTCATTTGTTTTCGGAGCTCCATCCCGCATTTCAAGTCTGCGCCTGATATCGCAGAAAGCAACGCTTGCCATGTCACCATATCGCGCAAGATGCCGGTTTGGCCGAGCGAACCGCTCTTTGCTCTCATATAAATAGGTTTTAATAGCGCTAAATGGTCCTCGTTGATCAAGGGAATCACCACGGGCTTTTTCCCTAAGGCGTCCCCGAGCAACCTCGCATATACGTATTGCCTTATAATCTGGTATATATCCTGCCAATCTTTTATCTCGTCAATCTCAGGAAAGCGCTCTTTATAGACTTCCATCCTCTTAGCTGCGCCGCTTTCGCGGCCTGACGGGCCCCGCTGGGCTCTCCATGGAGATTGCTTCCCGCTCTGATTGAGCTTGCACTCGATGAAGGCCACCTCCTTTTCTGCAATCAGCACCAAATCCGGCTCCGTCATTGTCCCTTTAAGCTGACCATCGGTCCTGCGAATCAAGATGCTTAAGAGCTGCTGTTCCTCTCCCGCTGTTTCGACATCGCATCCCCAAAATAGGATCTTCTCAACCTGAGAAAGGCCAAAAATATCGGCTATCACCCGATAGCCTTTAGGCCCTTCCTGTTGAAGGCTCCGAAACACATTCCAGGTCATAGCGTCTTCGCCGTGCCGGACGCCGAGATAGGCCTTTCCTCCGTCTTTGCCTTCTTTCCAGTAGCTTTCGCCTGAAAAACGGTCTCGCCACGCTTTCTGGATCAGGATTGGATTATCAGAATCGACAATCAAGTTGGATCGATAGTCGTATTGTTTTTTATCTTTCGGAATTAGTATTTCGCTTTTCCTTTTAGTTTCCTGGTTTCATATATTACAAATTCACATCTGGAACCTAAATGATCTCCGCCGGCTAGGCCCGGCCATATTGCCGGCCTTTTCGCTTTCGGTGGCACTGAAAAAAGCCATGTGGACCGGCTTGTCGTCAACCACGAGCGCCGACCCCACCAAGCCCTTCCCCTCGAAACGGACATCCAGGCCCATTCCGACCGAATTATAACTTTTCTGCTCGCATTCCTTAACAGATGCCATAAATGCCTTTGTCTTGGAAGCTTCCTGGGCGATGTTTTCATCATATACGCCCTTTTGTTTCCGGCTGGCGAGCCAGGCTTCCATGGCGTAGCTCTTGACGAGCTTGGGGAAGAGCCCGCCAAAGGCATTCTCGCGAGAGATGTAGTCGAAACCAACCACTTCTCCCCCGATCATCACCAAAAGCCCCTTCTGCTGCGTTTCGCAGGTGAAAGCTTTTAAATAGGCGTCAAGTTCGGATTTTTTCGCCTCGAAAACATCCTTCATCGCTCCTGTTTCCGAGTTGGCCCCCGCCTCGATGGACATATAGTTGATCTGCTCCCATACCACGTACTGGTCGGAGTGGAATTGATGCGAAGATTCCAGCGATGCCGCGACTGCCCTCCTGTTCATCGTCCTCATCTTGGGCGACATCACATTGCCCGAATCAACAAACTCCCGCGAGGCATAGCTCCAGCGGCCCTGTTCGGTGCAACTGACCGGAATTATTATTTCCGCGCCGGCATTCACTAGGATCGTCGTGTTAAGGACGCGGTTCTGCTTGGCGCCGGCCAGCTCCTCTCCGTCAAGAAGGAGGACGGGAACTCCGGCCTTGTTCGTCACTTTCAGATTCGGCACCGTGCCGCCTTCACTGACTTCGGTGACGACAAAAACGGCCTTTTCGAGCGCCTCCTTCAAGGTCATGTAATCCGGGCCGCCGTTGTGCGGCATCATGATAGGAAAAACAACCATGTTTTTATGGCGTTGTCTGCCGCCGAGCTCATACGAGCCTACGTGGTTTTTGATTTTTTCATCCATCTTATTTCTCCCTTAAATTAACGATAATTGCTAAGCGACCTGTCTTGCGGCGCAGATTCCTACTCCGCATCCAGGGCTTCTTTTTAAATCGGACCAATCCCCCTGCACAATGCCCGAAAGATAACTCCAGATTCCCATCATCAACCTCCCTTTAGTATGAATCCTAAAAAATGTTTCCGAGTTCGCTCAGAAGCTCCTCTTGGGAAACGCCGAGGATCTCCGCTGCCCGGCCCGGGGCCATAATGCTCTCGGCCACGGCGTAGCTGAGCAGCCGCCTCAGCCGCGTTGTCCGTTCCTTTCCTTCATACTGCACGGGCTCCTTGACCAGCCAGTCGTTGGCCCTGACCGTCTCACGAAAATTCCGGAGCTGCCTGGCGGTCACGATCCCGAGCACCCGGGCCCGGTACATGATAGCCTGGAGCGAGATGCCGTAGCTCTCCTTGAGCTCCTTGAGCTCCCAGAACGAGATTTTCCGGCGCGCCGGCATCAGGGCCTTCTCCACCGCTTCCCTCGGCAGGAGGAAAGCGGCCGCAAACGCATGACAGAGGCTTTCGGCGCTCTCCCTCTCCGGGAACCCGCAGAGGACATGGCCCAGTTCGTGCGCGGCCGTGAACCTCACCCGGTCTACCGAAAAATCCTGGTTGACTATAATGAACGGCACAGAGCCGAAGTTTCCGGAGAGGCCTTCAAATCCTTCGATGGCCCGCACCTCAAAAACGCGGATCCCCTTCTCCTCAAGCAGCCCGAGGAGATTCGTGACCGGGTTGGAGCCGAGGCCCCAGGCACGTCGGGCTTCAAAGGCGGCGGTTTCGACATCCGCTGCGGTCAGGAACGCCCGGCCTGAAAGCGGATTACCGAACTTGTGCGCGATCCCGAGAGAGGATTCAACCTCGAGGCATCGCTTAACGTAGTCTTCAAGCCTGAACTTCAGGGCGGCGGCGGTCTTCGCGGCGAGCTTCCACCGCTCCCTGAATCGTATCTGCACAAAGTCCCCTCCGGTGTCGTAGTTACATCTTTCCAACTCAATGATGCGCTCACCTCGAATTTCGCCCGGCTTGATCCGCCAATGTGCCTTAAGCTCTGATTTGGAGCTCTGAAGGATGGGTTCGAAGGGAGGCTTTATACCTAAGGTTTCTGTCAGGCGCTCAAGCATAAACGGCGAGGGCTTCATCCTGCCCGTCTCATATTTGCTGATAGCCTGCCTGGAGATGATCCACCCCAACCGCCCGGCCAAGTCTGCTAGGCTCATCCCGGCCATTTTCCGTGCTGTCCGGAGCCTGGAGCCGAACTGCATAGTCGTTGTACCGCCCAAATCCCTCATGTTGTTTACAATTTAGCATCTATTTTGACAATTGTCAACCATTATTTCCTGAAAAGTTTGACTCCCACTCTCCCTCAATGATACCCTGCCCCTTGGAACCATGTCCTCATCGCCTCCCCCGCCCTCCCAGACTTCTCTGACCTTCTATGGTGGCGCCGGGGAAATCGGCGGCAATAAATTCCTCCTCCAAACGCCCCGCTCCAAGATCTACCTCGATTTTGGCGAATCGTTCGATTTCGGTCAGGATTATTTCTATGAATGGCTGGAGCCGCGCGCGGCCAACGGGCTCGAATGCTACTTCGAATTCGGCATAGTTCCGATGACCCCGAAGCTCTACAGCCGCGCCCAGCTCCAATTCACCGACCTGCCCTACGAGAAATCCGATATCGACGGCGTATTCCTCTCCCATCACCACAGCGATCACACCGGGCATCTTTCCTTCCTGGATGAAGATATTCCCCTTTACATGGGCCACGGGACCAAGGCGATCATCGACGCCTATTCCTCCCTCTTCCCTTCCCTGGTTAATATCGGCAAACACAATTTTATTAGTCCGTTCAAAAGCGGCGACACCATCCGTCTTAAAGACCTGACCGTCCGACCGATCCATGTCGAGCATTCCACTCCGGGCGCCTACGCCTATATCATCGAGACTCCTTCGGGGAACATCGCCTTCACGGGCGATTTCAGGCGGCACGGCCCGATGAAGCACCTGACCGATGACTTCATATCGGCCGCCGCCGCTTCGAAGCCCCGCGCCCTTCTCTGCGAGGGCACCCGGATGACGCCCGATCCGGAGAACCATTACACGGAAGACCAGGTCTATGAGAAGGTCAAGGGAATCATCGCCAAATCCAAGGGCCTCGTCCTCTGCGAATTCTCCATGTGCAACATAGACCGGTTCCATTCGATCTTCAAGGCCACGAAGGACGCGGGCCGGACATTCGTGATCGACACGAAATACGCCTTTCTCCTCGATCGGCTCCGGGCGATCCTGAACCTCCCAGACCCGCTAAAAGACAAAACCCTCAAGGTCTATTACAAACTGGCCAAGAGTCGCGAATTCGCCGAAAAGGATTACGGCGTCAAGGAAAAAGCTTACATGGGCAACATGATCACCTTCCGCGAGATCCGGGCCCGCCCGCGCGACTACGTCATGTTCACCGGCTTCAACAAGCTCATGGAACTCGTCTATATCCGCCCCAAAAAGGCCGACTATATCTACAGCTCGAGCGAGTCATTCCTCGAGGGCGAGGAAAACGAAGATCAGCGCCGCGTGCTCAATAATTGGCTGACCCACTTCGGGATCACCCTGCATAAGGCCCACTGCTCCGGCCATGCCGGCAAAAGCGACCTGAAATACGCCGTCCGGAAGATCGCTCCCGAGATCCTGATCCCGATCCATACGCGAAATCCCGAAGAATTCAAGAAGATCCACGACAACGTGATCATCCCCAAGCGCGGGGGTACGATACGTCTTTAAAGATTATACAAGCATGTTAGGGGCGATTATCGGAGACATTATCGGGTCATCCTACGAATTTGAAAATTGGAAATCCACGGCTTTTCCTTTATTCACATCCGATTCGCGGTTTACTGACGATACCGTGTTGACCGTAGCAGTGGCCGATTGCATTCTTCACCACAGAGATTATGCAAAGACCTTTAAAGAATACGGACGGCGTTATCCCGATGCCGGATACGGCGGGATGTTCAGAGATTGGCTGGTCTCAGGCCGTTCCGGACCCTATCACAGTTTCGGAAATGGTTCGGCAATGCGCGTCAGCCCGGTAGGCTTCGCCTTCGATTCTCTCGCGGACGTCCTCCGCGAGGCCAAGAAGAGCGCTCTTCCGACCCATAACCACCCAGAGGGCGTCAAAGGTGCTCAGGCGATCGCATCGGCGATCTTCCTGGCTCGAACGGGAAACGGGAAAAATGAAATTCGCAAATATATCGAAAAAAGCTTCGGATATGACCTCAACCGGACGCTCGACGAAATACGTCCGAGTTATAGATTCGATGAAACCTGCCAGGGTTCGGTCCCGGAAGCCCTTATTGCATTCTTGGAATCCGCTAATTACGAGGAGGCCGTAAGAAAAGCCATTTCGCTTGGCGGAGATGCTGATACCCAGGCCTGTATAGCCGGCGGCATCGCCGAAGCCTTTTACAAAAAGATTCCGCGCCAAATCATCCGCCAGGCGCGCCAGATACTCGACAAGGAATTGCTTTCGATCATTGACGAATTCATCGGCCGCTATCGATGCACTTAACGTTCGATCCCGATTTCGACAGTGGATTTTGGCCTGGACCGCTCCCTCCCAATTCTCCCAGGAAAGCGGCGGTCGGAGAAGCCTGGGTCGGCCCGCATATTCTCCTTGGCATCCTCGAAACGGCACTCGGGCTCGGAGGTCTTTTCCCTTCCCATTCGGACCGAACCATCTCGCTAGCCAAGACCGTGGTTAATCAAGAAGGTTTTTGGAGTAAATCGGCCGAGAAAGACCCGATCGGCGTAGCCCGGACACTCCTCCGCTGGATCGACTGGCTGAAGATCCATGGATGGGATGGCCAGCCACCCCCGCCCTCCGCGGATACGCCCCGGCTGACCGACCTGGCGAAAATCGCCCCCGCCGCTCTTCCGGGCACCCCAGACCGCCTGAACACAGTCTCAGCCGCCCTTTCCAAACGCCGGCCCGACATCGAATCGATTGAATCTTACGAACCGATTGATCGCCTTCTCCCCTTCTGGCAAAGAATCTTCGTCAAGCTAGCTGCCCGCGGCGTTTCGATCAATTTTTCTCCCCCTCCCGTCGTCCCCTCATCCTCTAATTCCGACCTGCGCCGCTCCCTCTCCCCGCAGTTTTCCCCTGCCGGCGACGGATCGCTCATTCTCTTTCGCCCCCCAAATCCCCTCGACGCGGCGGAAAGAGTCTCGGCCTGGCTTTGGTCTCTCGGGGACCTATCTGATTCTGTCGTCATCTCCCCTGATGTCGCCCTGGATGAATCTCTCCGACGCTTCGGCCTCCCAGTCACCGGGGCGAAAGAGAGCACCAACGACGGCCCGTATCTGCAAGTCCTTCCTCTAGTCTTGGCTATGGGCTGGGACCCTCCCGATCCCCAGCGCGCCCTCGAGCTTCTCCTCCTTCCCGACGGTCCTATCCCCGGCTTCATCTCCCGAGACCTCCGCTACGCGCTCCAGCAATGGCCCGCTGTCGGCAGTCCAGACTGGAAAGAAGCGCTCCAGGCCGGCCTCGATGAGGTCGCCGACCCCGCTCAAAAGGCAAATATACGCGAACGCCTCGACTCTATCTTCCGCCCCGCCGCCGACATTCGATCCGCCTATCCCGCCTCGGCCCTCAAGCTTCGTGCTCAAACCGTCAAGAAATGGGCCGCCGCGCGCCGCCACGCATCTCCCGAGCCGGACCCCGACACCGCCGAAAGACTGGATGAGGTCATGGCCCAATGCGGTTCTTTAGAAAGGCTCCTTGACCTGTCCGGTTTCGACGCCTTAACCGAGACCCAGCTTCTCAAGCTGAATACCGAGATCGCCGATTCCCTGCGCTCGGGCCGGCGCTACGTTCCCCAGGCAGGGATCGCCTCCGTGACCACCCCCGGCGCGATAGCCGGACCCGCCCGCCGCGTCATATGGTGGGACTTTACCCTCGAGTCCGCCCCGGACCCTTTTTCTCTCCCGCTCTCCCGATCTGAGCTGGCTGCCCTTGCCTCCATCGGCGTAAATCTCACTCCCGCCTCCGAACTCGCATTCGACCACGCCCGCCGCAGACGCCGTCCTTTAGCTTGCGCATCCGAAACCCTCCTCCTCGTCTGCCCCCAGTTCGGCGAGGACGGCGAGGAGCGCCACCATCATCCCCTTTGGGACGAGGTCGTCGCCAACAAAGCTAACACAGCGAACCTTTCCCTTCTCGAAAAGAAAAAGCTCACCCCGGCACGCCCACTTCCAACACGCATCGATCCCCTCCTGCCCATCCCCTCTCCACGCCGTTTATGGTCAATCCCACCAGCCATCGTCAATCCCCCGTCCCAGCACTCCCCGACCTCATTTCAGGCGCTGATCGGCTGCCCCTTCAAATGGGCCCTCACATACCTCGCACGACTCCGCGATCCCGAGATAACGGCGCTGACCGACAGCGCTATCTTAATGGGCAATCTCTCCCATGAGGTCCTGGCCGAAGTTCTTCGCACTAAACCCGCTGACGGACTCTCCGCGCATTCTCTGGCCGTGCGGCTTTTCAACGATCTAGGCCCCAGCCTCGCGGCGCCTCTCTTCCTCCCCGGAGCCCCGGTCCAATTGGCTTTCGCCCGAAAGGCCACGGCGGATGCGGCCCGTGACCTCGTAAATATCCTCAAGGAAGCCGATCTCCCCATCGCTCATGTCGAATTCTCCACCTCCATAAAGACCGACGAGATCGAGCTCAACGGCCGCCTCGACCTCGTCGTCGGCGATCCCCCCGTCATCATCGACCTCAAGTGGAGCGGCGAATCCTACCACCGGGACCATTTGAAGAACGGAACGGCGACCCAGCTTGCCGCCTACGCCTTCATCATGAAATCCGCCAAGAAATTCCCCCCGATCGCCTTTTTCGTCATCCGGAACCAACGCCTCCTCGCCCAGCAAGGTGCCCCCTTTAAAAGTATGGAGGTCATTGACGGGCCTCCCATCCAAGAAACTTGGGAAGCCTTCCTTAAGACAAGCCTCGATCGCCTTGCCGTCGTCAAGAAAGGCCAGGTCGAGGCCCTCGCCATTCCCCTTCCCGACGATACGGGCGTCGCCAAAAAAGACGAGCTCACGGACGCCGGTATTAGGCTCACTCCCCCATGTAATTTCTGTTCGTTCGGTTATCTCTGCGGGCGTAACTGGGAGAACGCCTGATGAATCCCATCGAGATCATCTCTGCGAGCGCCGGGAGCGGAAAAACATATAAACTGGCCTCCGTCCTCGAAGAAGCCGTCAAGGGCAAGAAAGTTCGCCCTCAAGCCATCATCGCCACTACATTCACCGTCAAGGCCGCGGCCGAGCTCCGCGAAAGGGTCCGTCTGCGCCTCCTCGAGGCCGGCCTGTCATCCGAAGCCCAACAACTAAACGCTGCCATCATGGGCACTGTGAATTCGGTCTGCGGGAGGCTCGTCAACGACTTCGCTTTTTATCTGGGAATGTCGCCCGAGCTCCGCGTCCTAGACGAAGAAATGGCGGCCAAGGCCATGCGCCGCGCTCTTTACGGTGTCATTGACAAGGAAGCGGATACAACTCTTGCCCGGCTCACGGAATCGTTCCGAGATTGGCAGGTCGACGAACTCATTTCGCGGATAGTCGAGCTGGCCCGGGCCAATGGGCTGAACTCTGCCCGACTTACCGCCTCCAGAGATCGATGTATCAGCGAGATCGACGAACTCATTAGCCCGGCCTTCGAACCGAAAAAAACAGCATATTTCATGAAAGACCTCCAGTTCGCCCTCCAAGCTTTTATCGCTTATTTCGAGCGCGGCGAGGACGAAACCGCAAAAACGGCAACTTGCGCGGATAAGATCCGCCAATTCCAGACGATAATCCTCTCGGGAAAGACGCCTCCCTGGCAGGACTGGGCGGCCCTATCGAATCTCGATGCCGCCAAAAAGTCAGTTGACGCCATCGCACCAGTCCTTTCCTTCGCTACGGACCACATTAATCTCCCCCAATTCCGAGCTGATTTGAAAGCGGCCGTCGCGACTGTCTTCGACCTGGCCGCCCGCGCCCTCGATAGTTATGCCGAATATAAAAAAGAGCGTGGATTCATCGATTTCGTGGACCAGGAGTGCCTGGCCCTCGCGCTTCTCGATATGCCTAAAGTCCAGGCCCACCTGAAAGGCGATATCGACCTCGTCCTCGTGGACGAATTCCAGGACACGAGCCCCATTCAGCTGGCGATCTTCCTGAAGTTGGCGGACATCGCTCCACGCAGCGTCTGGGTCGGCGATCAAAAGCAATCCATTTATGCCTTTCGGGGCTCCGACCCGGAGCTCATGAACGCGGCTATCGACAAGATCCTTGAAGGGCGAGAACCCGAGACGCTTCCCAAATCCTGGCGCAGCCGGCCGGGTCTCGTCCGGCTGACATCAGACCTTTTCGCCCGGGCTTTCCCCAGGCACGACATCCCGGCGAGTCGGGTCCGTCTCGAGCCGGCCTTGACCGAAGAAAAAGAGCCGGCCGGCCTCGGCCCCTTCACCGAGCGCTGGATGCCGCAAACCAAGGGCAGATCGAAAGACAGTCGGGTCGCCGCCCTGGCCTCCGCGATCAAGGAATGCCTGGAAGATCGCTCCTTCATGGTCCGCGACAAGGTCACGGGCGAACCGCGACCTGTCCAACCCAAAGACATCGCCATTCTCTGCCGCCAGAACAATACCTGCGTTCTCGTTGCTCAAAACCTGGCCAAGATCGGGATCAAGAGCGCGTTCGCTCGGGCCGGGCTCATGACGACGCCCGAAGCCCGCCTGATCCTCTCCGCTCTGCGTTTATGGTCCGATCCCAACGATGCCCTTTCGGCCGCCGAGATCGCTCGCCTCCTCGAGTATCCCAATGATCCAGAGGGTTGGCTGTCCGCCCTGCTGGAAAAGCCCGGGCCAGCCGCGTTCAAAGATCTGCCGGTCATTTCCCGTATCAAGGCCGCAAGCACTATTGAGCGGTCCTGCCTTGGAGTCCTGGCCATATTCGACCGGATCGTTGATCTTCTCCCGATCCGGGATATTTGCCGGCGTTGGGGGAACGCCGACGATCGTCTGGCTAATCTCAATATGCTAAGATCGCTCGCCGTGCGCTATTCAACGCTCACCTCCGAAGAAGGAGCGGGTATGACCCCGGCCGGCCTCTCGGCATTTCTTACGGATCTCGATGACGGCGTCAATGATCCCCAAGCCTTCAGCCCCGACGCCGAAGCGGTCATCATCAGCACCTGGCATAGAGCGAAAGGGCTCGAGTGGCCGATCGTCGTCCTCTACGAGCTTGACGCCGATTTCAGCCGTCCATCTCTCAATATTCATGTCGTTTCGGATCAAGATAAGATCTCTCTGGATGACCCTTTGGCTGAGCGATGGATCCGGTATTGGCCGAATCCATATCATTTCCGGACAAGAGCTCGATTCCATGAACTCATCCAAAAGCATCCGGCTTATCTGAAAGCTGCCGAAATCGAACGGAGAGAAAGCCTTCGTTTGCTCTATGTAGGCTGGACGAGGGCCAGGGATCGGGTTGTTCTCACATGCCCGGAGGGCAAACTCGAAGCCGGGATGCTGGAGGAGCTTCGGGAAGAAGAACAAGCCCTCCTGAGCGAACCTAAAATAGGAAAGGCTCTATGGAGCGGGCATAAGATCGACGTCGTTTCAAGAGCGCCGTGGGCCGCTGATCCAACTCCCGTCCAACCAGAAGCCGAACCTGTCTATGCGACAGAGGGACCTAGAGACTATCCGCCGGCCTGGGGTCGGCCGGATTTGTCTGCAAAGAAATGGGAGGCCGCCGAGCCGGAAATCCTCGGCGATCCAATCGCATTAAGAGCCCAGGCCGATATGATGAATTTGGGAAGTGCGGTCCATGGCTTCCTAGCTGCGGACAGTCCGGAATATCCTGAGGCTGATCGATTGGAAATGGCCGATGGGCTTATAAAACGTTGGGGGGTAGATGCCGCCCTCAACCCTGAGCGGTTATTGGCGATCAGCGACAGATTACATAAATGGGCGGATAGCAGATGGCCCGGGGCAAAATGGCACCGTGAGTGGCATACTTTTCAGCGTCTCGAGGCCGGCTCTATCGCCCACGGAGTCACCGATCTGTTTATCGAGACTCCGGATGGATTAATAATCATCGACCACAAGGCCTATCCAGGAAACGTGAACGAAGCGAAGGAATTTGCACTGGGATGCGCGGAGCAGTTACAAGTTTATACGGAGGGGGTAATTTATGCACTGAACCCCGCTAATAAAAAGATGTTTATTCATTTTCCATTAATTGGTGTACTAGTACAATTGAATATATTGAAATCGTTATGACAGTTCTTCAAGCAGCTCCATTAATGCCCTCCAAATCAGTTTAAATCTTGCGCCCAAAAAGTCTTCGTAATTTTCGATATTCCAAAGCTTTTTATTTATAGGAATAAAATGTTCGGCCAATACGCTTTCGTCCTTCACATATTCCGGCAAATATTTTGCCGGCATCTGGTCCCCAATCTCTGAATTTATATCGGGGTTAATTAGGGTAAGATTAGCAAGACAATTTATCAGCTTTTCATCCTGAATGCCCTCTTCTTTCAAACATTCTCTTGGAAATAAATGATGGATCGCTGCATCCTCGCTTTTTACTCTTTTGCCTGCCCAGTCAGTGGCGTTTTTTCTATGCAATAAAATATCCAAGACCATTAAATATTCTTTACCAACACGACCTCTCAAGATATTTGAGTAGGAGAATATATCTTCTCGGCCAATGCTATCCGTTCGTATCCTTTCCTTCATTAACCGTAACAGCCTATCTATAGGGAACCGACTTTTAGCTTGAATTGTTAAAAGATCTTCCTCTAGCCTTTTATTTGGTGAAGACGAATACATCCCATTGAATGAAGCAATAAGGAACCACTTAAGCATCCTCCTTTTCTCAAATATTGAGAAATTATCTACATTCTTGACTTCCCTATGGTATGCATATTCAAAAAGCGGAATTAGTGCGATTTGAGAAGGCAGTAGATGAGATGAGGATATTCCAAACTCAATCTCCAACATCTTTAATATCGTTTCTACTGACATTCTGGCGCGTTCTATTATGTTTAGCACTTGCCTTTGCTTTTTATCATATTTGTTCTTAAGTTCCTTTATTGCTGGCTTAAATGCTTTAACCTTGGTAATTTGATTTTGTTTCATTCCTAATTTGGAAAATACAAATCTGATTACAGGTTCCAAATCTAATCCAAAAAGTTCGCTGAATTGTTCATGCAATTCAATAATCTTATCTTTTGCCTCTCTCGGAAATATCGCTGCAATAAATGACAGAAACATCGCAAGGTTCCCAATCGGTTCGCCAGCTGAATTTACTCTGGTAAATATTTCGGCAATTCCCTCATAAATCTCTTCTTTATTTGCTTCTGTTACCTGCGATTCCAAAATATATAAAGGAAGTTCATATGTAGCTACCTTCTGCCCAACAAGCTTGATAACTTTATGGAAATTTCCCGGATAGTTCTTTTGAAGCACTGAAAGTGCTTCTGGATCGGCCATGGCGGCCCTAGTGGCAAGAGATACATCAATGCCTTTTTTTTCTCCAATATAAAATCTTTCACTTTCTGGAATAAAACATATCTTAGAGGTTCTTATTTCTTTGCCCTTCCTTTTTAGTTTCCATCCATTCATAATCAGCAGCAAAGAAGTAAGGCGCTGTTGACCATCAAGAATATAAATAGGTGCGCTGCTTTTGTTGTCGTCTCCTATTAGCGGCACGCTTGGAAATTCAACATCGGGCTTCCAAAGGATTATTGATCCAATAGGGTATCCGTGAACAATAGAATCAAGAAGTTTTTTAACATCTTCGGCGTCCCAAACAAATTCTCTTTGGATCGTGGGAAGCCTTAAAGATTGTACCTTATCGGAATAGAATTTCGCTAATGAACATTTATCAACAGTCGTTGTTGCGATCTTTGTTCTTTCCATAAATTATCCTCCTATTAATACCTATGGCAATACATCTTTATTTGATATATATGCTATATTTTTGAAAGTCATCAATATGCTTGCCGCCTTGTCCAGCCCTAATAATCCAGTATTGCATGATTCCTCCTCTATCCGTTTTACTTATTTATTTTATTTGCCTTTATCATAAACCTATTAGATCAAGCCGCGGCCCACGTTTCTGATAGCGCTTCGGCCTGTTCGAGGACGGTCCGGGTGGCTTTCTCTTGTTTATCGGGCGGATAGCCGTATTTGCGCAATATGCGCTTGACGAGGACGCGGATCTGGGCGCGGACGCTCTCGCGAACCGTCCAGTCGATAGTTACGTTGGCGCGCACCGTGGACACAAGCTCACGTGCGATCGCCCGCAATATATCATTGCCAAGAACCTTGACGGCGCTATCGTTCGTCTCCAGGGCGTCATAAAACGCAAGTTCGTCTTCGGTCAACCCGAGGCTCTCGCCCCGGGCGTTGGCTTCCCGCATGTCCTTAGCCAGCGCAATCAGCTCCTCTATCACCTGTGCCGCCTCTATAGCGCGGTTTTGGTATCGCCGAATAGACTGTTCCAGCATTTCCGCAAAGGAGCGGGCCTGAACGACGTTCTTCTTCCGCCTCGTCTGTATCTCCCCTGAAAGAAGCTTGCGGAGCAATTCAACCGCAAGATTCCGCTGAGGCATGCCTCGCACTTCAGCAAGGAACTTCTCTGAAAGGATTGATATATCCGGTTTATTCAATCCGGCCGCGGCAAAGATGTCTACAACCCCGTCAGAGGCAACCGCGCGGGAGACAATCTGTCGAACCGCAAAGTCCAGCTCCTCCTCGGTTTTCCTTTCTCCCGGCGCACGCTTTAGAAGCGCCGCCCGGACAGCCTGAAAGAAAGAGACGTCATCGCGGATGCGTATAGCCTCGGCATGAGGGACCGACAGCGCAAACGCCTGGGAGAGTTCTCGAACATGTTGGAGGAATCGTTCCATCCCGTTTTCCTGCGCCAGGATGTGCTCCTGCGCCGGCGGCAACAATCCCACGCGCTGTGTCGCGTTTCCTGAAATCCATAAAAACCAATCAAACCCATGCATCAGCCCTCGACAAACCTCGTATTTCTCCAGCATAAGGGCGACGGCCTCTTCCTGGTTGATCGCCGTCTTCCCGGTCCCGCCGCTTTCCGTATAGGTGGCAAGCGCGGCTTTGAGCTCGTGCGCCAGCCCGAGATAATCCACCACCAACCCGCCGGGTTTATCATAAAAAACGCGATTCACCCTGGCAATCGCCTGCATGAGTGCATGGCCGCGCATAGGCTTGTCCACATACATGGTGTGAAGGCTGGGCGCGTCAAAACCCGTGAGCCACATGTCGCGCACAAGGACCATCTTCATAGCGTCCTTCGCGTCGCGGAACCGCTTGGCGAGCCCCTCGCGGCGTGGCTTGGTCCGGATATGTTTCTGCCAATCAGCCGGATCCGCCGCCGAACCTGTCATTACGACCTTCAGAAAGCCCTGGTCGTCATCGTCATTATGCCAAGCGGGACGCAGCGCCGTTATCTCTCTATACAACTCCGTGCAGATGCGGCGGCTCATGCACACCACCATCGCTTTTCCGTCCATCGCCGCCAGCCGCTGTTCGAAGTGATCGACGATGTCTCGGGCTATGAGTTTCAGCCGCTTTCCCGCGCCGACGATTGCTTCCAGTTGTGCCCACTTAGTCTTAAGTTCTTCCTTTCGATCAACTTCTTCTCCCTCAGTTACCTCCTCGAAATCTGGATCTATCCTGGGCCGCTCAGATTCTGAAAGCTCAAGTTTTGCCAATCTGCTTTCGTAGTAGATAGGGACGGTCGCCTTATCCTCGACCGCCCTCTGGATGTCGTAGACGCTTATATAATCGCCGAAAACCGCTCTTGTGTTCTTATCGGTCAATTCAATCGGCGTGCCGGTGAACCCGATAAAAGCGGCGTTGGGCAGCGCGTCGCGCATATGCCGGGCGAAGCCGTCGATGAAATCGTATTGACTCCTGTGCGCCTCGTCGGCAATGACAACGATATTGCGCCTCTCCGAAAGAACAGGGTGGCGGTCTCCCTTCTCCTCGGGCAAGAACTTATGGATGGTGGTAAACACCACGCCGCCCGAAGCCACGCGCAGCTTTTCTCGGAGATCTGACCGGCTCCCGGCCTGCACGGGCGGCTGGCGCAACAGGTCCTTACAGCGCGAAAAGGTGCCGAAAAGCTGGTCGTCGAGGTCGTTTCTATCGGTAATGACCACCAGGGTCGGGTTTTCCATGGCCGGCTCTTGGATAATTCGCCCCGCATAAAAAGCCATGGTCAGGCTTTTTCCCGCGCCCTGGGTATGCCAGACGACGCCGATCCGCCGGTCGCCAGGATCTCCGCCGGGTTTTCGCCCTGATTCATACCGTCCACTTATCAACCTTATGTCCCTTCTACCTGAAGCCCGTAGAGTCTCTCGGACGGCAACGTTTACCGCATGAAACTGGTGATAACCGGCCATCTTCTTGGAAAGCAGACCGCCGCCTGAGTCTTCAAAAACAATTAAATATCGGATCAAGTCGAGAAATCGCCCTCTATCGAAAACACCCTTAGTTAAAACTTCAAGCTCAGGTGTCTTCAGGTCGGCCAGGCTTCCTCCTTCAATTGTCCGCCACGGCTTGAACCACTCCCGTCCGGCGCCGAGAGTTCCTATGCGCGCCTGCAGGCCGTCCGAAACTGCAAGCGCGGCATTATATGAAAACAATGACGGTATCTCGTTCTGATATGTTTGAAGCTGCTGAAAGGCCGTCCATATTGTCGCATTCTCATCTGCGGCATTCTTTAGCTCTATCACCGCTAGCGGCAACCCATTTACAAAAAGCACGATATCCGGACGGCGGACATGCTTGTTCTCCGCGACGGTGAACTGGTTGACCGCGAGCCAGTCGTTGTTGTCCGGCTTGTCAAAGTCTAGCACCCGCGCCTGCGCACCCCGGATTTCGCCCTCGGCGGAGCGGTACTCCACCGTCACTCCATCAACGACCAGACGGTGCATGGCGCGGTTTCGTGCTTCGAGCATCGGCCCCTCGGGACGCATGATCCTACGGAAGGCATCGTCCAGCGCTTCAGCGGGCAGCGCGGGGTTGAGCCGCGCCAACGCATTCCTTAGTCTCTGTTCCAGGATAACATCAGTGTAATTCGGATCAGTCCTCTCCGAGAATAGCTCGCCTGGCGCAATCTCAGAACCGTTTCGGATCGCCCAGCCTATACTTTCAAGCCAGGCGAGTGCGGCTTCTTCGACAACGGACTCGGTGAAACTAGGCATGAGCCACTCAGTACGTAATGAACGGTACGTACTCGCGACGCAGCACGATCGGTCGTAGAGCTTTCAACCGTCTCCTGTTTACTATGCTGCTTGGATCCGCTTTAGCTTTCAGAGTCGCGTCGGTAATCCACGAGCTATTCCAAAGATCCACCTTCTTGCCTTCTGCAAGGCCGCACAGCTTCTCTCCATAAGGTAGTTTCGGATTGAAATAATAGCTGATCCGTTGGAGCCATACCTCAAGGTGTCCGTTGTTCGGGAGTTGATTGAGCCTGTTTCGGATGCGATCAATAGCATCGAGCTTCGCTTGCTTGGTTGGCAGCGTGCTCAGCACCTTACTGACAATCGCGGCACAGGACGGGAAACATCGCGGACTGTTGTAGCCGATATCAATAGCGATGCTAATAAGCTGCATTGGATTCTGCACCGATCTCAACGGAGCTAGTCGTCTGTAGAACTCATCGAGGGCGACAATCAGACTCCCCGCGTTGGGGAAATCGGATCCATGACAATGGATTAGCAGCAGGTGTTTCTGTAAGTTCCGATCTCCCTGCTTGCGTCGCATCCATTCGCGCTTATCAATTTTGAGCGAACTCCCAACGACCGCCTGGGCATTGGCGGTCTTGGTCGTATTCAGCTTGAGTCCGAGGGTAATCAAGACCTCGGTCAACATCTTCAAGATCAACTCCCCAGCTTGAGAATCGTTCACGAAGATGCGGTAATCGTCTCGATACCGAAGAATCTGGAATTCCGTAATGTTTGCTTTGGCCAGCTGCTGACTTAGCTCCAAGTCCGCATAGCCGAGAACCAACTCAGCGATCAGGTCCAGCAGCACAGACCCCTGAGGGATGCCATTAGTTTGTCCGTGCCGCATGTCTCGAATGCAACCATCGATGGCGTTGCCTATGAGCGAAAGATCATGCTTCTTCGCTTTCGCTGTTCCCTTCCCGTGTACGGCCCATGCAATTGAATGCGTATAGATGGAGGCGTAGCAGTCTGTTATGTCAGCATGGAGTATGTAGTTGAAATCCAGTGCCAGCTCGATAGAGGTCTGCTCGACCTCTTGCCACCAATGGCGAATCTGGGCGCCTTGGTCCTTTCGCCTTGTGAGAGACTCTTGTGGGATGCTCAAACACCTGACCTTGGGATCCTTCGCGAAATCCGCAAATCTGGAATGGATGTCAGCCCAAGCTTTGGGCTCGGTCATTAAATGCACGAGATCAACGTAGATTACGGGGTGAATTAGCTGAAATGGTCGCCACGCATAACGGCCATCCTTGTTTGAGTAGATTGTGTAATTGACATCTTCAAAGCTTCGCGGCTTCAGTTTCAGGCTAGCCAGCGGTTTACCCGCCAGGAACTTCTCCACCGGCCGAAGGACTCCTCCAAAGTCGAAATAGGGCGGGAGGTCGAGTCGGCAATAGCTTTCCGGCTTGAGAAAGAACGCCCGAGCTTGCTTAGCTGGCAATGCAAGCACAGATTGTTCCGTCCGCTTCCTCTTCAGCTTGGTCGCCTTGCCCTTCATATTGCCGCCTTCCGCACGATGTGCTCCGTGTCCCTCACACGCAACTCGCCTGAAATAAGCCTAGGCAGGAGCGCGTCGCGCAGAGCAGCAAGGGTGCGGGATTCTTGGATGCATGCAATGATCCGTTCGACCGATGGAAAAACTAGCGACGAGAACGCCAAAGCTAACGGCTCTGGCGGCAGCGTAAGATCATATCGAGCCATGTCGGACCAACTCGTGCGCGGCATCTTCGTCCCTGTCGAACAGGCGTTCGTATACTCGACGAACTCGACGCTAGAAACATGGCCGAGTACGAACCCGAACAACGACAACGACTTTGGTGCGACGACAACGATATCAGTTGAGCACACACCATCAATGGGCGCTATCCCGACTTTGTGGAAATACGGCCGGAGCTTGCCGAAGAGGATCTCACCTCGCTTGAACACGAACTTATTGCTCTCTAGCCCGTCGCTTGTGCCCCACTCAGACAAGGCGATACACAGCTTGGGCATATGCTCTAGCGCGATGTACGGCGTTCCCGGCGCAATCTGCTCAGGCTGAACACTGCGGTGCAGATGCGAAGCAACGTCGCTTAGTGTCCCAACCCTCCACCCCTCAGGAATCTCGCCCAGTTCGGAATTGACAAATCGATAGGTGATGAGATCATATAGATTTGCCGGGAGGCCGGGAAGGGATTGGCCGCGCTTCCAACGGCCTTCGGCTTTAGCGCGTACGGGGTCAAAATCCACGAACCACGACTTAAAGAGCGCTCGCACCATTGCATCTAATGTCTCGTTCATCTGCCGGTTCAATTCAACCTTATCGTCCAATGTACCTAGAATATGAGCGATGGCACATTGATCAGATATTGGAGGAAGATCTATTTCAATAATCCGGAATGTGTCTCGAGTTATAGTATCAAAGACTCCACCGTGTGCCACACGTTTCATTTCAGCAATTGCATTTTTAAGGGCATAATAAACAAAATCAGTCTCTGTTAATCCATGTTTACCTCTAATGCCATAGCACGATTGGTTAAATGCCATTGGTTTTGCAAGCTGTGCTACAACTCCGACTGTGCCGCGCGCTGAAATTATGATATCGCCTTGATTTAATATTGTTGTAGCACTTTCAGAAAGGCCAAGTTCCGTAATTGTTTTTTCTCCCGTGCTTACCCATCGGTAACCATCGTTAAAATCTGCTACTGAGAGCCATGGAATATTGCCACCCCAGTAATCAAGAACACTAGTTTTTGGTGTACCACCACTGATCAGGTCAACTACATCAGAAAGAGCTACGCGCCGCCACTTACCCGTCATATCCCAACTCCTTTAAGTTGGCGGCAATGGCGGCGTCGAGCTTCGCGGCTTCAGTCTGATGTTCGCGCAATGTCACAGTAAGCCGCTTCATTTTTTCCTCGAAAGGCTCCCCTTCCTCCTCCTGTGCTTCAGCGCCGACGTAGCGTCCAGGCGTAAGCACATGGCCGTGCCTTCGGATCTCTTCGAGTATCGCGCTCTTGCAAAAGCCGGGAATATCCGCATAAGCACCTGCTTCTTTTTCGCCGCGCCAAGCATGGTAGGTGCCAGCGATTCTGGCGACGTCCTCATCGGTCAGCTCCCGGTGCGTGCGATCCACCATGCGGCCGAGCTTTCGGGCGTCAATGAAGAGCACTTGGCCGCGGCGATCTCGAAACTTGCCGTTTTTCCGGTCCCGCGCTAGGAACCATAAGCAAACAGGGATTTGTGTTGAATAAAAGAGCTGGCCGGGCAGCGCAATCATGCAGTCCACAAGGTTTGCTTCAATCAAGTTCCTGCGGATTTCGCCCTCTCCGGATTGGCTGGACGACATTGAGCCGTTGGCGAGCACGAAGCCGGCCACGCCTGCCGGCGCCAAATGGTGAACGATGTGCTGTACCCAGGCGAAGTTGGCGTTTCCAGTGGGCGGTATGCCATATTGCCAGCGCTTATCATCCCGCAGCCGCTCGCCGCCCCAGTCGCTTACATTAAAGGGCGGGTTGGCGAGGATAAAGTCTGCTTTCAGGTCGGGATGGCGGTCATTATGGAAGCTGTCGCCGTGCGCGATCTGTCCCTCAATACTGCGGATGGCGAGGTTCATTTTCGCCAACCGCCAGGTGGTATAGTTCGATTCTTGGCCGTATATTGAAATATCGGTTTTAAGCCGACCGGACTTGCTGTTTCCCTTGGCGTGGGCGCGTATAAACTCTACCGATTGAACAAACATACCCGAAGAGCCGCAGCAAGGGTCGTACACCCTGCCGCGATATGGCTCGAGCATATCAACTAAGAGCTTGACTACGCAACGCGCCGTATAGAATTCTCCGCCCTTCTTTCCCTCGGCACTGGCGAATTGCTTAAGGAAGTATTCATAAACGCGGCCGAGAACATCCTTGGATCGGCTCTCAGCGTCGCCGACCGCAATATTGCTTACAAGATCAATGAGCTGGCCGAGGCGTTGTTTATCGAGCGCAGGGCGGGCATAATCCTTGGGCAGCACGCCTTTGAGAGCCGGATTATCGCGCTCAATGCCAGCCATAGCATCGTCCACGAGCCGGCCGATAGTCGGCTGTTTCGCCTGGGCTTTGAGGTGTGCCCAGCGCGCTTCGGGCGGAACCCAGAAAACGTTCTGAGCGCGATACTCGTCCGGGTCTTCAGGGTCGGCGCCTTTTGATTTCTCGGATACAAGCTTCGCGTGCTGTTCCTCGAACGCATCCGAGATGTATTTGAGGAAGATGAGGCCGAGAACAACATGCTTATATTCAGCCGCGTCCATACTACCGCGCAAGGTATCGGCCGCCTGCCAGAGCTTGGCTTCGTAGCCAAGCGTTGCGCCGTTTTTCTTTTTGTCCGATGTTGTCGCCCTAGGTTTTCGAGCCATTTGGTCCTCTATTTCATAAAATCACCTGAAGACATTATCATTATGCCAAATAAGATACTCCTTGGATGGATAATCTGCCGGATTGAGAGGCAGGTGATGAAGTTGCGAGCCATCAAAAGGATAATAATAGCGGCCGTTTTCGAACTCCTCTTGGATGCGGCGGGAGACTATAACTTTCAGGTCGGGCGTGACGGTGATATAGCCTTTATCGAATAGCCTGTGGATATCGCTCCGCAACAGAAGGCCGTTTTTGACCTGATGCGGACCATGGAATTCGTAGGGCTTGATGTGAGCTGCTTCAAGAGCGGGGAGGGTATGTTCCTCAGAAATCGCACAGGAGCGGGAGTAGGCGTCTGTGACAGCGACCTTGAACGCGCCCTGGCCGAGGCGGGGGTGGATGAGCGTTTCACGGCCATAGCGGGGGGACTCTTCCTCGATCCTCCGCACCTCCTGGTCCAATCCGAATTCGCGGTATTTTTGAAGGGCGGAAGAAAGATCTTTCCAAATTTGCCTGCCTCCGGGCGTCTCTAGATTATAGGATTTGCCTGTTTGAATGCCTCGACTCCATTCCGGGACCGGAAACCAGTCTTCTTCGGGGAAAAAGAATGGCTGGGTCAGGACGATGCAGCCGATATCGAAATCCTCGAATTCCCCGATTTTTTTGTTTCTATGTTGAAGGATTTGAGACCGCATCACTTCAAATGATTCGGCGCCGTTTTTCTCTCCAAAGGCTTCCCAGGCCATGCTGATGGGCAGGACGGAATAAGAAGAAAATACCCCACCGCCAACTATGTAATTGCGGGGACTATGGAGCTTAAAAAGAAAGATTTCTCCCGGCTGCAAAGCGGAGAAGCGCGATTCAGCCGAGGGCTTCCAGAAATTCAGCTCGTCGGGCTTTAGCGCGGATAGGAACCGGAACCACTCATAATCCGTTAGCCCTACCCAAAATTTCATCAAGGAATCCCCGAAGCCCCTCTGTTAGAGCAACTTTTATGCCAAAATGTTATTAATTACAAGAAAATAAGTCAAGATAAAACTAATGTATCAAAACTAAAGCTCGACGATTTAAAGATATTATATTATCTACAAATCAAACGAAATCCCGAGCCTTAAGCTTGAATCGACCAGCTTTGTTGCAGGAGCTAAGGTTCCGTCTTCTAGCTGTATTGTTCCGCTTTTCTTGAATGGCCATTCGCGCTGAAGGCTGAGAAAAACCTGTGCTTTGGTTCCGGCTAAATTGAGAGTTCTTTTCGAGGAGATATCGATTCGCAATTTTAGCCTGGGAGAAAAGGCTCTTTTTATCCCATTTCCCACCTCATTAACAAAGTGGTAATCAAGCCCCTCATTAATGCCAACACCAATCATGGGCCAAAAAGCTATAATATTTGTGGCATAGTAAACGTTCACAAAAGCGCTTCCTACTAAATAGGCGGAAGGATCTTTTTCAGCCTTCTTATTGACAAGATTGGCGATGACTTCAAGTCGCCCGCCGATACCCCATCCCGGCTCGACGTTCGGCCCGCCGGCTAACGAAGATTGATAATAAAATCTTTTCAGCTTTGCAGACCCTTCTAAATTGCCTTCTATGGACTCTCTATCTCTATTGTAGAAAATCTTGTCATATACAGCGCCCACGTAGAATTCGCTATCAGATTGGACTAGGCTATCCAAAATTTTAATAACATCCGGACTTTTAAGCTGCACCGATGACAGAAAGGCCTTTGACGATACGCCAAATTCTATTGTGCCGTAAAAAGTGTTGCTGATTCCGCCCCAATGAAATTCGCCAAACCCGGCATTCTTCCCTTGCCCCGGTTCAAACCTTAGATCAGATCCGATATAGAACCTGGCGAATTCTTCGGCCCATCCCTGAGACAACAATACAAAAAGCAGCAATACAAAAAGCACACCTTTCTTCATGTTATCGCCCCCCTTTAAACAAAATAAAAACAACAAAGCGCAAATATGCACTTTGTCAGTTTGGAAAAGGCCATGGAGCCCATCTGGCTTTCATAATCAGGCCCGAAAAAACATCGGACTGAAATAGAAATCTTAAAGGGATCAGGTCACCTTCGTGCGGTCCCTTTACGAGACAGCGCTAAGTCGAACACCACGCCCAGCCGGGTGACGAGGAACTTCGTCTTTTCCTTGTCGGCTATATAGTGGTAGTCCAGGCCGCACTCCAGAGCCACCGGGACGCCCAGAGACAACCGGGCGCCGATCCCCACATTGAACCCTGCCTTGGAGCTGCCCGTTTTCGGCTTGTACCATCCGGGCCCGCCCTGTAGGTACCAGCTCAGCCAGCTGCTGCGATAGAAGCGCCATTGGGCGTCGAGCGCGATAAAGTGCCAATAGCGATTGTCCAGATTCGATGACCAGTCGGCCGTGAACTGGTTGATTCCAGCCAGGAGCAGCAGGTTCACGTTGTCCGTCAGCGCGTAGTTGACGTCGAAATGGAAATGGATGTTCGCGTCGTGCTGGGAATTCCAGCCTCCCAAGGGGTGCGCCGATCCCACGTGGAAGCTCAATCCCATTTTCCCCCTGGGCACGGTCACTTCCCCGTCGGGACGGGGGTCGTTTTCCGTGTCGCCGGCGACGAAGAAGGCCGTGGTATAGTGCCGGACGAAGGCCGGCACCCGGACGGGCGGCGAGGGCGGCCCAAAAATGGATTCGCCTTCCACGACCTGGGCTCCCGCCTCCACCTGCGCTTTAAAGCGGACCCTATACAGGCCGGGGCCGGTGAAGCGGTCAAATCGACCATGCCACAAGTCCAAGTGTTCATGCCATATCAGGCTCCCGGTCACCACCGTACTGTCGGGGCGCTCGACCTCGAAGGTCACCGCCACTTTCTCCCCGAAAAGGTCCCGGAAAAAGGCCGGGACGGCGGTCATATCAACCGGCTTCCCAGGATGGACGACCGTCGGTTTCACCGATCCCCTGAAGCTGACCTGCGGCTGGAACTCAGAAGCCAGGATCTGAAAGGGCTGGACGGAGCCGGTCCCCATGACGTTGACGTTCCATATGCCGGCCTGAGGATTCTCGATGACGGCAAATAGGTAGAAGGGATCCCTGACGAACTTTGCGTTCGGCAGCGCGGTGGTTTCATTGTAGGCGGCGCTGGACGGGGAGGAGAGGGTCAGGCGTGCATCCAGGCCGTTGACCTTCGCTTCGGTATTGCTGATGAAGACGACCAGTCGCTGAGCGCCGCTCGTGACCTGCAGCGGATAGGTGATGGAATTCCTGGCCTCGGAGGCGGGCTGGCCGGCGATGGTGGCCTTGGCTTTCTCGACCACCACGCCCGCTGTCCGCGGCAGGATGATGCCCTCCCCTTTGAGATAAGCCGCCATCTCCGCGTAGGCGGCCTGCAGGTCGCTGGCTGATTGCACCGCAATCTGCTCCCCGCTGGTGGAGCTGGTGATGGAGTTGATGAGCTCCTGGTTGACGTCGCTGCCCACGGTGATGGTGAAGACTTGGATACCGGCCGCTGCATAGTCGTCGACCCAGTCGGCTGGATCGCCGGGGTTGTTGTGGCAGCCGTCGGTCAGCATGAAGACGGCCCTGTTGCCCCCCAGCGGCGATAGTGTGTTGTAGGCCAGCTGCAGCGCCTCGTAGATGTCGGTCGTGCCCCCGGCGTTCAAACTGTCCACGGCGCTCTTCAGCAAACAGGTGGCGGTCCCGGCTTCGGCCGGAAGGGCGCAGTTCTGCGCCTGGACGACGGCCAGCGCCCGGTTCTCCCCCGCCCAGCTGGAGAAGGAGTGCAGACCGAGCTGGTTGGTGCCGGCCGCGGAATAAAGGTCGATGAAGCCGCGAGCCGCAGCCTTGGCGTAGGTCAGCTTTTCCGTGTCGCACTCTCCTTCGTCCGTTGTGCCGTCCCCATCGTCGTCGATGCCGTTGCCGCAGACCTCCCGGCCCGGCGTCACCACCGACCAGCCCATCGACCCGGAGCGGTCCATGATCAGCAAGACCTTGTCGGCGGCGCTGACATTGTTAACAAAATTGACTGCGGGCGGCGCCGGGGGAGGGGCATCGACGGGATTGCCCGCCGGGGCAGTGAACGACGGCCTGTTCAGCTGGATCGTCTCCCAGCACGACAGCGGGACGCGGGTATGGGTCGGTGGGATCGTCGAGTTGTCGGTCGTCACCCGGTAGTGGAGCCCGGACTGCTGGGTTGCCTCGTAGCGAAGCGTGCCCGCATCATAGGCCTTGATGCACCAGAAGTCGTCGGCATGCATCCACCAGTAGTGCACGCCGACGTCGGGGAGCGTCAAGTCCATGTCGCCCCAGGACGTAATATATGCGGGATCGTAATCGGCCAGGTCCATCGCGGCCAGGTTCCCCATTTGCGGATCATGATTCGCGGTTACGCAGAACTCGGATGCGTTCCCGTTCTGCTGCATAAGGCAGTAGGCCGGATTCCCCGGGGCGGAGACGGGCCCGGTACAGGGGCCGATGCGGCGTCCCGGTACGGCGCAGTTGTTGCCAACCCCGGAGCCTTCCTCATACTCATCCCCAATCCCGAAGACATAATGGCACAGTTCATGGGCCAGGACATCGCCATCCAGGCTGTTCTGGAACATCGTGATGTGGTTGGAAGCCGTCTCCAGCGACGTTCCGTCGGGATACATGCCGAGCCCCGCCCGTCCGTCCTCAGGCAGCAGCCAGATATCCGCCGAGTTCTTGAGCGCGATGCTTGCGGTCAGGGTGACGGTCCCCAAGCGGAACTGGCCGTCGGTGACATCCCACAGCACCAGGTTGGCGTCATTAACGCAGTTTTGGATCAGGGCTGCCTGCGTAGCATCGACCGGGTATCCAACCCAGATGGTGATGTTCAGGGGATTGGCCCATTCGCTGGCATAGGCTCTTGGACTAATGATGTGACCCGACAGCACGCAAAGTGCGGACGCAAGCAACAGGAACAGAATCCTTTTAAGGAAAATAATTTCCTGCCTGGCTTTCTTGATCATCTATCCCTCCCTCCGGACCTTGACGGTCCTGACGAATTTTTAGACGTTGGCATAAAGGGCTTCCTCATCTCTCTCAAGCGAAAGAACTACCTCTTCTTCGGCCAAAACGTGACAAATCAAACCAATAGAGAAAAGGACAACAGACACAATCTTTTTTATGGTTCACCCCCCTCAAAAACCTACGCAGTTGTGTCGTGAATAGCTTCAATAAATTGAAAATGCTATGCCCTAATATTGAGTTAACTCCCAAAAATATTAGGATTATATCCGTGCGACCCCATTCCTAACCTTGACTTCAATGTAGGCCGGGGATAAGCTTGAGGCAAACAAGCGGACCACTGACCGCCAACATGAAATGCCCCAACTGCGGAGCCGAGAATCCGGCCGAGACGCGGTTTTGCGGACAATGCGCCTCGCCGCTTGCCTCCCCGCTCCCGTCCCCGATGCATCCGCTTCAGCCCCTTCAGCCGGCTGAACCCTCGGGATCTTGCCCGCCCCAGACCTTCCTGATGCCCCTCCTGGAGTTGAAAACCGGCACGCTGTTCGCCGGCCGCTACCAAGTCATCGAGGAGCTTGGCCGGGGCGGCATGGGCCGGGTCTACAAGGTGCTGGACAAGGAGGTCGAGGAAAAGGTCGCTCTGAAGCTCATCAAGCCCGAAATCGCCTTCGAGGAAGAGACAATCCGCCGCTTCAGGAGCGAGCTCCGGCTTGCCCGCCAGATCACGCACCAGAACGTCTGCCGGATGTATGACCTGGGCCGCTTCGAGAGCACCTATTACCTCACCATGGAGTATGTCTCGGGAGAGGACCTGAAGAGCTCGTTGAAACGGATGGGGCCGCTCAGCGCCGGGAAGGTCATTTCGGTCGCCCGGCAGATCGCGGCCGGGCTGGCCGAAGCTCACCGCCTGGGCATCGTCCATCGCGACCTCAAGCCGCAGAACATCATGGTCGACCGGGAAGGCACGGTGCGGGTCATGGATTTCGGGATCGCCCACACGGCCAGGGCCCGGGGCGAGACCGGCGCGGCCATGCTGGTCGGGACGCCCGAGTACATGTCGCCCGAGCAGGCGGAGGGCCGGGAGGTCGACGGACGCTCGGATATCTATTCGCTGGGCATCATCCTCTATGAGCTCCTGACGGGCCGGATCCCCTCCCCGGCCGACCAGCCGCCCGACCCCGGGAAGGTCAGCCCCCAGGTCCCGGGGGCCTTGAGCCGGATCATCCTCAAATGCCTGGAAAAGGACAGGGCGGCGCGCTATCCGAGCGCCGGAGAGCTGCTCTCCGATCTCGAGGACTCCGAGGCGCAGCTGCCCGGCTCGGAAAAGCTCCGCTCTGCGAAGCGGACCACGACCGCCCCTCCGGCCATGAAGAGCTGGGCGGCGAGGAAGTGGGTCATCGGCGCGGCCGCTGTTGTGGTTTCGGCGGCGATCATCGTTGCCGGATGGCTGCTCCTGAGCAAGGAGCGGGGCGGCGCCATCCGGTCCCTGGCCGTCCTGCCGTTCGAATCGGCCCAGACCGGAGAGCAGGTGGAGTATCTCTGCGACGGGATGATGGAAAGCCTGATCGGCAAGCTGGCCCAGCTCCCGGGCTTGAAAGTCATATCCACGTATTCCGTCCGGCAATACAAGGGCAAGCGGGTGAGCCTCCAGGACGTGGGCCGCGACCTCGATGTGCAGGCTGCTCTCACCGGCCGCATCGCCCAGGAGGGCGACAAACTGACCGTCCGGGCCGAGCTGGTGAACGTCAAAGACAACAGCCGCCTGTGGGGTGATCAATACCTTCGGCCGGTGGGGGATATCTTCTCCATCCAGGAGGAGATCGCCAAGGAGATCTCGCAGAAGCTCAAGCTGCGCCTGACGGGCGAGGACATGAAAGCGCTGGCCAAAAGCCCTACGGAGAACCTCGAAGCCTACAGGCTCTATCTCGAAGGCCGATTTTATTGGAACCGGCGCACCCTGGATGATCTGCGCAAGGCCATCGCCTGCTATGAGCGCGCCGTGGCGCTGGACCCCGACTATGCCCTCGGCCACGCCGGAATAGGGGAAACCTATGGGGTCATCATGGACCTGGGGTTTGAGCAGCCCGAAGGACTTCTGGGCCAGGCCGAGGAACATGCGCTCCGGGCACTGGCGCTTGATGAGAACCTGGCTGAAGCGCATACCGCCATGGCCTGCATTAAAAAGGTTCAAGGCGATCTTGCGGGATACGAGAAAGAACTTCTCGTAGCCAAGCAATTCAACCCAAACTATGCGACAGCCCGCCAATGGCTGGCCGAGAACTACATGTACAGGGAAAATTACCAGCTTGCCCATGCAGAGATCGCCAAGGCCATCGAGCTCGACCCTAACGCCGTGGTCATGAAGGCCATCGAGGGGCAGATCTATATGGCCGCGGGCCGCTATGATGAGGCGATCCGAAAGCTGAAGCCGTTGCTGGAGGAAAATCCTGAATTCCTTCTGGCCCGCATTTTTCTCGGGAACTCATACATGGAAAAGGCGGATCTTCCTTCGGCCGAACGGCTGGCCGAGGAGTGCCAGATTCCCGATATGCGTTTTTATTTGAAGTGCCGGGTTTTGTTCAAGGTCCAGAAGGGGGTTCATACAAGGGAGGCCGCCGAAGCCAAAGCGACTTTGGAGCGGATGACTGCCGACCCGAACACCATCACCGCGCCCCCGGCCCTTATTGCCCTCATCTACGGCGATATGGGCGACTTGGACGCGGCCTATCGCTGGTATGAGAGGGGCCGGGCGAGCAATCCCCTAAACACCATATTCCTCATGAAGGTATATTGCCCCGATGAGCGGCTCAAAAAAGACCCTCGCTTCAAGGAGGTATTTGGGGTCGGGCCCGGCGATCTGATTCATTAGAAATCACATAGCCCTTTTTATTGGCTAAAAAAGGCGCTTAAACGGCTTTTTCGGGGCCGAAAAGAGCCCCTAAGCTCCCCTGATGATGCGATTTTAGAAAAAGGCTAAATATAGCTTTTAACCCGGGACCAAATGGAAGGGATGGGCCTTATGGGGCCGCAAGACTATTTTTTGAATTCGTCCGTCCAGCGTAGGATCTTGTAATCGGGGTCGAAGAGAACGGCATCTGGTTTGAAGGAAAAGACGAAGGAGAAGGGTGTCTCTTCGGCACCGACCTCGACAACTCTGATTCCGCGGGCGCCGTCCTTGACTAAAACGATCTCCGCGGTGACCCGGTAGACTTCGCCTAGCTGGCGGATTCGGCCTTTCACTTCCCAGTTCGTGCCCCGGGTTTCCGCGGTGTAGGACAGGGCGAACTCCGGCGCTCCTTTGCGGAAGAACCATTGATCGAAAAACCATTTCAGGTCCCGGCCGGCCGCTTTTTCGAACTCCTGGCGCAGGTCGGTCAGGGTCATGGTTTTCCAGGCGAAGCGGGCCAGGGCGCCGCGCAATCCCGCCCGGAAGGCCTCCCTGCCGATGAGGTCGCGGAGCATGGCGAAAACAAAACAGCCTTTGCTGTTGGCCAGCATATGGAGTGTGTTCCTTTTCGCCGGCGACGGGAGGCCGAGCTCCAGGTCATCGCCCCTAAGGAGAAGGCCGAGAAGCGCCCGGTCCGAGGCCGCCGGTGATTGGATGGCATGAAAATAGGAACGGGCGGAATGGACCAAAAGCAACTCCTGGGCGCCGTTTTTCAGGATGTTCCGGAAGGCCGTTTCCCCGAAAGCGTGTTCGAGATACAGCGCCGTCGACAATTGAGCCAGCCCTTCGTCGATCACCGGCCCCTCGGCGCCCCGGATGCAAGAGCCCCACCACAGATGGCTGATCTCGTGACCAAAGACGTGGGGATTGAAGAACCCGTCCGGCATCGCGCCGGGAGGAAAGAAGGTGACGCCCTCGGAACCTCCGCCCCCGGCGTTCCCCAGCAGAGCCTGTGGGAATTCGACCACCGAATATCCTTCGTAGGGGAAAAAACCATAGAAGTCTTTCAGAAAACGGACGATCTGGCCGCAGTTCTCCAGATAGTATTCGGCTTTTTCCGGGCTTCCCTTGAGCAGATAAACCCCCACCTCCAGGCCCTCGATATTCCTTCGGAGGGAGCGGAAGGGGGCGGCAGCAAAAAAATAGGCGAGAGGGACGTCGACCTCGAAATCATATTGTTTGCCCGAGGGGAGAATCTTTTCGGCGGTCAATTTTCCGACGCTGGCCACGGTCCAAGGCTCGGGGACGGAGAACGAGATTCTTCCTTTCGAGCGGCGGGCCGGTCCCGGCAATTGCGGATACCATCGGCTGGCGTACAAAGCATAGGAAATATCCGGGCCGATCCAGGCGTTGTAAAAATCAAGCTCCGGTACGCGTTCCGTGAAGGAACCTTGATAGCGGACGCGGACCATGCGGTTTTTCGTTGGGGAGGAACGTTTTCCGCAATGGACGGTCAGGATTCCGCCGTCTCGTTCGAAATCCAGGGGCCGGTCCAGCCCATCGGTGACGGAGAGCACGGCCAGTTCATGGTTGAATTCGAGCAGGATATCATCGGCGCCGGGCCCCAGGCTCTCTAATCGAAGCCGGGCGTCGCCCCGCAGTTGTCCATGGCCCGGATCGATCTCGATCTTCAAATCCGTGAAATTCATCCGCCACGCGGCCGGCACCTCCCGGGCGGGGCCCGCCCCGGCCGGAGCGAAATCCAAGAGAAAGAGAACCAGCAGGATACAGGCGCGGTTGAAGGAGAAGACGCTCATGGCTGGCCACATTTTCTATCTTCCGGTCTTGCTGATTTTTAGGATCGCTTCGGGCAGGGCAAACGTGCCCTCGGGGATCTCTAAGTTATATTCGACGCTTTTAAACGTCAGAGTCATCTCCCGGCCGAGCTCCCGCCTTATCTGGACATAGGGAAACAAGGTCCCTTCGACACTCCTGTAATCGCGCAAAATGACCTCCTGGATGGCCCGTCCGATCGCCGTTTCCATCGGATATTCGATTTTGACCAGAAGCCCCGAGGCCTGGTCAAAATAATAGGTCACAGGATAATCATCCAGAGAAACGGCCTGGACTTTGAAGGCGGGTTTGTCTTCGACGGTACCGAGACCCATGCATTCGACCTTCTTGAAAACCTCCCGCCAGCGCATTGGAAGATCCAGTCCATAAAGACATTGAAATCTCTTCTTCTCCAACCCTTCCTTGATCTGAGGTCCGGACATAGGATTGATTTCCCAGACGGTCCGGCCGTCCGAACCGTATTCCACTTTTCCGATGGCCTGGGAATTGACCACGACGCGGAAGGGCCCGGACTTGGTCAGGATGGTCGTCACTTCGGCCGGAGCGGGGAGCACGGAGAGTGTCATCGTTGATGTCGTCCGCCGGTTGACGATTTTATCGAAGGCCGCCCGGCCGCCTACTTTTTCGACAAAGGCGTCGAGAAGCGACTCGGCTTGAGGCGGGGGTGCGGCTTGTGCCGCGATCCGTCCCGCCGAGGTGAAGGGTGCGGCCAGAATGAGAAGGAAAGGGAGAAGGAGGCCGACCCCCAGACCGGCACGCCGCCTTTTCCTCTGGATTTCTCCGGTTTTCGTCCGGCAACAGGTGTTTTCGATCATGATGTCCTCCTAATTGAAAGTCACGGAATCTTGTCCGTCCGAGAACACAATACCCTGGTTATGGGCCGTATTCTTCTCAGCATATGCGGTGAGGAGCGATTTATGCCTCCGAAGGACGTCCGGGGGGCGGAGAACGGACAGATTGCTGCCCGGAGACAAACCGGGCATGGATATCGGAGCGGGTCAGGAAATTAAGGCGCGGTCAGATTCTTCCGATAGTCCGAGGGTGTTCGGCCGGTCAATTCCTTGAAAACCCGGTTGAAGGTGGCCACGGAATTGAACCCGCACTCCAGGGCGACGGTGATCAGCTTTTCCCCTCCTGGTTCGGGCATCGCCAGCCGCCGCTTGGCGGCCTCGAGTCGGTAATGATTGATGAACTCGTAGAAATTCTGGCCGAGAAGTTCGTTGATGACGCGGGACAGATGAGCGACCGGGATGTCCAAGGCTTGGGCCAGCTTGGGGAGGTTGATTTCCGGGTCCAAGAAGGGTTTTTCGCGATCCATCAGCTCGAGCAACCGCGTTTTATGGTGCGCGGCGTCTTCCGGCGTCAGGGATGAGCGCTCGTACCGGCGGACCGGCCGGGTTTCGAAGGGGCCGAAGAAGATCTCGGGCTGGAGCATGGCCAGGTATCCTGTCACAAACGTGTTCAAGGCGATTAGAAAGAAAACGATCTGACCGACCAGGCCGACCGCCCGGCTCTCGAGCCTGACCGCGGCCACCAACACCAGGCCGACGGCCCAGATGGCGGCGTAAACGACCAGGCGCCGCCGGAGCCAGCCCAAGTTGACCCGGTCGATCGTTGAATAGGCGGCCTTGACCTTTTCGGAATGTCTCCGGAGGAGCCGGAGGATGGAGACGACATAAGCGATTGTCTGTAGGACGGATAGGATCAGCACGACGAGCCAGGGGGAGCGAACGGCATATCCCAGAACGCCCGAGGGAGCAGAGCCGCCGGCGGACCATCTCAAATAAGCTCCGTAGACGAGCATTCCCAGGAGGAAGGGAACTCCGTGGAGCAAGTCGAAGAGCGTTCCGCGGCGATCCTTGGCGGTCACCGCTCTAATGTAAAGATAGAACAGCGGGCCGTAGGCCAGGATGATGGACCCCATGAGGATCGAAAGGGAGGGCCAAGTATCATAGAGGCCCAGGAGCGAAACGATCCCGTTGGTCATGCCGATGGCCAGGGCCAGCAGGAAAAAGGCCATGAACTTGTTGGCCCGGCGATTGCCCTTTCGAATGAAGAACAGCAACATCGACTGGATCAGGGCATGGATCGCTCCGGCCAGGTTGATATAGCTGAGCAGTCTTATCCAGAAATCCACGGGAATATCCTGATTATATCCGAACCCTGGGTGTTTGCAATGGAAGCCCTAGATATATTCCTCTTACCAGATACCGGGGATGAGCCGGGATTTGACTTTTTGTGTGTATTCCCTGTATCCCCCTAGATTCTCCAGCAGTTCTTTCTCCTCGTCCCGAATGCGGGCAACTAAAACGGGGATGATAAGCGAGGCAGGGATTAGCGCCCAATAGGAACCAAGTGCCAGAGGAGAAGCTCCATAAAAAATGATAATGGCCATATACATCGGGTGCCTCACCAGGGCATACGGTCCGGTAGTGATGACCTTCTGCTCTTTCTCGACTTCAACCACACGCGAAGCATAACTGTTTGTTTTAAATACGTATAAAGTCATCAGGTAGCCGAGCAGGACCAAAGCTATCCCTATTATTGTTATGGAGAGAGGGACGGCGGACCAGCCAAACCGTTTGTCAAATCCGGGCAGAATAAAGGCAAACAGAAACGGCAGTATCCCCAGCTTCACGATAAGTTTCTGTTCTTTCCTCTTTTCTTTCGTTCTCAGCCTGCGTTCAAGCAGTTTTGGGTCATGCCTGAACATATAGATCCCAAAAATAGTCATGGGTATGGAAATAGTAAGAATATAGGCCCACCCCTGCCAATAATTGATCGTCCCGGCAGGCAGGAAAAATGCCAACCCCAGAATAAGATATATTAGAGAAACAAGAAAAATCGCTTTCCTTTTCAGCGATTTGATGTCAATCCCTTCCGATTGGTTCATTTCTTGGTTCATGGCTTTCTCTTTATGGCTACTTGCCGCGGGCGGCGCGAAAAGCGGCTTCCCACTCCTCCATCTCTCTCCTGATCCGTTCCAGCGAGACCAGCTTCTGCTCGTGCAGACGCACCAGGTCGTCTTCCCTGCTCTGATAGGCGGCATCCAGGGAGCCCAGCTTATCCGATCTTTTCTGGAGCTCCTTGCGAATGTACTCGGCCTCCTCGCCCTCTGCGGTCTCCAGGGATTTCTTCAGCCCGCTGATCTCTTGTTCGAGCGCGGCCCGGCGTTTGGCCTTCTGCTCTCGGAGGGAGGCAAGCTCTCCGGCGATGTCTGCCTGCTTCTCCGTTTCCAGGTCGGCGGCCACGCTTTCCCTCTGCGATTTGACGTCGCTCAGAAAAGAATCCACGTAGGCCTGGGCCGTAGAGTCCGGCCGCGCCGGAGCCGCAGCCTCCTCGCCCATGAGCCGTATGACGACGGGCACTGTGAAGGGGCCCTGGTGGTTCTCATAGTAATTGATTTCGGCGGAATAGGTCCCCGGCTTGATGTCGGCGGGAGTGAGCAGGGCGAAATACCAGCAAGACTTCTGGAGGTCGGGATTATACCGGTTTTGGAGATAAATGAGCCCTTTGTCCTTGCCCGAGGCGGTCATGACCGGGGAATCGCCGACGTGGTCGCTCCAGGCGATGATGACATTGGTCATGCGGCCGAGGTCTCTGGGCAGATAGCCCAAGCAGGTCAAAGCCGGCCCAGAGATGTATGAGCCCGTCAACTTCAGGGTCGAGGCTTCCTTGACGGCCACGGCCGAGGCCGCTCTGAACGGCGCGGACTTGACGCGGATGCCGCCCAGGTCCAACTCGAGCTCGACAGCGTGTTCCTTGGTGTCCCGGAGCGCGGCCACTGCCTTGAGCTCGCCCTCGATGACGCCCTGATCGACCTTCAGGGTGTAGAGGGCGGGATCGAGCTTCTGGCCGTCGAGGAACAGCGACGCCCCTTCCCTCCACGCTCCGGGCTTGTTGTAGATCAACTGGGCGCGCCCGACATACGGACCGTGGGGAACATGGATGACTTTGCCCGTGAGCTTCTTCAGATCCTGGTCGAGGGCGATCGTGACCTGAAAGCGGGGGATGTACCAGTCGAGCATTTTTGCCACGGCATAGAGGGCCGCGGGCAGGAGGACCCGACCCTGGCTGATGGCCGTCGCCCGGGTCACTGTCCAGCCGCTGGTGCTCGTCCAGTCCTTGACGCCCATCAGGACCTTGTCGCCGTTGGGGAACACCTTGACCCGGAAGTCCCCCTCAACGGGGCAATTCTCCAGCTTGGGCGAGGCATAGGCCGGCAGCTTGTTGGCCGGGGCAATGGGCTTGCCGTCGAGCGTTCCGGAGAACGTGTCCTGGGAGAAGAAATTTTGGTTGGTGAAAAGGGCCAGGGCGTGGAACAGGGCGCGGATGTTCTGTGCCGGTGCGGAAGGATTTTCCGTATCCGGGATGGCATCGATTTTGGCCGCCAACCCGGCGTCCAGGGAGCCCCGCAGGCCCTCGGCCGTAGGATGGCGGGTTTCCACCAGGAGGTCGTAGATATCGGCCCGGATGACGTTGGCCGTCAGGGCGGCCTCATAAGGGTCCTTCTTCAGAGAACCCCAGCTGTCGGTGACACCGATGAGCGGGACCAGGCCCAGGCCGGGATGGGAATCGTTCCGCACATGGGCGGGCACGGTCATATCGGCCAGGAGGTGCATCGTCTCGCCCAGCGCCCTCCAGGCGGCGGCGAACAGTTCGTCCTTCTTGGCCTGGCTTTCCGTGGAATAGAAGGCCCGACGCATGAATTCCACGCCGCGGTTCCAGGAATATTCATTGGCCCGGAAAGTGCCCGAGGCAGCTCCCTCCACGGCCCATTCGACGGCGTCCACCTGGGGCATGTTGGCGAAGAGGCGCCCCGCGTTCCTGGCGGCCCACAGGTTCCAATCCTTGAAGTCGGTCAGGTAGCGTTTTGCGGGCGGCGCCGTGGGGTCGTAGAAATGGCGGAGGGCCTGCCACATCTCGGGCTCGTCGGCGGCATAGCCGCCCTCCTCGAGCCAATCGGCGTAGGCCATGGTTTTTTCCCCCGCCTTGATCGACTTAAAGACGCCGGTCACGGTCAAGAACCATTGCTGGTCCCACTCATAGAGGTCCCCTTTTTGGATGATGCTATCTCCCCGGAGCGGCCGAAGGGCCTCCGGGCCGCTGAAGACATAGGTCTTCAGCTCCGGCCTCTGTTTGTACGTCTCCCAGAGGATCCTCAAGGCCAGCCTGTTGATCATCTGGTGAGGTCCCTGGTTGTCGTAGCCGTCGAGGCCTAAGGGGAGAACGGTCAGGGCCAGACATAGGCTGAAGAACACAAGGGTCATTTCCGCTCGGAGCTTCATGTCCTACCTCTCCCTTTAATTCTATCCCAAACATGGAATGGTGCTAAAGCGGAAGTTGATATTTGTATATTTGTTTGTATATTTGGGGTCGGGCCCGGAGATCTTATTCATTAGAAATCACATAGCCCTTTTTATTGGCTAAAAAAGGCGCTTAAACGGCTTTTTCGGGGCTGAAAACAGCCCTAAAGCTTCCCTGCGGCTAATGCCTATTGAAATCTTGACATATGATCTGAAATCAGATATTCTGAATTCAGAAATATAAGGAAATCGACTATGGAAGACCCAAAACCCTATTCCGCCGAGGTCAAGTCCCGCGGCCAGCTGACCATCCCCAAGAAGATCCGGGAAGCGGGATACCTGGAGGAAGGCCAGGGAGTAACGATCATTCCCATC
>Ga0315293_10000474_pt1 | contig 37263 bp, 52 predicted proteins | sample YL17G13_20_MG_FD_203071 | JGI IMG/M metagenome (GOLD analysis project Ga0315293, IMG submission 203071) | Sediment microbial communities from Yellowstone Lake, YNP, Wyoming, USA - YL17G13_20 | ecosystem: Environmental > Aquatic > Freshwater > Lake > Sediment | place: USA: Wyoming | collected... | reverse complement strand
CTAGTCATTCGAAAGTTGCAAACATTATTGATAGCCTATCTAATAGTTTCATTATTTGTTACTCTTGATTGAATTGCACAAGAAATGTGCTGCCTTTACATTGCTCGGCGTATCACTGCCACCATTCACCAACGCCACAACATGATCAATGGTCGGACTATCCCATTGAGGGACAACTGCATCCATGTTCAATGGCTTCTCACATATATGACAAGTAAATTGATCGCGTTGATAAATCGCAAATCTTGAGTAGGGTTCATGAATAACATTTCTTTCTCTTATACGACGGGCTATCTGATGTATTCGTTTAACGTGTTTCGGACATGCCCTTGAGTTCGATATTCTAGTGGTAAATTCCTTCCCACAGTATTCACAAACCTTCATTCTCTCCTGAGGTTCTTCATGCCTGTAAGTAAAAAGAAAATAACATCGCTCTGTATCAAATTTGGATCTACCTGATGTTTTAGTATTGAATTCACGACCACAATATTTGCAATTTCTTATCTGGCCTTTTCCTTCAATTACTATTGCTGCTTTACGTTGCTCTTGAAGATTCAGGACATGCGCTATAGAACTACACATATCAGAGCAATACCTTAGATGTTCCTTAGATGGCGAAAATAACGTTCTACAAAATAGGCAAAGTTGTAATTTTTCTCTCCTCTTTTGCGTTCGTCTTTCGTTTTCTTTCTTATGGTAGAATTGCTGGCTGTGTTTTCGACTACAAAACTTCTGATATGGATGTCCCTTATTAGGAATGAACCATTCACCACAACAAGCGCAATAAGCCATCTAATGAACCCTTTTATTCAATACCTCTACCGCAGTTTTGCTGCTATGGCAGGTATGACATAATGATTGCAATTTGCCAGTGTAGAACCTGACGGGGTCGCCTCTGTGAGGCTGCTCATGATCCACATCCGTAGCTGGGGTATAGATGTTGGCACGCAAACACTGTGCGCACCAGGGATATTGACTCAATTGCAGCCTGCGTAATCGTTTCCACCTGGCTGTGTTGTACAAGCGTTGATGCTCAGGGTTATGTTGATCCACAGACTCAATCGGATGCGCATCGCACCTGCCAGATCGGACCAGGTTGTTGCATCCAGGATATGAACAGGGACGTAATGCTGAAGTAGGCATTATCGAAATATCACCGTTGCCTGCCCGGTGGCCAGGCCGATAACTATCACCACAATGACCGCAGTAATAATACTCAGCACCCACTTCAAGATATCCTTGAGCTGCCTTTGTGATTCAATCAGTTGGGTTACGAGAAGAACCTGTTTGGTCACGATTTCATTGATTTCTTTCAGAGTGGTGGTGTGTTCGTCTAACTTATTCCATGCCGCATCTATGCGTTCGGATATCAAAGCCCGACATCCGGCCTCGCTCTTTTCTATCTCGCGCACACGCGAGTCAAAGCCGTTCATCATGACCTTTACCTCATCGAAGTTTTTCTCCATGCGTTCCCCCAGGCTGTTGAGTTGAGATTGAACCGCGCTTGAGCCGGGCGGCATGGCTACTTGCCTTTATCCGTGGGCTGGACGCCCGGTAAGCCAACCGGGAGAATGCCCAATGCCCGCGCATGGCCCAGTACCGACCCCGCAGCCGACAATATTATGACTGCGTATGCACCGATACCCAGGGCTTCGCCGACACCCGCCAATACTTTTAGATCGGAAGGCAGCAAACCCAAGCACTCCAGACCCAGCCAGGCGATAATCTTTGGCCCGTAACTGGCTAGAAAATCTGCCAGCCTGCTCCATTTGAATACATGTTGTTTAAGAGCCACAGTCACACCCAACACCAGATCAAGTGCAATGACCAGCAGCAGCCACCCGCCGCGGGTTAGAAGGGATTGGATGAATATGGAAGTTTCAGGGGAGAGAGCGCCCGGGCTGGCTGCCTGGGCTGGGATGGTGGGCAGAAAGGCCAGCACCATTATCGAGCAGAATAGGATCAGGAATTTCAAAGAACTTTTCATCAGAACCTCCTTAAACAAAAAAACCGGAGCCGCATCTTGCCATAAATGGCAAAAATGCGGCCCCGGCGGATACCCGCTGGTCTAGAGCCTGATTCAATTATACGCCGTTTCCAGGATAATGCAACTATCTGTCTATTGTTATTTCCGGTAATTGGAACAATGGTGCAGCTTCGAGCAGCATAGCTACATCCAGCTCAGACGCCACGGGAGGCATTCCCGATCGGGTGGCTGCGCTGGGCAGCTCCATGAAGCCAAATAACGCGCCTGGCTGCGCTTCGGCTGCCGTTAGAATGGCTTTTATAAAATGACAGGCAATTCTACCCATCTGATATCGGGCTTGTTCGTTGTGTTCCCGGCGCTTGCCCGCAAAATTGGATTGTTTGTTGGGCCATTGACACAGAAGCGGAGTGAAAGAAAACCGGTAGTTCGCCCCATGCCAGCGAAAGCGGACCAGCCATGCATAACGCCCATCCGCCTGACCCTGGGCCATCATAGTGCTTTCGGCGCCGAAATCCTGGAGCAATTCGGTGATCTCGCCCTGGCTCTTCGCCGGCGTCACCACCGTATCCCAATAGTTTGCTTCCTCAGCCCATCGATTATTCATAACTCTTCTCCGCTTTCAGCAGCCTCACCCGCCCATCCGTGATGACGATGGTCACATTCCCAAAATGCGTATCGGCAATGACATCATCTATCTTTTGAGCGAGCTGAACCACACGATCACCGCCTAACAATGTCAATAATCGCGAGAGTGAATCTTCTACTTCTTGGAATTTGACATTACTCTTTGCATCGTCCACAGGTGCACTCCGGGCGGTTCATGGTCATTACAGCGCTCATTAGATGAACCAGTTTGCTTTCGATCTCTTCTCCTCGGCGCTCATCGCGGCGGATGCCATATACCTGCACCGCACCAGTGTCACGCGCCAGATAGATCACTTGGGCAAATTGGGTATTCAGGTAATGGAGATAAGCCTGGACCTGCATGTAGACCCGAAACGGCACGCGGCTTTCCGGAAACCATTCTTCTCGCTCGATGGTCTTGATCTCCAGCAGGTCGTTTCTGATCCAGCCGTCTGTATGGCCTTGCACCAGGCCATACAGACGGCTGATTTCTTCGCCCGGACGATACAGCCGCAGGGCGGTCAGCTTCTCGATCAGCGCCTGCTCCAGGTCGTAGCTGATGGCGGTCTTCATGCGCTCGTTGACCGTTGCCGGCGTCCCTGACATATACCGGTCATAAATTACCTGTTCGCAGTCGCCGATCCCGGAAAGGCCGATGTAGCGCCGGTGGGCGTCGTGGCCGGAATGCTCGACGATGTATTTGACGAGCTGGCGTTGTAAGTCGGTGGTGATGGTCATGCTTCATCCTCCCATTTGCAACTTTTTTAGCCTTCGGTATCGAGCCTTCCACCGAGCCGCATACTCCTTAGCCTGCGTAGCGGTCCGGAAGCTACGATTACTTCTCTTCCAATCGATAAGAGCCTTATATCGTTTCCCATCATCAGTCAATATCCGAACATAAGCCTCAGGCATTTTGCCCTCCACTATTTAATTTCGGCTCGATACCGGTTCCCCTGCACCGCGGGCATTCAACGGGCTTTACTACACCTAACTGTACCGCTAAATTAGAAGGTGCTGGCAATTCTGCCCAATATTTCCATGATTCGCCAGACTCTTCAGCAACACGTTTCCATCCTAAACACTGTGTACAAGCATCTTCGCCTTGATAGATTACAATCAGTTTTGCCATCTCATCCTCCAATTTTCACATTCTCCCTGGTGATATACACCGACCGGCTCGATCCACTGGCCAGGTCGATGTAGGTTGCCATCTTCTGTAAATCCCTGGTCAGCAGCATGCGCACCAGGTAGTCGCTGGCCTCCGCCGCCACGCGTTGGTTGATCGCCAGGGACTGGCTGTCACGCATCGCCAGGTCGGCGCAGGATAGGTCTGCCTCGCTCTCCGGGATCCATGGCTCTTCCTGGAGCAGCTCGGGATGCTGTTTCGACGGGCTGGGCAGCCAGGAGCAGTACCCGGGCAGCTCGCCCGATTCTCGGAAATGATCCCCGCTGCCCAGCAGCACCTGCCCAGCAGCTTTGAAATTCCCGCAGTCCAGCCACCATCGACGTGGTCCATGAGATATGTATTGCGCTAACTCTCGCCTGCCGCTGGCCCGGTCCACGCATCCGATCAGGATGTTCATTTCCATATCCCTGGGAAACATGCCCTTTTCGAACGGCTTGGGGATGGCCATGATCTCCATGCCCCAGGCCAGGCCGTAGCGGTAAGCCAGGGAAACGGCTTTGTTCCGTCCCACCTCGGCGTCACAGAAGTTCTGCCGGTAAACGTTCTTGGGCTCGATATCGTCCGGATCGATAAAGTGGATCAGCACCTGCTTCCGGAATTTCTCATGCAGCAATCGCCCCACGCGCACCACCGACGGCGCCAGCCATGACCCGGTCCCTCCGCAGCCGACCAGGCTCAGGTTGACCGACTCATAGGACGGCAGCAGCAGCTTGCAGGCCTGGGAGTAGGATAGATCAACGGTCATCGCCATAAGTGCTCCCTAAGATATAAGCATCCACCAGGCCCACCGGCAGCTCGAAAACCATGTCAGCCGGGATACCGCAGAAGTTGCCATAGATGCCTACCCTTACGTTGATCATCGGCGTTGAATCCAGATTCCCAAGGACTGCATAAATTCGAAACCCGGTCTCATCGCGGGAGTCCATGCTGGAAAAAAACGCTCCCATGCCATGGTGAGAATGCAGCTCGATCAGCGCCTCCGCCCCGTCGCCGGGATTGACCGGCTTGACGCTGGCGGGTGTTGCAATCTGCTCGGGCACTCGCAAGCGCCATGGATTTTCAGGCCGGCTGCTGACCATAGCGGTATGGGTATCGGCCTCGATCCAACGCACCGGGACCGGCTCCAGGTAGAACAGGATCTCGCGTCCCTGCATGTGATATGCCATCTCGACCATGCGCGCCGTGATGCGCACAGGTACCCGGTTCTCGGTCAGATGCACGTAGGAGGTCAACACGACCAGGCCTCGGATCGGCGCGCTGGTCGATGCCACCCAGATCATGGCTTTCAAGCCTGGCCGCTCTGCCCGTAAAAAGACCCCATTCGCTGCGACTACATATTGATATAAATCGCCTTCCGAGATCGGACCCAGCTCTGTTGTTTTGGCGAAAATATGACTGACGATCATGCGTTACCTCCGATCGCTTTTCTCAACAGTCCCTCGACATCATTATTCATCGAGAGCAAATCATCGGCGGGATAGCTCCTGGCCTGGCGCCGCTCCAGCTCGCGCAGCATATCCCGCACGTCGTTCGAGTGCAGCTTCGATTTATTGCCGGTCAAATCGGCGTTGAAGGGCGACTCGAAGAACAGCTCCCAGGCCTTCCGTGCATTCTCGGGCAGGGCCTCGGGCGGGGTGTTGGTTCCCCAGCAGATACGCCCGTCCGGGTAAATGTTGGGGAATGGGGCGTGATAGATAAGCGCTTCAGCCCGGAAGTGCTTCTCACGCATGGCTGCCATGCGATACGCGTTCCCGCTGCCGATCAGCGCCAGGCGGGGCGCCGGGACCACCATCCGGATGCCTGCATCCAGCGATATCTTTACCTTCTGGGGAGGCGTGGAGTAAACGAACCACGGCCCGGCTGCATTCTGGCCGCAGCGCACGATCCCCGCCGGCAGCCAGCCGGTGTCGATCTCTTTCATGCTGAAGGCAGCAGCCACGTCCACGGATGTGACAAACTTGGAGGCTTCTTTCCCATTCTCCAGGAAGCGGAAAAGGTAATGACCGTTGTCCAGGAAGAACAACGATGCGAGAGCCTTGAACTGTGGTGAGGGGATGTATTCAATCATCGGCTTCCTCCACGCCTACCGGTCCGTAGAATTCATCCGCTACCACCTCGACATCCCCATCCGCATCAATGCCCCACATCTCGACCAGGGTGCGCGGCACTCGCCCATCTTTGTAGCGGATGCATCGATCCCACAGCTCGATAATCCTGGAAGCGATCCAGCGGTCCTTTTGGAACCGTCCTGCGGCAGCCTTCATCTGCTCGACCCGCGGCCGCGCCGACTCCCATTCATGGACCAGATCGCGGATGGATGCCATGCTGTAAGGGATGTATTCGTTATAGGCTTCATCCAGCGTCCAGTCCAGGAAGATATTGCCGGTTTCCTGAGCGCTGCATTGGAAAGGCAGCATGAATTCGTCCAGGCTGTGCTCCTGGAGCAGGGCATAGAAACGTGGCATATCTACCGTATCGATACTCTCCGCGGTCGTGCAGCATTCCGGGGCATCCACCGGCCAGCCGAAATACTTAGCAGCCAGCTCGAAATAGGGCGCATCGATAACGAGACCCAGGTAGCGCACGAAGATCAGCAGGCTGCTCAATTCGCTGCTGCCGAAATTCTCCGGATCCATGACCATATCGCCGAATTCTTCACTGCTGAAATTGAACACGGGATCGATGATCAGGCCGGGTACAGCCTCGCCGTCCAGAATTTCCTGAAACAGCGAATCGACGTTACAGGGGAACAGGCTGGATAGCACATTATAGACAATCTCTTCCAGGGGGTTCATATCCGTCCCAGGCTCTTCGAGCAGGCTCACGCCGCGGATTTCCCCCAGGTGTTGGGGGGCGTATGCAGCCACCAGCGAGGCGTGGGTGGTGGTCGCCTGGGCGCGCTCGAGGAGCGACTCGGCCTCTACGTAACTGACCTGGCGCAGGCCGTCCAGCTCCTGCCTGACCTGATCGAATGTGAGTTTCATCAAAATCCCTGTACGACCGCCTCCGCAGGCTGGGGGCGGGCTCGGATCAGCCGCTTGGCGGCATGCGCCACGGCATCCCGCTGCTTCTTGCCCTCGTCCAGAGCCTGCTCGATGCGGCTGTCCATCACCAGGAGCTGCTCGGGGCTGAGCGGCTCTGGATTGGCTTTGATCTCCTCATACAGCGCCACTGCCGGGTTCTTGCCGCCTGTGCAGGCCTGGAGCATCTGCAGGCCTGCATGTAAACCCTTGGTGCCCGCTTTCTTGACCACGTTGATGGTGGTCTCGCCGTCTTTCACTGTGCGGGTGATCAGCGCATTGGCTGCATCCGGGAAGTATGGCGCCAGGGCCTGGCGCACTTTGGCATCATCCGATCCGATCTCGTCAGGTAACGGAATCTTTTGCCCTTCGATGGTGACTGTGTACATTTCAGGTCTCCTTGAATTTGGTTTCCATGTCGAGCAGCAGACCGGCCAGGTAGCCGGGCAGCAGCGTTTCTTTCTCCCGGCACATGCGAATCGCCGGGGCGCTGTTGTTGGCGCGCAAACCCACCCACACGTTCCGGCCGTCCGGATTGCCATCGGCTGGCATATAGGTGATGGTGACCAGCAGGGTGGCGTGCTCCCAGTCGGGTGCAGCGGGAGGGGGCGCCGTAACCAGGGTGACCGGCGCAGCGGGGGCAGGTGGAGCCGCCATATCTTGCGCCTCTATGGGCGTAGATTCCGGTTCCGGCTCGGTGACCGTGCTGTATCCCATGACCGGCCTGGTTGGGGGGATCTCCGTGTCTGGCTCAATATCTTCTTCTTCCGGCTCTGAAGGAGCAGTATTAAAATGCTTGATCTCCACATTTACTCGTGGAGCGGGCGCCGGCGCCGGTGTGGGGGTCGGCTCCGGCAGCGGCAGGCGCTGGCGGTTGTAGGCGTTCAGGCGCACCTGGAAACACAACTCCTCCCCGCACAGGTTATCACCGCTGCGGTAGATCAGCATCCCGCAATCCGCACATAAGGAGGGCATTTCCGGTGGCACGGCGAAGGCAGTGTTAGGGTTCCAGATCAACCGCTTTCCAAATGCCAGCAGCATGCGGCTGATGGTGTCCCGCACGTAATCGGAGGATGCCCCGTGACTGACTTTCTCCTCGACGTTCGAAGGTTTCAGGCTGGGATCGTAGTTGTATTCCTCCGCGCGCTTGCGCAGCGGTAGGGGCAGGTCGTACAGCGCCAGCAAGGCCGCAGCCTGGCGCTCGCTGATCGAGCCGCTGAGCAGGGATTTCTGGATACCATCCGGCAACTTGAGCAGGCGCAGGGTGTTGCTTACCGTGCTGCGGTGCTGGCCAACCCGCCCGGCTATATCGTCATGCGTCAGTCTGAATTCATCGATGAGCTGCTGGTATGCACGCGCCTTCTCCAGCGGGTTCAGGTCGGTGCGCTGCACGTTCTCGATCAGCGCCAGCTCGAGCATCTCCCGTTCGGAGGCCTCCGGGCAGATCACCGCCGGCACTTCTTCCAGGCCTGCTTCCCTGGCCGCCCGCAGGCGCCTTTCTCCCGCGATTAGAACATATATTCCACCATCCGCTATCGTGACCATCAGCGGCTGGAGGATGCCATACTGCTTGACCGACTCCACCAGGCTGGCCATCTCGGCAGCATCGAAGAGGCTCCGCGGCTGGCGAGGGTTGGATTTGATTTCTGCGATGGGTATCGTGATGATTTCCGTTGCGAATTTTGTTTCTTCGATTTCCATTGTATCTCTCCAATTTCCTATGTATGAATTTATTGACTTGGTTCTTCATCCGCCAGCGGGCAGATGCGGCAGATCTCCAGGCGATCGGTCAGCGAGGCCGTGATCACCCGCTCGTCGATCAGCTCCTGGGTAAGCGCCTGGACTTTGCTCTTCAGCGCCCCGATGCAGTCGGTAAAGTTCAGGTGATTGCCGTCCACATCCGCCTTGCGGTCATCGACCATGCATCCGCACCACGCGCATTTGGTCATAGCTCCCTCCGCCCGATGATGCGCAGCAGGCGCTGGTAGCGCAGGCCTGGCAGATAATCGTAATGTCGATACAGCCGAGGGTTAGCCGTTTCACCCGGTCGCTTGCGAAATATGGCGATCTCATCCGTTGGCAGAAGCGGGCTCGTCAGTGCTGTCCAGTGTTCCCTCCTGGGCAGCAGGCATACCAGGTATATCTGTTTGTTCATCGGTCACCTTCCATTCACCGCGGAGGTACTTCCGCTGGTTATGGTCGAAATGTTTATAGGTCACTTCCGGCAGCGGTGAAGGCCAGGACTTCAGCACGGTTTGCCACTCCCTCAGGGATGGCTCGACGCCCTCCCGCCAGATCTGCAGCCGCCACATGCCGTCGATCCCGCAGATCACATCGATCCCCAGCCCTCCGGACAGCACCGCCCGCCGTATGTCCCCAGGCCTGAACGAGGCCCACCCGGCCAGCTCAACCAGGATCGCCCTCAGGCTGGGCTTGCCCTTGCCCTTGACCTTTCGGTTCTTCTCCAGGTCGGCGACCAGCTCATTGGGCAGCACAGCCAGCATGGTCGTTTCGGCTCCCGGTCCGGGCATTACGCTGACCACCTGCATCCCCCGTTTCAGGTACTTGCCCAGATCGTTCCAGCGGATGGTATAGATCCGGCTCCCGATCTCACCCTCGCTCATGTGCTGCCTCCGTGGTTCGTTCGCTGCCTCCGTCCACCGCGGTGTACTGCTCGATCGCTCTTGACATTTTGCGCCACCTTAGCAGCTCCCCGGCTATGGCAAACATCACCGCCGGATCCATGGCCAGCGTTATAGCCATCCCCTTCCGTCCATCCTCGATGGCCCTCTGAGAGTATCTTTGAATTTTCTTCAGCTCTTCATCGCTGATCATGGAAACCTTCCGGATTTTATATTTCTCAAAAACAAAAACAAAATAAAAATAAAAAAAAATAAATTATTATTAAATAGAAGGCGCTTCGAATAGCGCTCATTTATTTCTTTTTTCGCTCACTAACCCAGCCTTTTTCTATCGAAAATTCGGAAATACTTGCAGTGTGTTTCAATAAATAATTCTTGGTGGTTTGGATAGAACAATCCAGCCTGGCAGCAGTTTCGATGCATACCTCACGTACTCGCATGGCTGGATGGACCGCCAATAAATTTCGGACGATATAAACGAAGTCGCTTTCCGCACGCCTGTTATATTCAATAATATCCAATTGTTTTAATGTGCGTAATTCTCCCTCGTAAGATGGCGGATTATCTGCATCAACTTCAGGCGCCGGCACCTCGAAGGTCTCTTTTCTGGGCCGGCCGCGTTTCTTTACCGGCTGAGGCTGGTTCCGAGGCTTGGATTTCTTGACGGGTTCGTCACTCATTAGTTTTCTCCGCCTGCCTGCAGGCGATGGTATACGCCTGCAGGCAGGGGTGAGATCATTCGACCTTGCCAGGTTGTACCGGTTTGGCAGGTCGTTTCAGTCCATAGGCTATCTTGTTCAAGACAGTGACCATATCCGCGCGGTCATCCGGCACGTTCGCTTTCGTGACAACTACAGCTTCCGTCTCGATTCCATCACCCATGAACTCGCCGATGGTCTTTAGCAATCGTTTCAGCTTTGCTTCCTCCTCGGCATTCATTGCAGGAAATACGACTCCCTTTGCCATATAAGCTCCTTTCTTTAATTTGGCCCAAAGGCCGTTTTATCATCGATAGTTTGCAGATAGCTGCTCATAATCTCGCCGTCCCGAGCCACCAGCATGGCTCCGCCTCCGATCAGTCCCACCGATTTGGCGGCCTGAGCCTCGATGGCTTTCTTCAACCACCTCGATCCGCAGAATATTAGGACCGAAACCCGAAGGATAAATACCGATGCTCGTATGGCGAGCTGCCAGAATTTCACCTTTAGACGGAAACCGAGTCCGAACATAGATACCTCCTAACAGGGATGAACAGGATAGACAGGATAATTTCTTATTGCTTGATCCCATCGCACCGGGCTGGATTCTCCTGGCACCAGGGGTAAATCTTCCCAGGGGTCAACATGCCGGCTGGCACCACCAGGATCTCGATGACCGAGGTCCCGAGTTTGCTTACACCATTCATTGCTGCCGTGCTATTCTGCCTCATGTATTTGATTGCTATCTTCAGGAAACCCACCAGCGTAGGCACCGTAGACGGCTCCACTCGCTTGAACCCGGCTTCCTCGACCGCTTTCATGAAGTCTGACATGGTCCTGCAGTTGACGATGTTGGCGCCCAGCTTGAGCTGGTCGCCGACGGCGATCAGAGAGCGGGTTTTTACGTCGATGAAGCCCCAGAACCAATAGCTGGCTCCGGAGGCGTCACGTGCGCCTGGGGAGAGGAAGAGCGCTATGTTCTGGGCCTCCTGGAGGTAAATCTTGGCGTTGGGAGCGCCATGGATAGCCTTATCGATTGCCCATAGGGATGCGCCAACCTGGCTGGCGTATACCTCTCCATCCAGGATGGGAGGCAGGCTCGACATCACGATGCCGGCTGCCAATTGTGCCTCGATGGCATCCTGGGCAGCTTTCGCAACTGCCTGCAGGGTGGCTTGCGCACCCTCATTTTTTTCTGCGCAGCTCGAGAGCAGCAAGGCAAAAAGCAGGAAAATCAAAACGGTTCGAAGGATTGGGTTGGTTTGAGTCTTCATTTTGTCTCCTCATTGTTTTGGCCGTCCTTACACACGGTCAACTTAAAACGGATTTCTTTCAGGTTGTTCATGGCGCGTCCGACCTGGCGTACCAGGTGGGCGTTGTCCAACTCGTCCAGCAGGGCATCCAGGATGCGGTAGCCCTGCTCCGCCAGGGCAATCGAGTCCAGGCGGGCGTATTCACAATTAGTCGGCCACTTCTTCCGAGGAGTTGCCATGGCGCGCTTCCTCTCTGGCCTGCTGGAGCTGGCGCAGCTCCTCGCGCTTGTGCCGGATCATGCTGCCGACGATCATCGGGGTTCCGGAAAATATAAACGCCACGGCAGTGATGATGGCGAAGGCATAACTCACCACTGCCGTGGCTGCTACGGTGACGGCTACGCCACCCACTACGAACAGGCTGGTATATCCTTTGATGAAGCCGGTCTTCTCGGCCTTTTCAGTGAGCCAGTTATAGACAAAGCCAAAAATAAGCAGCGCCAGGCACATGGCCACCAGAACGGGCAATAAGCTGCCCGTGTCGATCCCGCATGCTGCCCCGGTCATGGCGTTACCTCGTTTTCCTGATATCGTTTAGTCATGGCATCGTATTCCCCCTTGCTGATTACCACGATCTGCTTGACAGGCCTGGAGCGGGCTTCCTCCAGCAGGCTAATCAAATATGATATCCGCTCAGGCAGGGTCAGGGTTTCGCCCCGCAGCCGGCGGGGTATGCTGGCGCGGTCCAGGATGGCGTGCGAGACGGGGATCTCGTCCAGGCTGAAGGCCGGGCCTACGCGTCCCACGAAACAAAGGCGTTTTGAATTTGTGGTAGAATTGGCCATACATCATCTTTCTTCACACGCCTCCGCGCCGCCAAAGCATCGGGGGCGTGTGATGTTTTAACCGGCGTTGCCGGTTGTTGTTCTGGCCAGCAGGGATAAGGAGGTTATCCCTGCTGGCGCCTGATAAGGAGAATCGGCCGGGGTCGTCACGCCCGCCCCAGGATGAACCTGTACGGGCAGTCCCGCGTGACCGCCCTCCCCAGATTCACCCTGGGCCAGGTGCGACATTTCAGGTTTGCACGCAAACTGGGCTTTCAACGACCGGTGTCGGATGATCACCCACGCGGCAATATTCCGTAGCTGGATATCCGTCAATGTCCAGACTGATTGCTGATCACTCACGGCTGCCTCTCAGTCACATCCTGCTCGTTCAATTGCTTCACCAGCGCCAACGGGATATCCTGCCCATGTGCCTCGGCAAAAGGCAACTTGGTGACCGAAACGACCTGCAAATATTCATTGTTCACCAGTAGATCGATCTGAGAGCCAAGCGACCGGTATCCCTTTTCGGCAATCACGCGAAGCCGCTCAATCGTGCTGTTTCGAATTCGTACTGTGGTAAAACCATCGCTCGCCATACTTTCTCCTGTCTTTTGTCAATTATTTACTGACAATAAACAGTATAGCAGAAGTGTCAATCGCTGTCAATAGTCAGTTTATTACTGACCTAATTCAGCGATGGTAGTAATAAAATACTATCAAATGACAGATTTTCACACTTGGTTGAATAAGAAGATAGATGATAAAGGCTGGAAACCAGCCGACCTTTCTAAAAAGGGCAATATTGATTCCGGCTACTTAAGTCGCATATTAAATGACGGTAAAATACCAGGTTACAAAACCTGCCAAGGGATTGCTCGCGCTTTTGGCATTGATGAAGATGAGGTTTTGATTGCCGCAGGAAAGAAAAAACCTACCACCAATGTAACCAGTAACCGTTATCAGCGCATCGCAGATTTACCACCCGATCAAAGGAAAATGATCGAAGAGTTTATGGACTTCATAATCCAGCGAAATGGGAACGAGTGATGGGATCATGAAACGTTTACAGGCCTTCTGGCGCAAATCCAGCCCACGCCGCAAGAAATGGACGGCCTGTGGCTGTGTGGTGGTGATGCTCGTTTGTTGTGTGTCGGTGGTTGCCGCCGGCCAGGCGCTGGGGATTATCAAGCCGAAACCTACACCAACCCCCACCCTGACCCCAACCATCACTCTTACCCCTTTACCTACCGCAACACCCACAAAGACCAGCACATCCACCATCACCTATACTCCCTCCCTGACTCCAACACCAACCATTTCGCCAACCCCTACGATAACACCCACGCCAACAATAACCCCTACGGAGACTTTGACTCCGACTATCACACTCACGCCGACCAAAACTAAGATCCCAACCGTCACGCGCTGGCCTACGGCGACAAAAGCTCCAACATCGCCGCGATTACCAACAGTCACGCGGGCGCCTTATCCAACGGCCACCAGCGGATCAGTAGCTTGTTGTAAACATTGCGGTTCAAATAGCAAACCTTGCGGCGATTCCTGTATATCCTTGAAATACACCTGTCACAAACCGCCAGGCTGCGCCTGCCCATGACCTCCCCCTTCTCCACTTCCGCTCGCCTGGTGGCCTATCTTCGTGACAGCGGTGGTGACGCCCAGAACCTGTCCATTCCCCAGCAAGAAGAAAGGCTCGCCGAATACTGCCGCGCCCACGGCCTGCTCCTTACCCACCTCTTCAAAGATACCGCCTCCGGTACCAGGACCGCCGGCCGTAACCAGTTCTTGGAAATGGTCGCCTACCTCGATGGAAAAGTGCCCGAAGTTGGCGTGCTGATCTGGGAGTACGCCCGCCTGGCTCGGGATTACGACGACGGTCAGTTCTACCTGGCCGATCTGCGGCGGCGCGGCTACATCGTCTACTCCATCTCCGACGCCATCCCGGACGACCTGAACGGCCGCCTGCTCGAATCCGTCGTAAACTGGAAGAATGCATCCTTCTCCCGCGACTTGTCACGGAACGTCCGCCGCGGCCTGTACTATATCGTCACCGCCCACCACTGCTACCCCGCTAAGCAGCTCCCCGCCGGCTACCGCCGCGAGCCGGTCGACCTGGGCAAGCGCCGCGACGGCACACCCCACATCGCCTCCCGCCTGGTTCCCGACGAACAGACCGCCCCCCTCGTGCAGCTCGCCTTCCGGATGCGCGCTGGCCAGGCCTCCCACATGGAGATCCACCGCGCCGTCCATCTCTACCAGCGCCACTATTCCTACGGTCGCATGCTGCGCAGCCCGATCTATATCGGACGCTGGGCCTTTGGCGACCTCACCGTCGACGATTTCTGCCAGCCCCTCATCGACAAACCCACCTGGGATATCGTCCAGGCCATCGAAAGCGACAGCCTGCAGCGCTACGGGCCCTACCACCCGCGCCGCGTAGCCTCCCCCTACCTGCTTTCCGGTCTGGTGCGCTGCGGATTGTGCGGTTATGGCGTCAACGGGCATTCCACCATCCGCACGGACGGCACCCCCAACTACTACTATTACAACTGCGATCACCACACCGGGCTGCGCACGTGCCCCAACCTGGCCGTGGGCCGCGACCGGCTGCATCAGGCCGTCCTGCTCGCTGTGCGCAACACCTTCACCCCCAATAAAATATTTGCCGTCTACCAGGAGGCCAACCGCCAGCTATCCGCCTCCAGTGACGAAACCCGTGCAGCCATCAACCGCAAGCGGAACGACCTGGCCGACCTGACCGGGCGAGTGCGGCGCATTACATCCGCCATCGCCGACATGGGCCACTCCCCCGCCCTGCTCGCCGACCTGGTAGCCCTCGAAGAACAGCAGCGCCGTACCAGCGAAGACCTGGCCATCCTGGAAAGCCACCTCGCCGCCCCCTCCGAAACCGTCACCCTGGCCGAAGTCGCCGCCGCAATCGAAAACATGACCACCATCCTGGCCGGCGACGACTTCCGCGCCCAGCAGCTCATGCTGCGCACCCTGATCAAAGAGATCCGCTACGTCCGTACCGACAAGCGCCAGCATGAGCCGCACGGCTCGATCACCTTCGCCTCCCCGCCAGGTATTACCCTTCCGGTGTTCTCTGTCCCATTTTGATGGCTGTTATACATATAGACACGCCGCCTGAACCCGGTGCGTGTAAAGACATAACCTATATAAAGCACAGTAATGGCTCGATAATGCCATTTTTAATAGTTTTGGCGGATTTATCCCACATGATTTCACCCCAACCTATGGGGGTATAAACTGGCAGAATATGCCCCAAGCACCCAAAATACCCCCCACCTGTAGACGGCCTGTTTTGTGATCGTCAAACTCCCGCTACGATGCCCCAGGCTAGAGAAATAAAACTGCGGGCATGTTGATACCTGATGTTTAGGGAGATTATTGCCAATTTCGCCCTACAGGTGGGGGTACATCCCCTATATAAGGCACTACCCCCCAGGGTTGTACTCCAAAACACCCATTTTATTACCTAACGTTGGGATAGTTCCCCCACCACAAGCCATCCTGGATGGGATTGGCCTTAAAAGTGTGAGATATTGCTACTTGACAAAACCTAACGTTTGGTATATAATATAGATAGTTAGACAGACAAACGAAAGGCAGAAGCAAATGGCAACCAACCTGACCACCAACTACAAAATGAATTTTACCAAAGCCGAGAACGAATTGTTTTCCTGGGATTCCAGTTTCCCGGATTACCTGACTTACAAGCCCACTGGCAAGCAGGTATACCAGATGATGTGGTATGCCTGGAAAAACTCACAGCCCATCACTGAGCAATCAATCCGCAATGCGGTAAGTGAGTTTTGGACCGCATTACAAGAGATGCAAAAAGCCTCTGACAAAGCAAGGCGCGATGCAATATTAGCCCAGGACGACGAACCAGAAGAGCACGGTTTTGACTGGTGCGATAAATGCCAATCCTATTGTTATGGCGATTGCGAAGCCAACTAATCAACCCACGCCCCGCCGGTGGCTAACCGGCAGAAGGATAAGACGATGAACGCAACAATTGTTATTTGCTCAAAATGTGGTACACAGTCTGAGTATGGAGCTGCAATCGCCAGCGGTTGGCTGATTGAGCAGCGCAAAGACAAACCAGAAGGTAGCCTGGTAATTCGCTGCCCGGATCACATTACTGAGTATGCCCGCAGCGAAGCCGCCCGCCTGATGGGCAGCGCCCGTTCCGCCCGCAAAGCTGCTTCCAGCGCCGCCAACGGGCGCAAGGGTGGACGACCTAAAACCCAAAACCACTATTACGGATGGGCTGGGAACGATCAGGGTGCATCGCTGGATATTTGCCACGGGTCATCGATTCAGGAAGTTGTACAAGAGGCAAGACGGACACTAGGAAAAGGCTGGGTTGTCCATGTCATGAGAGTGGAGGTAGATGGAGATTCGACCGAAGTTAAAAACTTTACAATCCGCAAGTAACCCCTGCCCACCCCTAACCGCCTCCAACTGTTCGCAGTCACACATGGTATGAAAAAAAAGAAAGAAAAGAAAGCGCCCCTGATGGGGCGTTTTCTTTGCAACAAATCTTTACATTCCTCCATCTATTTGCTATAATATCTGTATGCGACACAACAGCCCATCCACCGTGAAAGGCCGAAAGCGGGAACCTATGCCCGTGAAAAGGGTGCAACGCCCACCAGGTGGGCCGGTTTATTGGTATCTCCTCGCATAGAAGGATCCTGCTCGCGACAGGATCCTTTTGCTTTTAAACCTGTGGCTTCAGTAACTCGTCAATAACCTTAATCGCCCCCACCGTCCGCTCTATAATCACCTGCAGTTCCGTCACACGCTGATTGGCAAGCTTGAATTGCTCGACCGCCTGCCCCTGCTCCGCTACCAGACTAGCCCGCCTGGCGCGCATCTTCGCCACCCACGGATCCGGAGGTGTGGGTATATCCGGGATAACTTCTATTGACTGTTCGCTCATTTGTGTAATCCCTTCTACCTATGATGTTTCATGGAAGCCAAAATTCTCCAGCGTAGCCAGTATTGAATTTATCGCCGATCTGGCTTCGGCGTCGACCGTGCTGCCCCCGGTCGGATTGGCTACGTGCGCCTGCCTGGCCACTGCTGCCGCGCCCAAGAATCCGAGCTGGGGATCACCGCCACCGACCTCGCCTCGGATGAATTCCACTAAAGTATTTCCAATTACCAGCTGGTGATCAGCATCGGTGTAGACGCCGTTCCCTAGAGCCATCGAATCGACTGCGTCCACTTTTTGGCTTTCGCTCAACCCGGCGTCATATCCTATGAAAATATTATAGGATCCTCTGGTGATGGACATACCGGCGTCCGTTCCCACGGCGATATTCCCATCGCCCTCTCCAACTTTACTCCACCAGGCTGGCCCGTCGTTGCCTTCCCAGGTGGCGGTACAGTAGAAGTGGTTGTTGTCGATGCGCGTGACCGTATAGATATCATTATAGTGGACAGAACCTGATATGAGGATATTCGGGGTGGTTCCGGCAGGTAAACCATGCCCGACTGAAAACACATTGATTGTCCCGGGAACGGTTTCCCCATAATCTGTAAACCCGGAAATGGCTTTGGATGTGGGTTTTGTGTAATATAAGGCAAGAGCTCCCAGGGCCACATTCTCGGAGCCTGTGGTATTGCTGTATAACGATCTGGTTCCTACAGCGACGTTGTCAAGCCCGGTGGCGCTATCGGTCAGGGAGGCATATCCCACTCCGGTATTCCCCTGGCCAGTGGTGTTGTCAGCCAGCGCTACTGCCCCTAGCGAAGTATTTTCTATACCTACCGAATTCACCAGTAAAGCAGAATGACCTACTGCGATATTATTACTCCCTTCAGTATCGGCAGAGAGAGCACCATCCCCCACAGCGACATTGCCGCTGCCTAACGTAATCGCTTGCAACGTATTATAGCCTAGCGCAGTATTATAAGAGCCATGAAACAATTCTGTGGCCGTGCTGCCCATGGTGAAGTTTCCGGCATTCTTTCCAACAAATGTGTTATGCCCGGTTGTTATTCCATATCCATAATAGAAGTTGTGAATAAATCGGTCACTTTCCTTGTATATGATTCCGGACGGGACGAAATAAGTGTTGTCGGGTATCGTCAGATTGCCATTTTCGTCGATGAGAGCCAGAGGGGTTCCAGAGCTATTTTGCCATTCCTGTAAATGAGCCGATTGTGTAGCACTGTTGGCCCTCACAATTAGTCCAAGATTGCCATCCGCGCCGGTCTGGATAGTTTGAGGCCCTACTGTAAACACATTTGGCACCTCTAGCAGCGCTACAGTCCCTGAGGCATCCGGGAACGTGTAGGTATGCCCGGTAAATCCAGCCAGGTAATAGGCGCTCCAGAGCGGATCATCTGCATTGCGCGTCAAAACCGATCCGCCTCCGCCGCCCAGCGCAACCCGCGACCATTCCGGTGTGGCGTCGGCAGCTATCATGTCACCCCTTGCAGTCGGGGCAAACATGCCCAGGGTCGGCTGCGGGTATGATTGATAATCGCGGGAATTCGTCATACTGCCGGTGGCTGCGCTGGCCGCATTATCCGGCCATACATCCGTAGTCGCTATCTTCAGCGCCACCGTGCGCAGCCCGTCAGCGTCCAATTTCATGGTGGTTTCCAGCACGACCAGGTCCGTATCGATATCCACCACTGTAACCCCGTCCAGGATGCGCTTATAAACGACCCGGATGGATGAGCCTACCGTTATCGCCCGGTCCAGCTTGGCCACCGAGATTTTATAGGCCCGCCCAAGCGCCAGGCGCCGCACCATCCACTCGTAGGTGACTGCCAGCAGCGTGTTGGGGTCTGAAATGTCCTTGAATGAGATGTAGCGCTCGATGCTGTACGCGTTCCACGTGGCTGTGTGCTGGAGGTAACTGCCCTTGCTGTCGCTGCCGACTGTCCAGCCGGACACTCCGATGACGGTGTCCGCCAGAGAAATGCGGGCGTCGCCAATACCTACCCCGTAGGCGTATACGCGCCCGGCCCCGAAGTCATAACTGTTCAGATCCTCCTGGATGTCGACGATCGATGTTACGCCGGTATTCGATTCAAGGGCTATAGGATCACCGCCCTGGATGGCCCTCACCCCCGATATAGGCCGATCGTCCTGCATCCAGACGACCGTCCGGCCCGTTCCCAGCCGGAAATGCTCGCCGGTGATATCCGCCAGCTTGCACAGCGCCGCCAGGCAGCTCTCCCCTTCGAAGACATGGTAAATGGCCTTCTGGGTAGCATCGTAGCCAGTCACCACATCCAGGCTCCAGCCAGTGGGGAAAAAGGCCGCAATCTGAGCAGGTCCGGTAGTGGCGGGCGTCACCTCATCGCCGATGGTCAGCCGTCCTACCTGATGGTATGTCAGCTCGCGCAGCAGGTCATCGCCCGACAGATCCAGGTTCAGATCATCGTCGATCCCGATCTGGTCGATGATCCCCGCTCCCAGGTCGGTTAACGCCCCATTCACCAGCCCCCGGCAGCGAGCTCGCCGCTTGGCCTGTACCATATCGGCGCGTCCATCCGCCAGGCTGGCCTTAGCCGTGAATTTACCCGCCGCATCCAGCCGGCGGGTAATCTCGAATGAGATTGCAGATCTCAGTGGGCCAGGTCCGGCTTTTGTACCGTCAGGTTCTTCGATATCCAGCCACCAACGCATTTAGTTTTTCCTATGTTTTGGTGAGAATGGCTACTTCAATAAGCTGCGAGACGTGCAGCGTGGCATCCTTTAGACCTGTATATCCACGGATGAAACTGGCGCGGGCGGCGCGGGCTTTTACCCATACAACAGAGTTGCGTGGCTCGAGCCGGTGACCGACCGTGGAGGTCGGATCGGTTCCGTCGGTGCGATAACGAATCTCGGCATCCTCGACGGAGATCAACACGTGCGTGGTGTTCGCGTGCAGCGCTCCCAGATGCACATGAGTGGCGCCAACCGTAACAATCTGATCAGCTCCAGCGGTGTTGTCATCGAAACGGCTTAGATCGGGCCCGGCTGCCACCGGTTGATTGGTCACATTGACTCCCAGATCACACACCGGATCGCCGTTTTGCGTGCGCCGGTCCATGCCTCGAATTTCCGTAACCACATTGACTCCAACGTTGTCCCCTACGGCAGCCGCCGGAAACGATTCCTGATCTGACGCAATCACAACTGACATACTGCCGGATTTTGTGGTCTGGCCTAGAACTGCCGGAAATCGCGCCAACATTTCCACTAGACGACTCACTATTCCGCGCAATTTTCCGGAAATTGTTCCGGTAGTATCTGTATCCACTTTCGCGTCGCTCGTGGCGCCAATCGCCTGACCCGCGCCTGAGCTGCTCGATACGGATACAACCTCATCGGCGACATTTTCGCTGTGTTGCGATCGCAAGTTTATTCCAGCCCTGGCCACGAATTCATTCGCAGCGCCCGTATCGGCCAGAATCCCCTCGAATTTCTTATCAGCACTATCATTGGATAAAGCTTCTAGATATTCAACCATGTCTATCTCCTATGCAAAAGCATCGTAAAATTGAATGTTGATATTGGCGTTGAGATCGACATCGCCATCCAGCTCGATGGTTACTATGTTTGCCCCGGGCTGCAACAGGAACCATTCTTCCCGATTGGCAGGCGCCGTAAAATCATCGTAAGCATCCACGCCATTATTCTCGACGCTCATCTCACCGCAATCTACGACCAGAGCAGTCCCGTCGGCGATTGCTGGAAATGACCATATATGGCCAGTAGAGACGTTGGTCACGACTACCGAGGTTACTCCCTGCACGGACGTAATGGTAAAGGTTACATCACGTTGATCGACGTTGCCATCATTGGCAATGACGATCCGGCTGGTCACCGGGGGCCCGTTGCTTTCAGCGTGACACGTGGTCAGGTCATCCACGTGGATGCCCACATCTACCCTGTGCTCGTGCTGCTCCAGGGCGCCATACCAGGCCGGCGAATAAATTGTAAACGCCAGGCTTACATCCTGGAAGAACCGCGAGCGCCCACCGTACTTGCGCATGGCGGTCAGCTTGTCGAAGCGCGCCCAGACCCACTCCAGCAGCCCGTCTGCAATGCGCATCCGGTAGAGCTGTTCTCGCGTTCCTACCAGCGCCCGCAGCGCCATAAAGCTGGTCAGCAGGGCAGCCTCGGTGGCGGCATGCAGCGTGCAGGCCTTGGTCGGTCGAGAGGAGCCTATCGTGATGCGCTCGCCGCCAAACAGGTCTAGCGCTCCGCCGGTGGGCAGGTCCAGCGCCGATTTTCCCGATGCAGCCAGGCCGGCGTCTGACTCTTCATTGTAATCAGGCAGCACGGTCGATCCGAAACGGTATAGACGATAGGTCATCGCAGTCCTTTCGAACGCGCCACGCTCAGCGTATCGCCCAGCCTGTCGATCACCGCCTGGGCCAGCGCATTCACATCCATGCCGGGCGAGGCGTACACGTTGATATCCCCCAGGATGTTCACGCCCGCTCCGGCTCCGGATGCGCCGGTCCCAGCCACGGAAAACGCCAGATCCGGACCGCCCAGGCCATTGGCCATACCCTGCACCGCGCCTACGATTTGAGATCGGACGTTATCGAATTGTTCGACCCATCCGGCAGTCATACCCTGGGCCATAGAAACGCCGATTTCAGCAAAGATCTTTGACGGAGACCCGATTCCTAAAGCGTGTTTTACCCCATCCACGATCCCCTTGAAAAATCCCTCGATATTCTTCTTGAACTCCTCGGCATTATCTTTGATTCCCTGCCAGACACCCTCGATAATGGACTTGCCAACATCTAATATGGTCGCCATGTTATTAATGATCGTAGCAACATATATATCTATGATCTCGAGCGCAGACTCACCCAAACCAGGCAGCGCTTGCGCAATTCCGATAATCAGCGCCCCCACAAGTAAAACGGCTGCTTCCATGAAAAGGGGCACATTCTGCTGTAAGGTGTCAATGATGGTCTGTATCAGGGTAGGCAGGTAATCGATGAGCTGAGGCAGAGCCTGTGCCAGACCCACGATGAGGGCCAGGATCAACTGAGCCGCAGCAGTGATCAGAAGTGGCAGTTGGGCCAGCAGTGTATTGATTACCACCGGGATCAGATCCACTACAGCCTGGATCAGCTGCGGCAGCGCCTGAGTTATACCCATGATGATCGCCAGGATCAACTGCATGGCGGACGTAACGAGCAGAGGCAGGTTCTCGATCAAAACTTTCGTGATCTGTGGAATGATCTCGGTTACCGATTCGATCAACTGCGGCAGCGCCTCAGTCAGGCCCTGGATCACCGCCAGCACGATCTCCAGCCCGGCCTGCAGGATCATCGGTAAATTCAGGATCAGGGCATTGGCCAGGGTGGTAATAATCTGAAGCGCGGCGCCTACCAGGATGGGAAGACTCTCTACCAGGAAATCGACCAGGGCAGTCAGCAGAGCTGTAATCGCGGGCAAGATCTGCGGCAGGCTTACAATAATAGCATTCAGCAGTCCCCTGATGATGCCCAGACCGCCCTGCAGGAGCTGGGGCGCTTGCTTGGCCAGGTCGCTGACCATCCGCCCGATCAGGCTGCCCACCCCCTCGCCCATCTTTCCAAAATCACCGCCCGAGCTGCGCACTACCTGCCCAAATTGCTGTAGATAGCCCTTGGCTTGATCGGCAAAGTTTTGAAAGCCCGGCAGGAATTCACCGGCCAGGGTGGTCAGCGTGCCCCTCAGGCCGGCCTTCATGCCGTCCAGCGTATCGGAGAATCCAGCCAGGCCCTGGACAGTATCCTCGCTGACCACGGCCCCCATGTTCCGCGCCTCCTGGCTGAGATTGGCGATCTCCTGAGCGCCGGCTTTGATCAGCGGGTTCAGCTCCATGGCCGATTTACCGAAGAGCTGCATGGCCAGGGCATCCCGTTCGGCCTCATTGGGGATCTTGCCTAACGCGGTAATCGCATCATTGAATACAGCCTCCGAATCGCGTAGATGACCAGATGAATCAACGACACTGACTCCTAGTTTTGCAAACGCTTCTGTCGTGGGGCCTGCAGTATCTCCAATCAGGGATAGTTTGCTGTTATATTCGATTGTTTGGTCCCGCGCTTTATCCATATTCTTGATGAATGCGGGCATGGTTTTAGAGTTTATTTCATTAAAACGTTTTCCGAAAATATCCAATGATGCCGCATCGCGTTCAGTAGGATCTGAGATCGCCTTCAGAGCTGCAATCGTTTCCAGATAAACAGTTTTAGAATCACGTAAATTGTTATCTACATCTTGGACGCTTATGCCCAGACCTTCAAATGCAGATGCAGTATCGCCGAGTACAACATTCTGTAAAGATTCTTTTGCTTTTTCCGTCTCGGTCTGTACAGCCCCCATTGATTTGGTCAGCTTCGTCAACGATCCGGTGATCGTTTCCGTGCTTACGCCCACCTGGTCGGCCACATACGACAGCTCCTGCAGCCGCTCGACTCCGATGCCGGTCTTGTCCGACATAGCGACCAGCTCATCGCTGTAGCGCGCCGAGTCGACCACCAGCTTAGCGACAGCCACACCTACACCTACTGCCGCTGCGGCCAGCGCGGCTATGGCAGCCACGGCCACCTTGAGTCCTGCCGCTACCCCTTCGGCGACAGCTTTCAAACCGGCGAGTTTGTTGCCAGCCTGCTCCGTTTGCGTCCCCATCTCCTCAGCCTGGTTGCCCGTTTCGTCCTCGCTCTCCCCCAAGTTCTCCAGATCGCTCTGGGTTTCGCCCAGCTCACTCTGCATCTCGTTGAGCATCTCAGTCGCCTTGTTGTAGGCAATCTCTGCATTCTGCGCAGCCACCGAATCGGCGCCGTGCGCTTCCACCAGGCGCTCGTATTCGCCGCGCAGGGCGTCTACCTTCTGCTGCTGCAGGCCGATTTTATCGTTCAGTGCTCCGATGCGCATCTCCAGCCCGCTGGCCGAGCCGGACCAATCTCCAAGCGCCGAGGCGGAGGCGCGGAAACCGCTCTCCACCACTTTCATCTCGCGGTTGAGAGCATTGATCTTATTCTTGAAATCGGTGGTGTCAGCGCCGAAACGGGCGCTCAGTCGGGAGTCACTTGGCATCTTATAACCAATCTACCTGATCGCAGTAACCCCGTTTGCGCGCAAACGCCGGCTTTTTGCCGGTCAGGCCGCTCACGAAGGTCAACAGGCTTTCCACGTCGGTCTCATCGATATCATGCAGGCTCCAGCCAAAGGTCCTGACCAACGACAGATCGAAATCTACCAGCCAATCTTGCGAAACAAGATCGTCATCCGCCGGGGGGGCTAATTCCCCGGCTTCGTAGGGTTTCCCAGAGCTCCGGCTTTGGCCAGGATCTGGTTGATCACCGGGATCATATCGCCAAACTCGGCCCCATTACCCAGCTCCTCGGGAGTAAAGCGATGACCGAAAATTTCACAGATCAGCGCGGTAAGTTCGTCGTAGAGCTCCTCGGGCAGATTCGCCAGATCATTGAGATCGACATTCCCTAGCTGCTTCGAGATGCGGATAGCGGCCTTGAACATCCGCCAGGGAATGAACATCTGCGTGAATTCATGGATGACCTCGTTGGTCTCGGGATCATAAAGTGTGACCTTCAGCGGGGTAGACTTCGGCATATTTCTCCATCTGGGGCAGGGGCGGCGCGTGCGCCGCCCCTGCAGGTCGGCATTATTAGGCTACTGTGGTGAAATTCACAGCGCCTTTAAGATTGCTGCCGTAGATGTCAGTCACGGCGTAGGTGATGATGTAGGCCGTGGAATTGGCCAGGCTGGAAGTCGGATCGATGGTGATGATCTTCTTCGTGGCGTCCAGGGTGACCGTGCCCGCGATTTGCGAGGCATCGGAAGCAAGGATCAACATCACGTGGTTCACCGCATCCGACGGCAAAGCGTTGTTGAAGGTCAGCGTCTGGTTGGCGGTGATGGATATATTCGAGGCGCCATCCGTGGGCACGCTGCTCGACAAAGCCAGCGCCGACGGGGTGGCTACGCCCGGCACCTGCACCTGGGTGAACCAGCCGGTGGCACTGAAGGCATCGGTGTCGGTATCGCCGACCACGCGCTTGACCGAATCGGTCACGCCGCCGCCCAGGCTCCATTTGTGAACTGTGCGGATCGCCGTGTAAGTGAGATCCAGGGTCTTGGGATCCGGCTTGTCGGCCAGGGTAGCAATTGCCTCTTTGGGCATGTCGAACTTGCCCTTGAGGAACCAGTAATACCGGTAGCCGCCGTTCGATTTCAACGAGCGGAAACCCAGGGCCATGAATGGCGCCGATCCGCCATTATCGTACATGCGCCCGGTGGTGGGGTCGAACACCTTGCCGGTGATCTGTGCCAGCATCTCCAGGTCCAGCCCGGTGATTTTTAGACCGATCTTGGACTCACCCTCCGCAGTAGCGACATCGTAGGGCTGATCGTCGGCATACTGGATCTGGAATGACGTAGCCGGTTCCTGGCTGGCTTCAGCAGCGGGCGCCAGCCAGGCTGGGGTATCTGCCGTAAAGGTCGCTGCGCTGTCGACTAGGACCTCGGCGACGTACAGACTGTCGAGGCCGATTTTAGATTTATACTCACCATCGTTTGCCATAGTTTGCTCCTTTTTACAATTCTTCCAAGTATTCGAAATCGAAGGCGATCCCGTAATGCCGGGTCTCGATGTCGTAATCGAGCTGCCGCCCGGCTACGAACGTAAAACCGGCCCCCGTCATCGCTCCGATCACATCAGGCAGGCCCGACAGGCCAGCCCGGCGATATACACTCACCTGCACCAGCCAGTTGCGCAGTGTTTCCGCATCATCGGCATGCTGCTCGGGTGAGATATCAATAACGGTGTGCACCAGGTAGGTATCCGGCAAATCCCCGCCTGGCGTATCCGCCAGATATTCTCCAGCGCTGACAGGCAGGCTCAGCGTGGCCAATGCGGTTTGGGTAAGCGCCCAGATATCAGCCATTTTTCAGCCATTCCTGGAATATAACTTCCATCGCGGCGCGGGCCTTTTTGGCGTCGTTGCGCAGCGTGGGCCGGATGTAGGGTTTGGCATGGATACCCGGGCGCGGGTGCCGCTTGGGGTTCTTCGGGCTGGGGGAAGTACGCCCGCCGAATTCCCACACCGCCGCGATGCGGGCGGTCTCGGCATCCGTGCCCCGCAGGATGCCCAGGTATAAATAGCGCTTATTGCCGTCCGCCATGACGGCGGTCTTGCGCACGGCCTGCTTGATCGGGCCATGCGGGGCACGCGTCTGCATGCCTGCCACCAGCACATCGGCGCCAGCGTCCAGGCACTGCTCGACGACTAAATCGATATCCTGGCCAGCCTTTAACAGCTCCTCCAGATATGCATCGAACCCTTCCAGTGTCAATGTCGCCTTCGCCATCAGCCCTCCCGCTTTCGAATAACCTTCAGCTCTAAATATTCGCCGCGCTCCTGGATGTTATCGATGGATATAATTTCCCATCGATCGGAGCCTTTAAATACCGCGCAAGTTAGATCCACGTCGGACCGGTAGCGGATGGTGACCGTGGCCGCCTGGCCAGCCTGGGCCGTCTGGGCAATCCAGGCCTCCGAGCCGTGCACGTTCACCCACTTCGCCCACACGGTTGCAATCGTGGACCAGGTGGGCGTCTGAAACCCGCCGGTCCCGGTCACGACCGAGCGCCTTTGCAGGGTGATCGAGGTGCGCAGCTCTCCAGGGTTGGTGATTGTCAATCCCAGTCTCATTACATTTCCTGAGGCGGTTTCAGGTAGGCCGTAAACCATTTCTCCGACAAATCCTCGCTCGAGGTCTGCCGGATATATCCATCCACCGAGATGATGTGCTCGAATTTGGCGGATTGATCGCCGCTCGCGCCGACCCGACCGATCAGCGTGACCACGGTATCACCTTCCCTTATCCCTCTCAGTCCGATATATCCCGAGCTTTCCAGACCCTCGAAGGTGTAGTAATACTGCGCCATGGCCTCGAGCTGGGTCAGGCAGGCGGATAAGCCGCCTGGCAGCGCGCCGACATTGCCGATCATGCTCGGGTTTTCGTGCCACATCGTCAACAGCATCTGCGCTGCGGCTTTGGCAATTGGATGGATGGTGGTATCCGCAGCCCAATCGCGACCGGTGGCGGTCTGGATGTAGTCATCCACCTGAGGCAAGAGCTGGAGCATCAGCGTGTCTGTGGTCAGGCATCGCAGTACGTTGGCGGCTTCAGATGCCGTCAGGATTGTCGCCCCGGCTGGCTCTTCGGCGCTGTACGGGCGAATCTCATAGAGCAGGTTGAGCGGATCGGCTCCCGCGGCGGTTACCTGGATCGCCAATGGACCGGCAGTATCGGTCTCGCCTGCCGTTAGCTCGTAGGTGTACCAGCCGGATCCGATCTCGGCCTTCACGCCTGTGCTGGCCGCAAATGCGCCGCCGTTCTTGGATAATTGCAGAGTATAAGAACTGCCCAGTCCGGTTATCTCAACCCCGCTGGCATTCTGGATTACGAAGGCGATCAACTGCGCTTGATTAGCTGGTAGAATGCTCATAATGTCCGTCCATAAATACTAGGAAAGTATCGCCAAATGTATTGGCACTAATCGTTTTTGGGGACGAGCCTTTCTTGAGCGGCATATCATCCTCCTGGCTGGCTACTCCAGCTCCAGCACATCATTATCCTCAATGTTTCGATGGTTAGGATTCAAACGCACGCAAACCGCCGTTATGGTCTGCCGGTAAGTCCAGCCTGCCGGAATAGTAGGATAACCGCGATTTGTCAGCCATTGATTGAACCGCGTCCGCACACCTGCCGAGATAACATCTTCCAGTTCAGGCCAGTGCGATCCTCCCGCCGTTACCAGGCAAAGAGCATACACGGTCGGCAGCGCGTTGATCGCCGTCAACTGTCCGCCTGTGCCCGTGACAATATACAGTCCCCAGGCCCGATTCGGTGTTATTGCAAGCAGCACATTACCCGAACAGGGTAGACCTGAGAAGTCCGGTACTCCGTTAGAAACCGCTGAAACACAAAATGCTTTTGCCATGATACTAATACTCTCGTTCTATTAAAACCACTGTTGTCAATGGTTTTTTAGGATCGTATTCATCGACCTTGATATCTTTGACTGCACAACCTGAGACATTAATATGTTCATCTCGGTCATCATCATATAAATACACATCTAAATTTTGGGGTAATTCAGATAACAACGCAATCAGGTCTTTGTTTTTCATTTTATTTACTCCATCGATCGAGTATGCTGTACTCCCCGCCAGTACCGCGGGGATAGATCACCAGGTTGTCCAATGTGTTTCCTGGGTCTGTGCTGAGAAGTCCATGATATCCGCCGGTTGTAATCGTAGCTGCCGCAGTCGAGCCGATCAGGGTTGCCGCGCCAGCGGAGGTGAGATGGATCAGCCGGATATTTGCCCCGTCCGTGATTAGCTGCAAACTGCCGTTGGCTGTAAACGCTTTGGCGGCGGTAAACAGTTGAGTCCAGGTCGAGCCGGAAAACTCGTAACACTTGATGTCGCCCCAACCATCGAAATATGCGATGATTCCGGCTGTCGGTGTGGTAGAAGAATTGAGCCGCACTGCCATACCTGCTTGGGTGTAAGCGGTAAATGCCGCGACTTTCACCTGCGCTACTACATCCGCCGTAAAAACAGTATTCAGAGGTCGCACTAACTCAGAAAAGGTTAGCGGTTTACACGAGATATCGTCAAAGCGCGCTTCATGTGTTGCTAGTGTTCCAGAATATAATTGGATATATGGATTTGCTGTCGTGTACAAGAATGTAAACGTTTTGGATACCCATGCCACATCTCCAACTGCTGGAGCATTAAATCCAGGAGCAGGAGAAAAGAATCCTGCATTACCCGCAATATTTTTCCCCCATCCCGAAAACCTCATAAAACCTACTGGCAAGACTGCTGCCTTATATGCACTCGGATAAACCCCGGTGCCTAAGATATCAATGGATTGCACCCCCGCCCCACCCGTGCGCTCATCAGCCACGCCGTCAAGAGTAGCGGCTTGCGCAATCCAACCTGTGGGCGGATCGCCCGTTTCCATATTGCCGTTGGTGAGGCCTTCCGCACCCGGCACCGGCGTATTGGCCGCCACCCCTCCCGCCACCGCCCACGTCGCCGCCGTTGCCCAGGGCACATTTGCCCCGCCTGAACCTATGCCAGTTGTCTCCGCATGACCCGCACCGTCTGTCAGGGTAGCGCTGGTCATGCCGTCTGAAGCGAGGGGCGTGGGAAGCCAGAGGGTTACAGGGACGCGGAGTATATTGTTGTTGCTAATGGTTGTTATATTTCGGGCTTGTGAACCTGGATAACAGTTGGCAGAGCCAGTATCTGTAATTGCAAGAAGCGTCCAATTAGTAAAAACGCCGCCTTTGATAAACCAACAAATTCCACTCGAACGCATAATACCCGCAATTGTGTAGGATACATTTGCAGTGTAAGAACCCAACACAAGTGATGATGCGGTAGCAGCATTTAATATAACGAGTCCGACCAGAGCGTTGAGTGCTATTCTGTCAGTAATTGCCCCCGACTGTAAAATGCCCCAACCTAAGGCCGGTGCGCCTGCTGTATCGGCGATATTCATTTTCGCCACGAGTATTCTGCCGGCAGTCCTGGTCATCAAATTGAGCCATAGACCATCGGACACCGCTGCACCAGTGGCAAAGTTTAGCAATCCGCCGGATAATGATATTTTGCTGTTCGTATCCACCACCGCCCGCGTCCCCGGCCCCGGCACTGCCGGCGTGCCGTTCACAGACCCCGAGGCAAGGGTGTCGGTGAAATCATCCCGCAGCAAATACTTCGGGCTTCCCCCAATCGCCATGCCTGCCAGCAGCAATAATTTCAGTTTTGGAGTTAGCGGCATGTCAGCCTTCCTTGTGGCGCTTGTTTACTAGGTTAAATATTAGAGCCATTGTTTCACACCGTCAGGAGCAGCCAGGCTACCTTTTCTCCATTCACGCTGGCATTCAGCCAAATTTGATTCAGGTTATCGACGTTGGCGAAGATCAGAGAATCCCCAGCCGATAGAGGCATACCATTGCTATTATCGACATCGCCATCAACCTGGCCCACGTACATGGTGCCTGTATTGGTCGGCAAAGCTTTGATCATCACGGCCCGGTGCACATCCAATCCAGCATGCAATCGCTCCGCTGTGCCTGCTGTTGTCACGGCTTTCTGCCCGGAGATCTGCATATTCACCTTCCTTCGAAGATATAAAGTTTTTAGATGGCCTTAGCAACCGGGCGAAAATAGCTCTCGCCCGGATGCTCGCCGTTTCGGTCTATGCTCTCGGTATTAGCCGAGCAAAATGGCGATGGCGTTGGCCTTGATCGCCTTCACACCCCAGGCCAGGCCCACTTCGAACGCCACCCGGCGGTATTGGCGGTACATCGCCACCTGGAAGCTGATCCCGGTCCGTTCGTCAGTGATCACGGTCACATCGTCAGCAGCATCGCCGCCTTCCGGCATGGCGGGCACGCGCATCAGCAGCGCGATCGCTTCGCGCGCAAACGCCAGGTTCGCCGTATAGTTAGCGCCGACGGTCACCAGGTCATTATTGACCCAGGCCACCTTGAGGCCAGGCGCAGCTAGCACGATATCGCCATCACCATCACCCGCAAATCCGGTGGCACAAATGTATTTGTTGGTATCCCGGCCGGTCTTGATATTGTTCACCACATCGCCTGCCAGGATAGTACCGGTGCCGGTATCAATGTGCACGGTGGTCAAGCCGATAGCGTATCCCGCGGTCAGGTCCACCGCATAAGCCGCAGCGGTGCCTTTGGTGTGGGTCTTCACCCCCGCGCTCTCGCGGACAGCAAAGCCATGCAGATCGAGGAGCGTGCCGCGCCGCAGGAGCGAATCGTTCCCAGCCTCGTTGGTTTTGGTAAGCTGCGCCAGGGTGCGCAGTTTCGCCCCGGCTGTGGTATCGATCACCAGTTGCAGATCGTCCATCGGCGCAGCGTTGTCCGCCAGGATCTTGCGCACCTGGGCAGGATCGCTCAGGTCGGAGACGAACGGCGCTGTGCCTGCGGTGCCATAGGCGCGGCTGGCATAGATATACAGCGCAGCCAGATCCGCTTCCACCTCGTTGACCAAGGTGCGCATTGCCTGGGCAAACTGGTCGCGCAGAATGATGCTGTACAGGCCGCCCAATCCCTTTTGCTCTTCGGCTTCCCAGAAAAAAGAGGTCGAGCGCGATTTACTGATGGTCATCGTGCCGGAACCTTGCGTGGTGGCGCTCGGGTCAGGCCCCGTGGCTGCTGGGGTGATATTTCCACCGGCCAGCGCAGGAACCACCGGCCAGCGGATGGTTTGATCCTTAGCCGCCTGCTCGGCGTTGGCATCCAGGGTTACTGCTGGGATGAAACCGGTCAGCTCGCGCAGCACGATATCCCGGGCAGCATAGATGGTCGGAATGAGATTAGTTAGGGAATTAGACATGGCAGGACCTCCTTAGTCCTTCAGATTCAAGTTCTAACTTTATAGATTTTGTAGAGGAGCTCAGTCCTCGAGCTTGCCGCCGGATTTGATGAACCGGTCCCGATCGATCAGGGACATCCGATCATATTCCTGGCGCTTGATTACTGTGGGCTGGCTGCCCGCCGACTCGGCTGATGCAGCAGGAGAGACCGGGACGAAATTCTTGGCCACTTCGTTCGGGCGGTTGGCCTTCTGCATGGATTCATACAGGGACGCCGCCTCGGCGTGTTTGGCCTGGGCCGCGTCGAGCTGAGGTTTCATCTCCAGCGCCTTGGCCTTACTTTCTTCCGTCCCGTCGCGGAATAGCACATCGATTTCATTGGCAATGCGTTGGACTTCCGCTTCGGTCGTGTTCACTGCGTCGAAATAGGGTTTCAGGTCGATCATTTCATTGCTCCTTTCGTAAGATATTTTGGACCTTCTTGCGGAGGTCTTCCGCTTGCTGTTGCTGCTCCTTGTTCAGGGTGATGATCGATCGGCGCAGGCGCTTGATCGTTTCGCTCAGCGTCTCCACTCGATCGGCCATTCCGGATGCAATTGCTGTTTTGGCTCCTACCATGCGCCCTTCCCCAAATCCTTCGCGCACCTGGTCGATTTTTACGCCCCGGTTGCGCGCTACAGCCTTGATGAACGCGTCATAGTATTCATTGACGTTTACCTGGATTGCCGACTTGGCCTCCTCGGTCAATGGCTCCCAGGGATTACCCTCGACCTTATATTTCCCCGCGCTGATCAGGGTGCGCTTGACACCTTCCATCTCCAGGGCTGCGCTGACATCATCGTGCGCTGCCCAAACACCAATTGAGCCCACCTTACCGGATGGGGTTACTACAATTTCTTCCGCTGCCGTTCCAATCCAATACGCTGCCGATGCCATCGTGTGATTGGCCACAGCTACTATCTTCTTTTTCCCGCGCGCATCATAGATCTGGCGTGACAACTCATCTACACCGGCCACCTCTCCGCCTGGGCTATCCACATCCAGCACGATTGCCCCGATTTCAGGGTCTTTCACCAGCTCATCGAATTTCCTCCCAAACATCTCGGCGCTGGTGGCTCCGGAGGTGTTCGTCATCAGGTTGGCCCGAGGGAAAATGGTCCCGAATAGGGGCAGCACGGCAATATTGCCCACAATGGCGTCCGCCGGTCGCCTGGAGCCGTGGATGCACATCTGCACCTCTTCTGGATCTAGCTCCTCGCCTGCCACGTGCCGGACAACGATCTCGCCCAGAACGGCCAGCTTATAGGGTAGGATCGCCCAGGGAGTGCGCATGAATGCGTCCAGTAAATAAGCGCCCCTATGGGGTTTGATTGATTCCATTGTTGCCTCCAATTTTCACCATATTTGCCGGGATATAATGCACGTCGCCGCCCTCATAACCGTTCATATCCTCTTTTTCGAGCGCCTCATTGGGCGTCATTATCGCGTTCTGGATGCGCACAGCCATGGCGTCCGCACGCGCCTTGCTGTCCATCCTCAGTAGCGACTCGCGCACAAATTTGAAATAGGTGTTGCTTTGTTCGGCGCTCGATAGCCAGCGAATTCGAGCCGCTTCTTCCCACGCCACCAGGTAGGCGTCCAGCGTGCCCTGGAGATATTCGATATATTTCTGCTCGTTCGAATTGTAGGCTTCCTTTCCCCGGTTCAGCATGTGCTCGGACAGGCCAAAGAAGTTGCAGATATCCCGGTCGTTGGCATCAATGGACTCCAGGAATTGGGCGTCCTTGAGTTGGATATTGACCGGCTCGAATTTGGTGATCTTGGGGTCGAAAATCGCCAGTCGGTAGGCGTTCTCCGTGCCGCTCATCTGCGACTCGTACTCATTGCGCAGCTTTTTGCGCGCCTCGGCATTCACCTCGCCCGCAGTCTGGATGTAAGCCGCAGGCATGAATCCCTGGGAGTAAAACCTGCCTTGCGTTTTTCCTGCCGCGATGCGCCGCCCGAAAGTTTCACGAGCGTACGTGATCACGCCGCGCCCAATGAATCCGGACTCGTCCGGGTTGATCAGCAAATGCAAGATCTCGACAGCCGGAATATATCGGACTTCGTTGTTACTGAACGTATGCCGGTACCACAGATTCCCATCCAGATCGAACATCGGGACAGTCCGGTTGGCTGGCAGGATCAGAATCTGCCGCGATCCCAGGATAGGGCTCCATAGGTAGGCGTTGCCGTGGAAAAGCTGCCATTCGATCACGGATTTTTTGAATTGAAACGGCGTCCATCCCCATAAATTCGGGCTGATTTGCAGCAGGTAGGCCATGTTGCGCGTCACGACATCCGGTTCGACCTGCTCGATTCGCCCATTCTGGCGCCGGATCTGCTGGAATGGCATCTTGGCAACGTCATCGGAGATGATGTTTTTCGCTCGATAGGCGGTAGCGATGGCCTTGGACGCCTCCACGGATACCTGCTCGCCCGAGATCGTCCGATATCCCCATGATGGTTCATAATCCGGTCGGGGACTGTTCGGATCTTCCTTGATTTTGGGATTGGTGCTGAATAAGCTACTCAATAACATTGCTCTTCACCTTTCCGATCAACACGCCATAACCGATCAACATCAAACCAGCCACGATCCAGGTAGCGATGGGGCTCCATAACGCCAGCCCGATCAGGATGCATCCGCAGCCTGCCAGCAATAACACATCATCGATGTATCTACGCAGGAATTTTTTCATAATATTTGCCAAATATATTCACCAGCGGTCCTGACATCGCTTTCAGGCGGTCCGGATGGGGCAATAGATGCTTACCGTCTTCGATCCATGGCCGCAGGTGTTGGTCAAGCGGGTAATGAAATGATGGCTCATCTTCCTGATATGAATGAAAATATTTTTTCTCGCCCTGATACAAATCCATCCCACACAGGATGACCGGGGCGCAGCCCATCCAGAGGGCAAACCAGGCTGCCGTATTGGAGCTGTAGAAGCCGGTCCATACCGGCACATCGAACTCGATGTCTGAAGTCGGCTCCGGGCTGACCCTTACGGCTTTTGCCGCCTGTACTGCTGCCAATAGCAGCGGATTCGATTCAGGCTGATCGTTATAGACCATGAAATCTGGCGTGCATACGAAAAACGCGTGGTAATTGACCGCGATCAATAGGCAGCCCTGCGGAAGCTTTTTCATATCCTCAGGCAGACTTGGACCGCCTCCCAGCACCGCTGCCGGGCGCCCTGCATATTTATTCTTGAATTTTGACATCTTTCTGATCATAGGCCCCAATCCTTATCCAGGATTGCTGCGCTCAAATCGAAATTACCCTTATAACTGACCGCCCGCGCCATCGCATCGATCCAGGCGCTCACCAGGTCGATCCGGCGGGTGCGGACCACACTCTTTCCCTTATGCTCTTTCACCAGTTTGATCTGGGCATTACCATTCTTGGCGATACTGGCATTACCGAAGCACCAGCGCGCCACCTGGTTGGCCTCGTGGGTGATCTTGAGCTCGCGCAGCAGCCGCTCGGTCTCATTGAGCGGATTGGTCATGCTGATGAACGTCTGGGGAATGTCCACGCACGTCAGATTTTCCTTTTCCAGCTCCTGGATCAGCATGGTGGCAAACGCCCGATCGGCGCATACCTCGATAACTTTGTGGAACTTTTTGATCTCCAGGATGCGATCCCTGATCTTGGTGTAATCCACCACGTTGCCCTCGGTGGGAGTGATCCAGCCCGCGCGGGCCCATTGGTCATAGGGCACGTGGTCCTTCTTGATACGCTCATCCATCGCTTCGGCTGGGATGAAGCAATCCCAGAATACCCGCCAGTCGAGCTGTGTTCCTTGTGGTGGAAAGATAGTTGCCAGGGCGGTCAGGTCGGTGGTGCTGGAGAGATCCAGGCCCAGGTAGCATTCTTTGTCCAGCAGGTCGGCCCGATTCCAATCGCCGATCGTGGCGTCGAACAGATCCAGCGGCAGCCACGTGGTCAGTTTGGTGGTAATCCACTGATTAAGTCGCAGCCAGCGGAAAAGTCGCTCGTCGGCAGGCTTCTGCTTTGCCTTTTCAGCTGCCTCGCGCACCGACTCTATCTCGATGGTATGCCCCAGAGATGGATTGGCCTTATACCAGTTGGCCTCGTTGTAAATGTCGTTCCCATCATCCTGGTCGGTCTTGTCGTAGCCATAGATCACCGGGTACCAGGTCGGGTCGATGATATCACCGGCCAGGATCCGCTTGGCGTAATCGTGCTGCTCCCAGCAGATCGATAAGCGGTCGGGGTCATCCCCCGCCGTAGTGATGATCCACCAGATCGGCTGCACGCGGGCATCCCCAGCCCCGAAGGTCATCACGTCCCACAAGTCACGGTTGGGCTGGGCATGCAGCTCGTCGAATACGCACGCGCTCACGTTCAACCCGTGTTTCGAGTAAGCCTCCGAGCTGACCACCTTATAGAACGTGCCCGTTTTCCGGTCTGTGATCTTTTTGGTGCTCAGGTTCAGCCTGGCCCGCTTCTTCAGCGCCGGGACCTGGTCGATCATGTCGACAGCCACATCGAATACGATGCTGGCCTGCTGCTTATCCGCGGCGCAGCCATACACCTCTCCGTTGCGCTCGCCATCTGCAAACGTCTGGTACAGCGCTGCACCAGCGACCATCTCGCTTTTCCCGTTCTTCTTGGGCACCTCGAGGTAGACATATTTATATTGCCGCACCCCGCGCTCGTTGACCGTGCCGTACACGTCGCGCACGATCTGAGCCTGCCAGGGCAGTGGCGTGAACGGCTGCCCGAAGAACCTGCCCTTTGTGTGCCTCAGGTTCTCATAGAACTTCACTGCCCGGACTGCACGCGCTTCATCGAACATGACCACCGCCATGCAAACTATAAGAACCAGAATGATTGCTCGAATAACTTTCATTGGTCATTAACGTAACTGGTCACATCATCCATGAGCTGCTCCATGTCGTCCGGAGGCTCCTCTTTCTCTTTTCTGGTTGGCGCCGTCCCTGCTCGAGATCGGGGTGTCAGATAGAGCGACTGGCGCCATTGATGAAGCAATGCACGCTTGCGGTCTACACGCCCGTCCAGCTTCGTTGCATCCGATAGCGCCGCGCCAACCTTCATCCACATCTTGACCTGATCCTCAGCTGGCGTTTCCTCGCTTAGCTTTTCCAAGGCCTCATCCAGCTTCTCCCATACCTGGTACGCTGACCGGCGCATCTTGTCCAGCTCGACCACCTGCTCCATAAGGATGCAGTAATCGATCAGCATGTCCCAGTCCAGGCTGGTCACGATCACGGCTTCCAGCTCGCTCCAGCGCCGCATCATCCGCCGCCAGGTTGCCCGCGCTATAGGATGGCCATCCAACCGCGCTGGGGCTTCCACCGGCAGCGAACGCTGAGGGCGCAGCGCAGTCTCTTTTTGCGCGCGCTCGGCAGCTTCTGCGGCAGTTTCGTGTCGTTCAATCAGTCCGGCGGGTTTCTTGGCTGGCATATATTTTTAGACGGGATTCTCCACATTGGGAATTTTTTTCACACGGTAGGCCACGCCCGCTAGTCAA
>Ga0315293_10000473_pt1 | contig 37290 bp, 31 predicted proteins | sample YL17G13_20_MG_FD_203071 | JGI IMG/M metagenome (GOLD analysis project Ga0315293, IMG submission 203071) | Sediment microbial communities from Yellowstone Lake, YNP, Wyoming, USA - YL17G13_20 | ecosystem: Environmental > Aquatic > Freshwater > Lake > Sediment | place: USA: Wyoming | collected... | reverse complement strand
TTTTTATATAATTGACAATAAATTGATTACTGCGCAGATAAGATTGCTGGATGACTTGGATCATTCAGATGATCCTTCAAAAAAGAATATTGATCTCGAATCACTTTCGCTTCGTGTCGAACATTATATCGCATTTTTATTACAGTTTGCTCACTAAATTGATAGGCCTCGAGTTTTTGGATCCCACTTCATTGCCCCCACTTTGCCACATGTATGTTTTTAATTCAGGTCTACCTAAAAACAAATATGCAAAAGAATCTTGACACTACCAAATGAAATTACACATTATTTTTTTTAAGTAAGTAATAATTAATGATCTTGTGCTGATGTCTAAGAAAATTTTAGATTTTTAAATTTTTGCTTTTTTCTTTAATTGCTTTTATCGTGTCAAATTCAATTAATGCTTGTTTTTTCTCGTGATCAATCTCTAAGTCAACTTGCCTAAAATAGTCAACATGTATAAAATTATTTGTTTCTTGAATAAGCTGTTTTGCCCAATCTATATGTACTTGAAAATTATCAGAATCTGCGACAATCATTACAATCCGATCTGCAATAATTTTTGTTTTTCTTTTCATATTGTAATAACTATATTTATAATTTTTATTAAAAACATCCACCCAATCTGGATGAGGAGTTGAATTCAAAATAAGAACAAATTCATAAGCACGAGCAAATTCATTACTTTTTCGAAGCGAATCATTATCACAGCTGATAATTTGTATTTTTGGAAATCTCGATTTAATATTTTCTCTTTCAATTTCATATTTCACTTCTATAGCTTTTCGAGCACCTTCTGGAAGAATGGAGCTTTCAGCAAGCTCTTTTGCTAATTCAATGATAGTTGAAGAAAGCTGAGCATGACGAGTGGGATCAATCAATTGCGAAGCATCATTTAATTCGCGAACTAAATCCCTTTCTGTCGGATTCTCCAATTTCTCAACTAAAGATTTGCGAATGTACTCTAAATTTTGTAATAAACGACGTTCAATTTCATTTTTTTCCTTTAAATTCTTTTTGTATAAAAGAAGTTGTTTGGGGGTAAATTCTTTACATCTATGATATCTATGTTGATGACAATTTGGACACATTACGATTAAATTTTCTTGATCATCTGTCCCTCCCTTTGCACTTTCTTTAATATGATGTATTTCAAAACAGGATTCACTACAAACTGTACAACGATGTTGAGCTTCAACAAGTAATCTGTCTCGAACATATTGATTTATTGCCATATTTATCTCTTGAAGGTGTTGGCAAAGTATGGGCACAATCTGGATATTTCTTCTCTTCCCTGATCGAAGGTTTTACTCATGGCGATTTGTTTAAGATTTAACCTATTGGGGATTTTTTGTCAAGAATTTCTATTGTAAGAGAACGGAGTGCCTTGCCCTTGCGAGATTCTGGATTATTGTCAACCCGCTTTTTTCAGCTTCTCGTCCTGCTTGCGGCTGTGGGCGTCGAGCTTTTTCTTGCGCATGCGCATGTTCTTCGGCGTGATCTCCAGGAGCTCGTCGTCCTCGATATAGTCCAGGGCCTGCTCGAGCGAGAACTGCCGGGGCGGCGTCAGGTGGATGGCTTCGTCGGATCCGGCGGCGCGCATGTTGGTCAGCTTCTTGGTACGACTGACATTGACCACCAGGTCGTTGTCCTTGTTATGCTCGCCGATGATCATTCCGGTATAAACAGGGACGCCAGCGCCGATGAACAGGCTGCCCCTCTCCTGCAGGCCGAAAAGGCCGTAGGCCACCGATACTCCCTGCTCGTGGACGATCAGCACCCCCTTGCTCTTGCGGTTCATCTCGCCCATGAACGGCTCGTAGCCGGTGAAGATGTGGTTGAGGATGCCCGTGCCGCGGGTGGCGGTCAAAAAGTCGTTGTTCACCCCGATCAGGCCGCGGGCCGGGATGCGGAACTCGAGGCGGGTGTAGCCGTCGGAGCCGGGGACCAGGTTGCGCAGCTCCCCCTTCCTCTGCCCGAGCATCTCGATGACCACGCCGGCGTAGGCGTCGGCGACGTCGACGATGGCCAGCTCCATAGGCTCGCAGCGCTGGCCGTTGACGTAGCGGCAGATCACCTCCGGACGTGAGACCTGGAACTCATAGCCTTCGCGGCGCATGTTCTCAATCAGGATCGACAGCTGCAGCGTGCCGCGCCCCTTGAGCAGGAACGCTTTCTTGGAAGCGGTGGGCTCCAGCCGCAAGCTGGCGTTGTTCAGGATCTCGCGGCGCAAGCGCTCGTGCAGCTGGGTCGAGGTCACGAAGCGGCCGTCCTGGCCGGCGAAGGGCGAGTCGTTGACCGCGAAAGTCATGGCCAGGGTCGGCTCGTCGATGTCCATGGCCGGCAACGGCAGCGGCTGGTCGAAGTCGGCCACCGTTTCGCCCAGGTCGATCTCCTCGATGCCGGCCAGCGAGACGATGTCCCCGGCTACGGCCTCGGCTACGCTGACGCGGCTGATGCCGTCGTAGGTGAAGATGCGCGTGACCTTGAAGGGCTTGCGCTCGCCGTCGCGCTTGATGAGCATGACCTCTTCGCCCTGGGCCACGGTGCCGTTGTGAATCCTACCCGTGCCGATCTTACCGAGGTAATTGTCGTAGCTGATCGCCGAAGCCATGAACTGGAAAGGGTTGTCGCGGTCGCCCTCGGGCTCGCGTACGTGGCGCAGGATGGTCTCGAAAAGGGGCTTCAAGTCCTTGTTTTTGTCGTGCAGCTCGCGGCGGGCGATCCCCTCCTTGGCCGAAGCGTAAAGGACCGGAAAATCGAGCTGCTGGTCGTCGGCGCCCAGCTCGACGAACAGATCGAACACCGCGTTGAGCACCTCGTCGGGGCGGGCGTTGGGCCGGTCGATCTTGTTGATGACCACGATCGGGCGGTGCCCCTGCTCCAGCGATTTCTTCAGCACGTACTTGGTCTGGGGCATGGGCCCCTCGAAGGCGTCGACCAGCAGCAGCGCCGAGTCGACCATCTTCATGATGCGCTGCACCTCGCCGCCGAAATCGGCGTGGCCCGGCGTATCGACGATGTTCACCTTATAGCCCTTGAACTGGAACGAGGCGTTCTTGGAAAAGATGGTGATGCCCCGCTCTCTTTCCAGGTCGTTGGAGTCCATCACCCGCTCGGCGACGTTCTGGTTGTCGCGGAAGACGCCGGCCTGCTTGAGCATGGCGTCGACCAGCGTCGTCTTGCCGTGGTCGACGTGGGCGATGATGGCGATATTTTTAAATTTCTTCATCCTTCAAGTCGCGGCGGCGTTTTCCCCGGATGGAAATCAGCAACCGTTTTCCAAATGGGTTTTTTGATCGGGACGGGCATTCCGCGCTGAGTTTATTATACACTAATTCGCTGGGGTTGTAAATCACGGTGAATCTCAATAGAATAGCGGCTGGACGAAATTCATCCCCTCGATGGGGACCGAAGGGCCCGATCTTTGGGGCAAGGAGCGCAGCATGAGTAAAAGTAAACGGTCGTGGAAAAATGTGATCATACTGTCGGCTTTCTTCATAACCGCGCTGGCGCCGGCGCTGACCGGGGAGACGGCGCGGGAAAAGCTGGCCGGGCTGGAAAAAGCCCTCGACACTCGGCTGCTGGAGTGGGAGCAGTCGCTGGACAACAGCCGCTGGGAAGCGTACAAACCCGGGCGCAGCATCATTGCCCCGGTTTTCTATTTGCGCGCCCGCCTGCAGGCGCCATCGGTGTTGGCCGCCAAGAGGGTGACCGGGACGCCGCTGGCGCTGAGGGTCAAAATGAGCGCCAGGGGGCTGGCGCTGGCGACGTTTTCCCTGGACGACCGGGAGCTGGAACAGACAGCCATCCACGGCGAAAGCGGCACTGCGGCCGAAGCAGACAACGAGATCGCCTTGGGCGCCCAGGCCGACCACGAGGCCCATGTGCTGCGGATCAGCGTGGAGAACCACGGCTTCATCCCGGCGCGCACAACCTACTGGCCCGAGCGCCGGCGCGGCGCCCCAGTGGAAGAGGGGAGCGAGTTCGCGCTGCTCTCTGCCGAACTGTTTTCCCCGGCGGCGGAAAAAAGCCGGGAAGTTCTGCAAAAATGGCTGCAGGCTTTCCAATTGGCCGACACCCTGCTCAACCCTGAGCTGAAGCGTTACACCTTCACCGGCAAGCCCTACGACATCCCCGACCAGCGCCGGGTGGACAAGGCGAAGCTGGCGCGGCTCAACGCCGCCTTCGCCAAAGCCGTCTCCGCCTTCGACCAACAGGCGCTGGAAGCGGGCGACTGGCCCAGGCTGCAGGCCTCACTGAAGCGCTCGTTGCGCCTGGCCGCTGAGGTCAAGTCGTATCTGGGGGAATTCCGCGTCAACCTGGTGGGCAACGCCCACATCGATATCGCCTGGCTGTGGCGCATGGCCGAGACCATGGCCTTGAGCAAGAACACCTACGCGACGGTGATCAAGAACATGGGCGAGTATCCCGAGCTCACCTACGCCCAAAGCCAGGCCGTCACCTACGATTGGATGGAAAAGAAGCATCCCGACCTGTTCCGGGCGATCCGGGAAAAAGTGCGCTCCGGCCGCTGGGAAATAGTCGGCGGCATGTGGGTCGAGCCCGACTGCAACCTCATCGCCGGCGAGAGCTGGGCGCGCCAGCTGCTCTACGGCAAAAAGTATTTCCGCGAGAAGTTCGGCGTCGATGTGCGCACCGGCTGGAACCCCGACTCGTTCGGCTATAATTGGAACATGCCGCAGCTCTACAAGCTGGGCGGCATCGACAGCTTCATCACCCAGAAGCTCTGGTGGAACGATACCACCGTCTTCCCCCACTTCCTCTTCAACTGGCAGGGGGTCGACGGCAGCAGCATCCTGACCTACATGCCGCCGCTGAGCTATGACAGTTCGCTGCAGCTGAAGGAAGTGGCCAACGGCATCTCCAAATACGAGGCCACCACCGGCAGCAAGGAGAGTCTCCTGCTTTACGGCCTCGGCGACCACGGCGGCGGCCCCAACCGCGAGATCCTCGACCGCGTGCGCGGCTACGCCCAACTGCCCATGTCTCTGAAGTTCAGCCACACCACCGCCGGGCCTTTCCTGCAGCAGAAGCGGAAACAGAAACTCGATCTTCCGCTGTGGCAGGACGAGCTCTACCTCGAGTACCACCAGGGGACCTTCACCACCCAAGGGGCGATCAAGAAAAACAACCGCCGCAGTGAGGCTATGCTGGCAACCACCGAAAAGCTCGCCGCCATCGCCTCCCTGCTGGGCGACGCATACCCGAAAGACGAACTGGAACGAATCTGGAAAAGCGCCCTCACCCTGCAGTTCCACGACATCCTCCCCGGTTCCAGCATCACCGCAGTCTACCGCGACGCCCTGGAAACCTACAAGGACATCCAGCAGGAGTTAAAACGACTGCAGGACAAGGCGCTCGAGCGCATTAGAAAGAGCATCGGGGAACCCATCCAGGGCATACCGGTGCTCGTATTCAATCCCCTCTCCTGGGAGCGCGACGACGTGGTAACCTTTCACTCCCTCATCACCAAGATACGGCTCCTCGACGAGGAGGGCCGCGATGTCGCTTTCGAGTACGGCAAGACGGTTGACGGCAATCGGCAAGAGATCACGTTCATTGCCCGCAAGGTCCCGCCTCTGGGCTACCGCAACTATTCCTACTTACCTGTCATGGATGACACGGTAAAAGCAGCTGCCCCTCCCGACCCGGGGAAAGGGGTTCTGGAGAACGACTCGCTGCGTGTGGTGATCGACGAAGCCAGCGGCAACCTCACGAGCATCTTCGACAAGCGCCTCAACCGCGAGTTCGTGGCGCCGGGGCAGGAGGCCAACAAGCTCTGGGTTTACGAGGACCGGCCAGAGAACTGGGACGCCTGGAACATCGGCTATACCGGCCGCGGCTGGGAGCTGAACAAGGCCGACAGGGTAGAGCCGGTCTCGGCCGGACCGGTGAAAACCGTCTACCGCGTCGACAAGAGCTTCCTGGGCATCTCCAAGGAGCGCTCCTACCCGACCGAGGATTTTCCTTCGTCATTCTTCACGCAATACATCACCCTGTACACCGGGCTGGACCGCGTCGACATTCGCACCGAGGCCGACTGGTGGGAAGATCATATGTCACTGAAGGCCTGCTTCCCAGTCGCGGTCAAAGCCGACAAGGCCTTCTACGAGATTCCGTTTGCCGCCATCGGCCGCACCACCCATTTTGAAACGCTCTGGGAAAAGGCGCGCTACGAGGTGCCGGCCCTGCGCTGGGCCGACCTCTCCGATGAAAAAGGAGGGCTCGCCCTGCTCAATGACTCCAAGTACGGCCACGACATCCACGGCAACGTCATGAAGCTCTCGCTGCTGCGCTCGCCCACCTGGCCCGACCCCATGGCCGACCGCGGCCGCCATGAGTTCACCTATTCCCTCTATCCCCACGCCGGAAACTGGAGCGAGGGCCAAGTCGTGCGCCGCGGCCAGGAGCTCAATCAACCGCTGCTGACATGGTGCCCCGGCGGAGAACGCGACGGCGCCTTGAAGAACGTCCAAAGTTTTTTTGGCATTGACGGAGACGGAGTGATCATCGACGCGATCAAACTGGCCGAGGACAACAGCGGCCTAATCTTCCGCCTCTACGAGGCCAACGGCAGGGCGGAGAATGCAATGCTGCGCTTCTTCCGCAAGCCGGTGCGGGCGGTCACGGCCGACTTGCAGGAAAATGAAACCGCGCCGCTGAGCCTTAAGGGAGACCGCCTGGAATTATCGTTCCGGGCCTTCGAGATTAAAACCGTCAAGGTCAGCTTTCCAGTTAAAGAGGCCGGGGCCCGATGAAGCAGAGCTTTTTCAAGGTTAAACAATATCTGCTCTCCGGAGTCTCCTACGCCATCCCGTTCGTGGCCTGCGGCGGCATCCTCATCGCCGTGGCCATCGCCTTGGCCCCAATGGGCCCGGGCGGACCCGATTTCTCGCATTCGCCCTTCCTGAAGCTGGTCATGGACATCGGCAGCAGCGCCTTCTCCCTGCTGGTGCCGGTGCTGGCCGGCTACATCGCTTTCGGCATGGCCGACCGGCCGGGGCTGGTTCCAGGCTTCGTGGGCGGCGCCATCGCCAACCAGATCGGCGCCGGTTTCCTGGGCGGTCTGGTCGCCGGACTGTTGGCCGGAGCGGTGGTCATGCTGATCAAGAAAGTGAAGATTCCCCGCTACTTCAAACCGGTCATGCCTATCCTGGTCATCCCGGTCCTCGCCTCGTTGGTCGTTGGCTTTGTCATGTTCCGCTTCCTCGGCCTGCCCATCCGCGATCTGATGGCCGGTCTTTCTTCCTGGCTGACGGTCATGGGCACCGGCAACCGCATCCTGCTGGCCGCGGTGCTCGGCGCCATGATCGCCTTCGACATGGGCGGCCCGGTCAACAAGGTCGCTTTTTTCTTCGGCGCGGCCATGATCAAGGAGGGCAACTTCGCCCCCATGGGCGCCTGCGCCGCCGCCATCTGCGTGCCGCCTTTGGGACTGGGCTTGGCCACCATCCTGGGGCGAGGGCTTTGGAACCAGCAGGACCGTGAAGCCGGGTACGCCAGCCTGGCCATGGGCATGATCGGCATCACCGAGGGGGCCATCCCCTTCGCCGCCGCCGATCCGCTGCGCGTCATTCCGTGCATCATGTTCGGCTCAATGATCGCCGCGGTGATCGCCATGCTGGGCGGTGTGGGCGACCATGCCCCGCACGGGGGACCGATCGTCATCCCCGTCGTCGACAACCGCCTGGCCTACGTCCTGGCCATCGTTGCCGGCTCCCTGGCAGTGGCCCTGTTGATCAATGCCGTGAAGAAGTTCACCGGTTCCCGTACATAGGAGGAGAAGATGAAAATCGTCGCCGTAACCGCCTGCCCCACCGGTATCGCCCACACCTACATGGCGGCCGAGCAGCTTGAAAAAACAGCCCGCCGGCTCGGCCACTGGATCAAGGTGGAAACCCAGGGAGCCATGGGCATCGAGAATGAACTCAGCCAGGAAGAGATCAACGGGGCTGACCTGGCCGTTTTCGCGGCCGACATCGCGGTGCAAAGGCAAGAACGCTTTGCCGGGCTGAAAGTTATCGAGGTGGGGGTGCAGGAAGCGATCAAGCACCCCGAAGCCGTGTTCGGCCGCCTGAGCGGGTAAGGAAGGCGACGCGATAATGATCCGCATCCGCTTCGACTTTCCGCTGGCCAACGGCTTGCACGCCAGGCCGGCCAGCCTCCTGCAGCAAGCATGCCGGCGCTTCGCCGTCACCGTTGTTTTTCGCAACGAACGCAATCACCATCGCGCCGATGTCGTCAGTGCGCTGGAACTGGTGGCCAGCAGCACCCTGGTCCATGATCCCTGCAGCCTGGAAATCAGCGGCCGGCAGGAAAAGGAAGCCGCCCGGGCGCTTGACGCTTTTCTGCGCCGGAAGCTGCCCCATGTTGACGATGATATCCCCATGCCCGACGCCCCCCAAGAGGGCACGCCATGGCTTCCCCCGGTTTTCCATGAAAAGGGGGTCCATAGTTTCCAGGGCCGGACCCTGGCGCCGGGAACGGGAAGCGCTCGCGCTGAGATCCTGCATCGCGCCCGTTCCCTGCCGAAACGTTTCGCAGCCGGGGAGAAAGACGGGAAGAAGGAGCTGCAGCTCTTCGAGAAAGCGTGCCTGGAGGTGGAGACCGAGCTGAAAACAACGGCGGCCGGGGCCAGGGAGCGCAACGCCGCCGCCATCCTGAACGCCCATCTGGCCATGGTCGCCGATCCCGGCTACCGCGCCCGCATCGCCGGCCTGATTGTAAAAAAGAAAATGCCCGCCGGAGCGGCCATCGAAAAGGTCACCGCCCTTTTCGCCCGCACCATGCAGCGCTCGTCCAGCGTCTACCTGCGCGAGCGGGCCGATGACCTGAAGGACATCGCCGCCCGCCTGGGCGAAAAATTGTACGGAAGATCTTCGCTGCCTCCGCCGCCGCGCGGACCCAGTTCCCGCATCCACAAGGGACAGCGGCCTTGCGGCCCGCTAGTCCACAAGGGACCGCGGCCTAGCGGCCCGCGTGTGATCGTCGCCGCCGGGCTCTCACCGTCCGAACTGCTCGCCCTTGACCGCCGGCGCTTGCGCGGGCTCGTCCTTGGCGACGTCAGCGCCACCTCGCACAGCGCCATCCTGGCCCGCTCTTTCGCCGTCCCCGCCGTTTCTTTGCCGGCCCATGAGCTGGCGCTGATCAACGCCGGCGAAGAACTTATCGTCGACGGCCGGCGCGGCCTGGTCATCCAAAAACCAGGCCCGGGCTTGAAACGCTACTTCCGCCTGGAAGCGGACCTTCAGCGCCGGTTGGCAAGGCGGCGTGCGGCCCTGAAGATGCGCCCGGCTCAGACCCGTGATCAACGGCGCATCGAAATCGCGGCCAACATCGGCAACGCGGCCGAGCTGGAGCCGGCCTGGCAGAACGGGGCCGAGGCCATCGGCCTTTTCCGCAGCGAGGTTCTCTTCCTGGAGCGCGATGCCCCGCCGGGAGAAGATGAACAGTATGCCGTTTATAGCCGGGCCATCCGCTCGGCCAAGGGGCGGGCGGTCATCATCCGCACCCTGGACGTCGGCGGCGACAAGCCCCTCCCCTACCTGGCGCTGCCGGCGGAAGACAATCCCAACCTTGGCTACCGCGCCGTCCGTTTTTACGGCGAGCACTCAGGATTGATCCGCTGCCAGCTGCGGGCCATCCTGCGCGCCGCCGTTCACGGCCGCCTGAAAGTCATGGTGCCGATGGTCACCTCGCTGGAGGAAGTGCGCCTCGTGCGCAACCTCCTGGCGGAGGCGGCAACCGAACTGCGGGCGCGCCAGGTCCCCCACACTTCCAATCTTGAAGTCGGCATCATGGTCGAAACCCCGGCCGCCGCACTGTCGCTCGAGTCGTTGGCCAAGGAGGCCGATTTCTTCAGCGTCGGCAGCAACGACCTGCTGCAGTATTTCCTGGCCGTGGACCGCAACCATCCAAAACTGGAAGGCCTCTATGACCCGCTGCACCCGGCATTCCTGCGCCTGCTGGAAGGGCTGGCCGCCGGGGCGCGGAGCGCGAACCGCTGGTTGGGCATTTGCGGCGAAATGGCGGGAAATCCGGAGTTTTTGCCGCTGCTCGTCGGCGCCGGTTTCGATGGGCTCAGCATGGCCCCGCAGCGGATCCCGGCGATCAAGGAGCGTCTCGGCGAACTGGACGGCGGCGAGTGCCGCAACCTGCTGAAACGGGCTGGGCGCTGCGCCGATAACGGCGAGGCGCGCCGGCTGCTGGCGGAGTTCAACGACCGCGGCAACTCAGCACCGATCATCCGCTCTTCCGGGGCGGATCCGATCGGTCTGCCCCACTTGGGGGCATCCGCGCTTATCGCCGCCGAATGGGTCAGCCTCGGCTCTCCCAGCCGCACGGCCGGAGAAGCGATCAGGGAGCTCTGCGGGCTCCTCGAACTCGGCGGTCGGGTTTCCGCCGCGTCGGCCCTGGAAGAGGCCGTCTGGAAGCGGGAGACAACTTTCGCCACCGACCTGGGTTTCGGCTTCGCCCTGCCGCACGGCAAAGCGGTCACGGTCAAAGCCTGTTCCATCGCATTTCTTCGCCCGCGCCGACCGATCCGCTGGAGCGGTAAAAATTCAGCGCCGGTGCGCGCCGTTCTGCTGATCGCCGTCCCCGAGCATGGGGGCAAAACGCACTTGCGGCTCATCGCCGGCCTGTCACGGCGGCTGATGGACGAGGGTTTCAGGGAGTCGCTTTTCGCGGCCGCGGAAGCGCCGACCGTCCTGGCCCTCATCAACTCCGCCGTCGCGGTCGGCTGATTTGCATTTTTCCGTCCGCCTGCCTATAATCACCGTGTATGGAAAATAGGGGTCAATGGGAGCAAGCATCCATGGAAATGGAAGTGAAAAAAAAATCCACCTTCGCCAGACGGCTGGCCGTCCTGGCCGCGGCGGCCGCGGTGCTGCTGGCGGTCAACCTGGCCGTGCCGCGGAAAAAGGTGCCGCCGAGCGTCGGCGTCCGCACCTTGAAAGACCTGGCCGAGCTGGCCACGGTCGAGTACAGCGTGACCAAGATCGTCTCCTACAAGGACGTCGCCTGGTACGGCGACCGCAAAATTCTTTTTGAAGCCGCGGCCACGGTGAAAGCCGGCGTCGACCTGAACGAATTGACCGACCAGGACATCAAACTGGAAAACGACTCGGCCGTCACCGTCACCCTGCCGGCGCCGAAGATCCTGCTCTTCAACATGAAGCCGGAAAACATAAGGGAGATATTCAACGAATCGGGCATCCTGCGCAGCGATTTTTCCAACCAGGAAAAGGACGGCCTGCTCAGCCAAGGCGAAAAGGACATCCGCGCCAAGGTCGGGCGCATGGATATCCTGCAGCGGGCGGCGCGCAACGCCCGAATCCTGCTCGAATCGTGGCTGAAAAAAATGGGCTTCCAGGCGGTGCATGTCGTTTTCAGGGGAAAAGGGGGGCGGCCATGAAAAGACTACTCGCTATCCTCCAAATCGTCCTGCTGCTGGCCATCGTCTTCATGCTCTACAACCCGCTGGCCAAGATCGGCCTGCTGCCTTCCTTAAGCAGCATTTTTCATATCCAGCAGTCGCGCATCGACGAAACCCCGGTCATCATCCAGCAGGTGAAGAACATCGCCCAGATGTTCACCCAGACTTTTTACGACGAAACCGTCTACGATACCGGCATCATCCGCACCCCGGTGCTCAGCGCCAACAAGCGGCTGATCTTCATCGCCAAGGGCGAGGTGATCTCCGGCTTCGACCTGTCGGAACTGAGCGAAAAATCGATCATCCGCCGCGACAAGTCGATCGTGGTCAAGCTGCCGCCGGCGCGCATCCTGGACGTGATCATCAACCCCAGCGGCTTCGAGACCTTCATCGAGGAGGGGGAAATCAGCTTCGAGGAGAGCAAGAAATTCCACGAGGACGCCCGGCGCATCTTCGAGCGCAACGCCAGGGAAAAGGGGATCCTGAAGAACAGCGCCGAACAGGGGCGGCAAATGCTGGAAAAATTCTTCCGCTTGCTGGGCTTCGAAACCGTGGACATCATCATCCCCGAAACACTCTGATCACCCTGGAAAAAAATGGCTGGGAAGAAAAGCTAAAACCCGGCCCGTATACCGCATCGATCGGGAAGATTAATTTATTTTTAATTCACTATAAACCTTGACATTGCCATATTTGTTTTCTAAATTTTTTTTATAAATAACTAAAATTCATCCTGTTCAGGGAGGAGAAAACGACATGAAAAAGAAAATCGTCATTATAATCTCCATTTTTATTATTGGTTTGGGAATGGCATTCTTGAGCGGATTGGCATGCAGTTGGCATACCCGATCCATTTCTGTTGTGATGGACAAAACGCCAACGACAATTAGATCCTCCTCCGGTCAAGTCAAACCCGCCATGGGACGGCTGCCGCTCTATTTCATCCAAAACCGCGGCCAGGCCGATCCACGCGCCCGTTTCACCCTGCGCGGCGGCGGTCAGACCGTCCACCTGACCGAGAACGGCCTCCTCTTCGATTTCCTGCACTACGAAAAACCCGACCAGGATAACCGGCGCGCCAGTCCGGTCCCGCTCAAGGGCCGGAGGCTCGTCGTCGGACTCGATTTCGCTGGCGCTGACCCTGCTCCATTACGGCCCCTATGAGGAACTGGGCCGCAGCTACCAGCGCCTGTACGAAACCTGCCGGGGAAAAAACCTCGAGGTCGTCCTGCCCATACGCGAACAGTACCTGAAAGGACCGGGCATGATATTTCGCGGCAACCCCAAAAGATATGTCACCAAGCTGATTTTCCAGGTCCAGTCCTGAAATTTTTTTTCATTTTGTGCATTGACTTTTCATGTTGGACTTGCTAAACAGGAAGCACTACGTGAAAAAAAACAAATAAAAAACAACAATGAGGTGAGAAAAATGAAATTTGCCCCTCTTCTATTTTTGGCACTGACATTCTTGGCCCCGGCTGAAGCTTGGTCGCAAGCGAGCTGGCTGCCTGCTGATATCCGCCTCGATACCGGCGGCCAACCGCTGAACAAGGAATCCACCGACCCGCAAATGGCAAGTTCAGGAAATCGGGTCTACGTCGTCTGGACAGACAGCCGCGACTATTCGGATATTTATTTCAACTACTCCAGCGACGGTGGCCGCCACTGGCAAACACCGGACCTGAAGATCAACCACAGCATCGGGGCGAATGCATATTCACCGGCCATCGCTTGTTCCGGAGCCAACGTCTACGTAGTCTGGACCGACAATCGCGATAGCCTCACTGGTCACAACATCTATTTCAACTACTCGACCGACGGCGGCGTTCATTGGCAGGACGAGGATATCCGCATCGACCACGGCAGCGGCGTCGCCGATTCAAGGAATCCCAAGATATGCACCGTCGACAATCATATTTATGTTTTTTGGGATGACGACCGCGGCGGCAGCACCGACAATATCTATTTCAACCGCTCCAGCGATGCCGGCCTAACCTGGGAAGGCGCGGATACCCAGATCGATGTGTTTCCCGGCCCCAGTCCGATTCCGGGTTATTTGCAGGTCGGTTGTACCGCTGCCCAGGTCTACGCCGTGTGGCGGGGAAGCCTCTCCGGTTCGAACAACATCTACGCGAATCATTCATTGGACCACGGCGCCAGTTGGCCGCAGGCGCAGCGTATCGACACTCCCGGCGGCCCGTCGACGGGATGTACGAGTCCCGCTCTCAGCTGTTCCGCTACCCATGCCTTCGCCGTCTGGCAGGACGAGCGCAACGGTTCCAGGGACATCTACTTCAACCGCTTCACCGTCAGCAGCGCCAGCTGGCAGATCAGCGACACGCATATCGACCATGTTCCGGACGGCAGCGACGCCTATGCCCCCCAGGTCGCCTGTTCCGGAACCAGCGTCTGTATCGTCTGGGCCGATAACCGCAACGGTAACGGGGATATCTATGCCAACCATTCCAGCAACAATGGCGCCAATTGGCAAAGCAGCGATATCCGCGTTGACCTGGGCACCGCGGCCGGCGACAGCGGCTCCTGGGGGCCCAGGATCTGCATGTCCGGCAGCAACGTCTATGCCGTCTGGGAAGACAAGCGGGATGGCGCCGACGACATCTATTTCAACCTCTCTGCCAATGGCGGCGCCGATTGGCGTAGTTTTGACACCCGTCTCGACACCGGCGATCCCCCCGGGGCGAGCGACTCAATAAATTCTCAAATATCGTGTTCATCGGCCAATGTTTATGTCGTCTGGGTGGACTATAGACAGGCATTTCCCGAATTCGACATCTATTTCAACGCCATGCTGGAAGTCCCCTTAATTGCCAATGAATTGCCCATAGCCATGATCAGCGGCTCCTCGACCTATTGTCTGCCTCCAAAAACTGTGAGTCTCGACGGCTCGACATCCAGTGACCCCGACGGCTACATTGCCGCCTACGATTGGCGGCTGCTGGGCAAGCCTTTTGGTTCCGGGGCCGTACTCTCATCCGATTCCACAATAGCCGTTTCCTTCACCGCCGACCTCCCCGGTGATTATGTTGTTACCCTGATGGTGCAGGACAACGATGGCGCCTGGAGCACGCCGGTTTCACGATCGATCCGGGTCTCGGCCGGAGATCCGCCCGGGCTCGCCATCCAGGGCGTGCGCAAAGAAGAGCGGGCCTGGATCATCCGCAAGGACTACGCCGAACTGACCCTGACCGTCACTCCTCCCGCCTCGGGCTGCCCCCTGCCCATCGCGAGCTACCGGCTGCAGCGCCGCCAGGACCAGGGAGCCTGGGTCACAGCCAAGGAGATCGCGCCGACCGAATTCACTTCCCAAGGCCATGTTCTCACCCTGGCTCTGATCGACAAGTACCTGGAGCGCAAGACCGCTTATACCTATCGCCTGGTCGCGCTGGATGCCGGCGGCCTTGAGGCGGCAGCGGCCGAGATCATTCTATAAGGAGCATCATAATGAAAAAGATCTTATTGCTGGTCTTGGCAATATCCTTATTGGTTGCAGCCAATTGGGCCAAGGGCTTCTCACTGGCCCCGACCTTGTCCTACCTGGGCAAGGACGATGCCGGCTTCAAGGAAGTCTACGGCTCGGGCGGACTCCAGCCCGGTTTGCGGGCCGAAGCCGTCGTCTGGAAGAACCTTTCCCTGTATGCTTCCTACGATTTTTTCAGCAAGAAAGGCACAACTCCGATCCTGGAAGAGGAAACCAGGACCATCCAGCACTCTTTGGCGCTGGGAGCGGCTTGGCGGGGAAAATTTTCAGAAAAAATATCATGGGGGGTTTACGCCGGGCTGCTCCATATCCGTTACCAGGAAGAAGCATTGGGAGACAAGATCAAGGACAGCGCCACCGGCATCGAGCTGGGGGTCCTGCTGGAGTACGATCTGTCCGATAAAATCTTCATTTTTCCCTTGCTCTCCTATCTGAAAGCCGATGACAGCATCGACGATATGAAGATCAAACTGGGAGGCTTCAAGGCCGGTATCGGCCTGGGCATCAGGTTATAGTATTCATGGCTGCCGGGAATGACTGCAGGCCTGCCCTTGATGGATGCAGCCGGCAATCCCCAGACACCGGAAATTATCACGACGGATTCAGGTTTTTAGTTCCTGCAAATAGTTTTCGAGGTTCTTTCTTCTTTGGGCGGTAGGACGGCCGCTGGCGCTGCTCCGCTGCAGGGCGAATTCGACCAGCATGAAAAGCACATCCTCATAGCTGAGTCCGGCGCGGGAAGCCGAGCGGATAAAGCCGGCATCGGGCGACAGGTCGGGGTTGGGATTGACGTCGATGACGAAGGGAATGTTCCTCTGGCTGAGGCGGAAATCAACCCGCGCGTAGTCCCGGCAATCCATGGCATTGAATGCGGCCAGGGCCGTTTTTTCGATCAGCAAGCGCAGCGGCTCGTCCAAATCGGCCGGACAGACCGGCACCGTGCCCAGGCAATAGTCGCTTTGCGTCGACCACTTGGCTTCATAGGTGACGATTTTGGGCAGATGTGCCGGCAAGTTTGCGAACGAGATTTCGGAGAGCGGCAGCACCCGTTCGCCGAGGACAGCGGCGCTGATCTCCCGCCCCGGCAGGCATTCCTCGATCAGCACGTCCTGGCGGTAGTTGGCGAATAAAAATGCCAGATGTCGCTGCAGGCTTGGGAAATCGTTGACCACGGAATCCTCGGAAATGCCGATGCTGGCATCCTCCTTGTTCAGCTTGAGGATGAGCGGGAATTTCAGCTTGAGATTCCCTTCTTCCAGTTTGCTGTTGAGCCGTGCCAGAAAGTATTTCGGGCTTCTGACCGCCAGCGACCTCAGGATCTGTTTGGTTTTGAGTTTGTTCAGGCAGTTGCCCAAGGTCAGCGAGCGGTTGCCGGTGAACTCGATATCCAGAATTTCAAAGGCACCGGCAATGTGGCCCTCGAAATTGGTGTCGCCATCCAGGGCTTCAACGAAGTTCAGGATGATGTCCGGCGCCAGCTGCAGGATGCGCCGCAGCGCCTTGGCGAAATCCCTGCTGAAGGAAAGGGTTTCAACCTGGAGAAACCTTTGCTGCAGGATCTTGCGCATCTCACTAACCTGGGCCATCAAACCAGGATCAGAGGAATCCTCTATCCCCTTGCCGGCGCTCTTACCGGAATAATTCTCGTAAATGCCTACCGGTTCGTTGTAGCAAATCAGTATTTTTTCTTGCTGCATGGATGCAGTTTAGCAGTTTAAAAATTAAATAACAGCTGCTTTTCCGAAAAAAATTCCCCTGACGGAACCGACTGTTCCCTACAGCGCCGGGGCCAGCACCAGGTCGGTCTGGAACTGGCGCAGCAGGGCCTGCAGTTCGGCCAGCTTTTCCGGGAAGCGCTCCTTGAAAAGGTTCAATTTTTTAAAGGCGCTTTCGTATTCGTCCCTGAGCATGTCGGACAGGTTGCGGGCCTTATGATATTCTTCCATGATCGAATTGACCTTTCTTTCCCAAGCCCTGCTATATTCGGCGCCGAGCTGGCAGAGCCGTTGCCGGGCCTGGCGGTAATCGCGGCGCAAGCCGGCCAGCCGGTTCTCGATGGTCTGCAGATACTCATCCTTCAACGTGACCAGGTCCTGGACCAGAGCGGCTTCGTACTCGTGCTTGAAGGAATCGAACAGCGCGGGCACGGTGACGATCTGTTCGACCCGATAGGCGTTGGCCCCGCAAAAAGCGAATCCCTGGTCCAGCAACCCCTGGCGGGCGTTGTCCAGAGCAACCGATATGCAATAATCGGCATGCTTGATATCGCACTGATCCAGGCAGCGCCAGGCGCAGCGTTTGACATTGCGCACGCCGGCGGCGGCGTTATCTAAAAATTTATTGCGGATGGCCCGCCCCGGCAGGCCGACCGGGCTCTTGATGATGACGATGTCCTCGGGGGCGCATTTCAGGTACGCTTCCTTGAAGCGGATGTCGGCGTCGCATTCTTCCGTGGCCACGAAACGCGTCGCCATCTGTACTCCCTGGGCCCCAAGCTGCAAAAAACGCAAGATATCCTCGCCGTTGAAAATGCCTCCGGCAGCGATGACCGGTATCTTTTTTTGGAAGGCTTCCTGGAAGCTTTCCAGGGCGGCGATCACTTGCGGAACGAGAACTTCCAGGGCCTGGTCCGCGTCCTGAAGCTTCTCGGCCTTGAAGCCGAGATGGCCCCCAGCCAGAGGCCCCTCGACCACTACGGCGTCAGGGACGTCATGATAGGTTTTCTGCCAGTACTTGAAGATGAGCTCGGCGGCGCGCCCGGAAGAGACGATGGGCACGACCAGCACGTTGGCGGCGCGGATCCTGGCCACCGGGATGTTCTTGATCGGCAGACCGGCGCCCATAAATAGGGCGTCCACCTTTTCCTCGATGGCCGTGTCCAGAAGCTGCGGGAAATCGTTGGCCGCGACCATGATGTTGACGCCAATCAGCCCTTTGCTCATGGCCCGGGCCCGCCTGATCTCGCTGCGCAGGGCCTTGATATTGGCCGCCCGGCCGTCGGCGTAGTAGTCGGGTTCGATCATGCCGATGCCGTTGGCGGCAATGATGCCCATGCCCCCTTGCTCGGCGACGGCCGAAGCCAGGCCGGCGAGGGAGATCCCTACCCCCATGCCTCCCTGGATGATCGGCAGGGGCAGCGTGCGGTTGCCGATGCTCATTTTCGGCATTTTAAAAAATATCATGCTCCTCCTGGCACGCACTGTTCGGGAAAATGAATTTGTCGTTTTTTCCCGATAGCCAAGACGCAATTATCATACCCCACATGAACGACAATTGCAATCATAATGGTGAACTGTGCCGATCAGCTTGACCGGCAGCGCTTGTCTGTCCCAAAATGGGACAATCTGCTTCCATGATTCAGCATCAATATAAGGCGCCGGGCCAAAACGTCTCGTGTCCCAAAATGGGACATTCGAACAGCCTGAAAACGCTTTGTTGACAATGGCTTTGTCCGGCGCAGCTGCGAGTGTTCCAAAATGAGACATTCGGCGGGGCAACGGCTCCAGCCCTCAGATGCAAAAACCATTGTCCACATTAGTTTTCAGGATACAGTCGCGCTTGGCACCTGAATTGCATTGCCATCAACGGCGAAAAAAGCAAATTCATGCGCGGAGTAAGGCTATGAAAGCCCGGACCCTCTATTATTGCCCTGCTGATGAAAATGAACTTCTTTTCGAGGAAGTATACGATGAAAATCGTCCATTTGACTACCAGCCGCCGCACGAATTGCCGGAGGTATGCCCCAAGTGCGGCCGCTTGTTTTTCAAGAAAGACTGCATCACGGTGGAGGAACTCTACAAACCTGACAGTCTGCGTAAAGAAGCTCAAATATGAGCATAACCTGAAATCAAATGAAAACTATTGAAAACTTCGCTATGGAAATCACTGACGACCCCGAAGAAGTAGATGTGTTGAAAGAGGAAGCCAGTTTTTTTATAAAAAAAGCGGAGGGACACTGGGTTGAAGTATTGTCCGAGCGGTCCGATAAAGTGCTATCCGCCACCACCCTCGAGCAATTTTTCAGGAGCCGGGAGCGCAGCGAGCAAATCAGCCGCACTCTGCAATATTTGCTCCTTTTCCTGAACCATATCCCCGGCACCGCCGACATTTCCGAAGCACGGGTCAACCCAGCCGAACAATTTCGCGAATTCATCCGCTATCAGGTGGACTTGCTGCTGGAAAAAGACGTCAGGGGAGCCGTTTTCAGGGAGATCAACAATTTGGGCTCGCTCAACGACGGCAATGTCTGGGACTACCAGGAACGGATCATCAACAAGAACCGGGAATTGCGCGAGCTGGTCACGCCAGACAGCGGCGCTATCGCGAAAAACATAGCTAGCTTGTGCCTGGCATTGGAAAAATTGTCCCTTTTCTGGATTGAGATCAAGCATGGGGATATCCAGCGCACCCGCTGCAGCGATATTTACTTGTACAAGCTTTCCCGGATCGTCAAAAACCGCTGTGCGCAAACCACGGATGGATAAGCAGGCAAGGTAAAATAAAGACGGCATTTTTTTCAGAAAGCCAAGGGAGATTGATGGCAAAAAGCTAGAAATTTGCTATGATTAGGGCATGAGACAATCCCAACTCAATTTCTCAATTTCTTGCCCCAAATGAAAAGCGATTCGTGCCAATGATCCCCATCAGCCGCAGTGACAAAATCAAGGGCGCCCTGCTCGCCTTGCTGTCGGCTTTGCTGCTGACCGCTGTTTTTCTTTTTTCCACCCTGGCCCAACGCACGCTGGCCGGCCCGACCTTCCTTTTCTGGTGGTTCATCCTGGCATTGCCCGCGCTGTTCCTGCTGCAGCCGCCGGTCGGTTCTTGGAAAAATCTGTGGCGCCGCCACTGGCGGTTTTTCCTGGCTTACAACCTGATCGAGGCGGTCGGCAATACCCTTTTCTTTTACCTGCTGCGCGTCATCCTGCCTTCGCTCGTCTCCTTTTTCCTAAGCCTGACTCCCCTCTTCGGGGCCTTGTGCGCCTTTTTATACTTGAAGGAGCGGCTGTCGGCGCTGGAGTGGTCGGGCGGAGCCATCTCCATGGCCGGAGTCATCCTCATCACCTGGGCTTCTCCCGAAGTCGGTGTGCTACTGACGGCACTGACACTGCTCATGACCCTGCTCTACGCCTTCAATAACGTGCTGGTGAAACGCTGGATCCATGATGTACCACCCACCGCCGTCATCTCGGTACGCATCATCTTCCAGGCCGTTTTTTTCACGGGGCTGCTCTTGGCTTCCGGCGGTTTCCGCTGGCCCACGGGCAGGGAAATGGTCTTTCTCACTCTGGGTTCGCTCTCCGGGCCCGCATTCGGCATGTATACCGTTTTTGTTTCCCTGCAGTACCTGAAAGCCACCCAGATTTTTCTGATCCGCAATCTCCAGCCTTTTTTCGTCACCCTGGCCGCCGCCTTATTCCTGCATCAGGCCTTGACGCCGCGCCAGCTCGCGGGCGGAACGGTGATCATCGCCGGCGTATTCCTCATGCTAGCCGCCAAATGGCTGTATGGCAAAAAGTCCGGAAATGCCGCTGCGACACCTGAACCGGCCGGAGGCAGGTAAAATGAAGTTATCGCCAGCGTTGGCCCTCGCCTGGCTGTGCATCCTGCCTGGATGCGAGCAGGATGCGGCGCCGGGGCTGATCGATCCCGCCGGGGCGACCATTGAAACCCGCATCCGCGTACCGTTAGGGTTCACGCGGGTCCAGGTAGCCGATGGCTCCTTCGCCGCTTACTTGCGACAGCTACCGTTAAAACCCCACCCGGCGCAGGTGCGTTTATACGACGGCCGGATAAAAGAAAACGCCGGGATCTACGAGGCAGTGGTCGACCTTCCCATCGGCGACAAAGACCTCCAGCAGTGCGCCGACGCCGTGATGCGCTTGCGGGCCGAGTACCTTTACCGGCAAAAGCGCTTCACTGAAATTCACTTCAATTTCAGCAACGGCTTCCGCGCCGACTACTCCGAGTGGATGCGGGGGAAGCGGATCGTCGTCAAGGGGAACCGAGCGTATTGGACGCAGGCCCAGGGCCCGGCCAACACCTACCGGGACTTTTGGGCATACCTGGAGGTGGTTTTCAGCTATGCCGGGACCCGGTCGCTGGCCAAGGAGCTCATGCCGGCGCGTGTGGGTGATCTGCGCAGCGGAGATGTTTTCATCCAGGGAGGTTCTCCCGGCCACGCCGTCATCGTCGTCGACCTGGCCAACGACAGGTGGACCGGCGCGAAGGTTTTTCTTCTGGCCCAAAGTTACATGCCGGCCCAGGAAATCCAGATCCTGCGCAACCCGGACAGCCTGGAAAAAAACCCCTGGTATGACGCCGACTTCGGCGATACGCTGTCGACGCCGGAATGGATTTTTTCCCGGGCCGACCTGAAACGGTTCGCAGAGCCATAGGGACGGGCATCGCCTCACGCGGACGGTCGGGAATCCGTGCGGCAAATTGTTTTTTTTTGGTAAAGGTGCTAAAATGATTCAAAACGCAAAAGGGAAGGTGCTGAGCAGAGATGATCGATCCGTGGGATAAAACAATCTGTGACCGCAAGTTCGACATCCTGCCCGACGGATTGCAGAAGATCGAGCACTCGATCATCCTGACCGTTATCGGCGGCAATGACATTGACTTCGGCAAGCACTTCTTGCTGGAGAAACACAACACCCTCCTCGGCCGGGACGACGGCAACGACATCGCCATCAGCGATGAAAAGGTCAGCAAGGTCCACTGCAAAATATCCATAACCAGAACCAGCCAGGACGTCGAACAGGTTTTCATCAAGGACCTGGAGTCTACCAACGGCACCTACGTCAACGGCGAAAGGATTGAACAGTCTCCCATCCACGGCGGCGACAAGATCCAGGTCGGCGACACCGTGCTCAGCCTGAGCTACAGCGACGAGCTCGAAAAAGAGTACCACGCCAAATTGTTCAATTACGCCGTGCGCGACACCCATACCGGCCTCTACAACAGAAGGTTCATCATCAACGAGCTGGAAAGCATCAACCGCATCGCCCGGCGCAGTAACAGGGCCTTCAGCATCATCATCATCGACATCGATGACTTCAAGCAGATCAACGATTGCTACGGACATCTGGCCGGAGACGAATATTTAAAGAGTTTTGCCGAGCTGCTGACCAAAACCCTGCGCGAACAGGACATCACCGGCAGGATCGGCGGCGAAGAATTCCTGGTGATCCTCCCGGAGACGACCATAGAAGGCGCTTTTCAGTTGGCCATCCGCATCAGGAAAAACGCCGAGGACTTCGTCCTGAATCATCTCAGCTTCAAGATCAAGACCACCATCAGCGCCGGCGTTTGCCAATATGAAAATGCGATCCGCGACGTGAACGAGCTGATCGACATCGCCGACCAGGCCCTGTATGAAGCCAAGCGCTCCGGGAAAAACAACGTGATGCAGGCGCTGCTCGCGGACAGAAAATAAGCCATACGTATCATTTTTCGCATTCAGGGCGTGTGATTGAATATAAAAAAAAAATATTTTATAATCTTGACAATGCGAATTGTGACCTTGGTTCTGGCACTGGCACTGGCACTGGCGGGGAGTATTCCAGCCGCCGGCGAAGGCACCTCCATCTTCTACCTGCGCCCCGCCGACGCCATCAACCTCAATCCCTGGCAAGCCGATGATTTTTATTCCACCGAAATCGCGGCCAACATCTTCGAAGGTCTGGTGCGTTTCAGAAAAAACACGACCTCGATCGAGCCCTGCCTGGCCACTTCCTGGAAGGTAAGCGATGACGGCCGGCACTGGCGCTTCGTTCTGCGCCGTAGCGTCAGGTTCCATGACAACAGCCCTTTCGACGCCAGCTCCGTCCTCGACACCTTCCGCAGCCGGCTCAATAAAAAGCAGCTCCTGTATCAGCGCCTGAGTTTTCTCTTCTCCTTCATTACCGACATCCGCAGCCAGGATCCGTTCAGCGTCGATATCAGCCTCGACCGGCCCTACGCCCCCTTTCTCATCGCCCTGGCCGATGCCGCCGCCTACATCCAGTCTCCCGTTGCCAGGCAGTCGTCCCCGTACCTCCCGGTCGGCACCGGGGCGTTCCGCTACTCCAGCTGGTCGAAAGGCAAATCGCTGATCCTGACCCGCAACCCGGACTACTGGGGAGGAGCGGGCAACGCCGAAAAGATCATCTTCAAGGTCATGCCCGACTCCCTCGGCCGGCTGCTGCAGATCAAGAACGGCAGCGCCGACATGACCGTCATCCAATCGGCCAGGGAGTACGAGGAACTGTCGCTGCGCAACGAGATCGCCATCCTGAGCACGCCATCGGTCACCACCCATTACCTGGGCTTCAACACCAAGAAAAAGCCGTTCGACCGCAGGGAGGTCCGGGCCGCCTTTCTGCACATCTTCAGCAAGGAAAACATGATCAAGCAGATCTATCAGAAGCTGGCCGAACCGGCCTACTCGCCCCTGCCGCTGCCGATTTATCCCGCCGGCAGTCCCGCTCCGACGCCAAGCTTCGACCTGAAGGCCGCCCGCGCCCTGCTGAAAACAGCGGGGCTGGAAAACGGCTTCGACTGCACGCTGTACTTCCCCGACGGCCAGGAGGGCATCCAGGAAATCGCCGACCTGTTGGCCATCTACGCCAAGAAAATAAAAATCACCATAAGGAAAATCAAGCTCCCCTTCCCCGAACTTGTTCGCATCGCCAACCGCGGCGAACACGACCTCCTGCTCATGGGCTGGTCGAGCAATCCCGATCCCGATTTCTTCCTCTACCCGTTGTTCACTTTTTCGCCCGGCAACCGCAACCGTTTTTTTTACGAAAACCCCGAGCTGACCCGCCTGCTCGACCTGGGCAAGATCACCATGGATGCGCAAAAGCGCAGCCAGATCTATCAGGAAGCCCTGGCCATCCTGAACCAGGACATCCCCTGGATCCCGCTGTTCCACGAAGTGCGCACCATTGCCTGCAACAAGCGGATCGCCGGCCTCGGCTTCAACCCCCTCGGGCAGATCCTTTTCCGCGACGTTACCATGGAGTCAAACTAATGAAAATAAAAACAAGGGCGCTGGCCGCTTTGCTGCCGCTGGTCGTTCTCATGGCCGTTCCGCTGGTTGCCGAGCACGTGGTGCGTTCGGGCAGCACGCAAGAGCCTACGAGCATGGACCCCGCCCAGGCTTGGGACGACATATCGGCGTTTTACGTTGACAACATTTTCGACACCCTGGTGCGCTTGAACCCGCAAAGCACCAAGATCGAACCGGCGCTGGCCGTCAGCTGGGAAACCAGCCCGGACGGCCTGACCTGGACGTTCCAGTTGCGCCACGGCGTGCGTTTCCACGACGGCACCCCCATGGATGCCGACGCCGTGGTGTTCAGCTTCTTCCGGCAAATGGACCCGGCCAACCCGAACCGCCAGCACGATTTTCCCATGTTCTCGGAAATTTTTACGTTTTTAAGGACGGTCCAAAAGCTGGACCCGCAGCGGGTGCAATTCATCCTCTCGGAGCCGTTCTTCCCGTTCTTGGCCGCGCTGACCGTCGAGTGCGCCTCCATCGTCTCGCCGAGCGCGGTGAAAAAGGCGGGGGGCAACTTCGCCCGCCAGCCCGTCGGCACCGGGCCCTTCAAGCTGGACTCCTGGCAGGAGGACAAGCGCCTGGTCTTGATTGCCAACCGCGACTACTGGGGCGGCCGGCCGGCCGTGGATCAATACGTCAACATCATCGAGCCGCGCGGCGAAATACTGAACAGCTATTTCCAGCAGGGGACGCTGGACATCCTGTACTCGTATTCCATATCGAAGATGATCAGTTACAAGAAGCAGGAGTGGGTCAAGGTCGTCGCCACTCCCTACCTGTCGGTGACCTTCGCCGTCATCAATTCCGCCAGGCCGCAGCTGAACCGCAAGCGCGTGCGCCAGGCCCTGGGCTGCGCCTGGGACCCGAAGGCGCTGAAGCTCGTCTTCCAGGATTACGTGCTGCCCATCCACACCCTTCTGCCCAAAGGCCTGATCAAGACCGAAGCGGCTGCGCCCGGGAGCGTGTTTTCCATGGCCAAAGCCAAAAGCCTGCTGAAAAAAGAAGGCCTGGAGCGCGAGATACCACTCGAAGTGCTCATGCAAAAGGACGATGACCTGCTCTTTCAGCTGTTTTCCATGTTCGCCAAAAACTTGAAACAAATCGGCATCAGCCTGAAGCTCACCCGCCTGGATGCGGACGCCTACGCCTCCCGGATCGCGCTGGGCGATTATGACCTGGCCTATTCGGGCTGGATCGCCGATTATCCGGACCCCGACAGCATGCTTTTCCCCCTGCTGTCGGAGCAGCTGCAAAAACAGGGTTTTGCCAACGTCGCCAGCGCCAAACGCCGCGACCTGGACGAGCTCTTGAAAGCGGCCCGCCGCGAACGCGACGCGAAAAAGCGCCAGACCATGTACCGGGACATCGACCGGGCCCTCATCGAAGACGGGCTGGTCATTCCCATGTACCAGGACAAGCGGGTCATAATCTACAATCAGAGGATCGGACGCATGCAGCCCGACCTGCTGGGCAAGTTTTACCTCAATGACCTGCAGCTGAAATGAAGATAAAAACCAAACTATTCCTCTCGCTGATCTTCATCGCCGTCCTATCCATGGTCATCTCCCTGAATTTTTCGATTATCTCCATCTCCCGCCGCTACGAAAAAATGGCCAAGGAGGAGGTCGCCGCCGCAAAAAAGCTGGTGCAGAGCGTGTTCCTGGAGAACCTGAGCGATCTGGTGCGCAAGGCGCTGTTCCTGTCGGAATTGAAGGAAATCAGCGAAAACATGGAGAATCCTGATGAACTGGCCATGGCCCTGGAATTCAAGAATTTCTTTTTCCCCAATATCAACATCACGGTACTCGATCCGGCGGGGAAGATCGTCGTCAGCCATGACAATTCGTCGGAAAGCAGCATCGCCGAGGAAAGCCTGGATCAGATCACCTTCTTGAACGAGAAGCGGGACCCGCTCATCCGCGAAGCCGGGATTTTCCTGGTCAAAAAAAACCTCTGCATGGCCGCTATATCGCCGATCATCGACCAGGAAACCCTCGGGCTCAAGGGATCGCTGCTGCTGGAAATCCCCTTTAATCTGGAATTCACCGATCAGCTCAAGGAAAAATCGCGGACCGACATTATGGTCTACGCCCAGGATCGTCCGGTCACCTCCACGCTGGTGGACAGCAACGGCGAGATGATTTTCCCGCGCCAGGGTGCGGCCAACCCGGATGAGATGGTCCGCTTTCGGCCGGGAAGCGACCGCTACCTGCTGGATTCCTTCGCCGTGAGCGACTACCAGAAGAAAAGAGTGGGGAAGATCCTGGTCGCGGTCAACGTTGAAAAGATCATGGAAGCCAAACAGGTCGGCATCGCCAGCCTGGTCACCTCGTCGCTGCTGATCGCCTTTTTCGTGATCCTGACCAGCTTCCTGCTGGGCCGGAAGCTCACCGCCCCCATCGTCAAGCTCGCCCATGGCGCCGAAGCTATTGCCGGCGGAAACTACGACATCCGCATGGCGCTCGAGTCCAAGGACGAGATCGGCGAGCTGGCGAACGTCTTCAACAAAATGTCGGATTCGCTGAAGATCCAACGCAACGAGATCCAGGAATTGCAGCAGTTTTTCGAGAAAATCGTCGAGTATTCCCCGTCGGCGATCGTCATCGGCAACGAAAGCGCCGAGATCATCACCATGAACCCGGCGGCTGAAAAAATGTTGGCCCGGCCGCTGGACCAGTTCATGGACAAGCAACTGTTCGAATGCCTGCCGATGCTGCACACGCTGAAGGAGGAGTACTTCAAGGTGCTGCTGAGCGGCAAGCCCTGTCTTCACGACAATTTTTCGGTGATCCACGCCGATGGCAGCGAAAACGTCCTGCGCCTGACCATGTACAAGATCCAGCCGCCCGGCGCCCCGGCCCTGGTGTTGCAGATGGAAGACATCAGCGAGAAATTCGAACTGGAGGAAAAGCTGCTGCATGCCAAGAAGCTCGGGACGCTGGGAGAGCTGCTCAGCCGCTTCACCCACGAATTCAACAACCTGATGACCAGCCTGCTGGGCCACCTGAGCATGCTCAAAAAGGAAGTCGGCCACGACCACCCCAACTTCAAGCGCACGCAGATGATCGAGGACGTGGCCTTGCGCGCCTTCAACCTGGGCAAGGACATCCTGGATTTTTCGAAAAAGGAGAAGTTGAAAAAGGAGCGGGTGAACGTCGTGGCCGCCGTCGAAACCGTGCTCAACTTGCTCGTAAAAACCGTGCTGAAAAGGATCGAGGTCGAGACCGCATTCGCGAACAAGAACCTGACTGTTTTGATGAACAAGGAAAAACTCCTGCTGGCGCTGTTTAACGTGCTGATCAACGCCAAGGACGCCATTTGGGCCGCGCAGCGGGAAAAGGGGTTGATCCGCATCACGGTTGACCGCATTTTCATCTCCCGGGAAGAAAAAAACTACATCCGCATGAGAATATTCGATAACGGTACCGGCATCGAAGAAAAGATCATCGGCAAGATCTTCGAACCGTACTTCACCACCAAAGGCGATAAGGGCACCGGCCTGGGATTGACCACGGTTAAGGAGATCATCGAGGAGTGCGCCGGCTGGATCGAAATCGAAGGTGAAAAAGGCGTGGGCAGCACCTTCATCCTGTTCCTGCCCGAGCATATCGCCTAGGCAGTCGCCGCTTTTCCGGCCTGGATCCGGTTTGACACGCCCGAAGAAAAATATTACTATGGCTGAAGATGAAATTCTGGAAAGTAGCACTAATCGTCATTTTGTCCGCCCTATTCGTCTTTTTATTCTTGCGGCGCGTCGATTTTCTCGAAATAAAAAAAATATGGCGGACGATCCCGCCCATGTACCCGCTCGGCTTCCTGCTGCTGGCGCTGCCGCAATATCTCGTCCGCGCCACCCGTTGGGGATTGCTGCTAAGCCCATTCAAAAAGAAAATCGCCATGCGCAGTCTCCTGAATTTCACTCTGATCGGCTTCATGGTCTCCTACCTGCTGCCCGGGCGGCTGGGCGAGATCGCCCGGCCGGTCATGCTCGCCGAAAAAGAAAAGATAAAAAAAAGCCAGGCCATCGCCACCATCATCAATGAACGGCTTTTCGACCTGCTCTTTGTCATGCTCATGCTGGTCGCTTACCTTGTCCTGGGCTTGGGGCAACCGTCGCCGACGCTGCCCAGGCTGAGAACACTGGCCCTGCTGCTTCTGCCGGCGGTGCTGCTGCTGTTCGCCATCATCACCCTGGCCAACACGGAAAAATTCTTTCCCGGGACCGAGCGGCTCATCCGTTCCCTGACCAGGGTGCTGCCGGTCCGCAGCCGCGAAAAAGCGGCCTCCTTCGCCGTCCATTTCATCAGGGCCCTGAACCTGAATCTGGGCTGGAAGGGCATCCTGAAGGTAGGCGGCCTTTCCCTGCTGCACTGGTCGATCATCCTATTATCCTATTGGCTGCTGATGCGGGGTTTTTCCGGATTGGCCATGGACCTGCCGACCACCATTCCCTTCCTGGCGGTCATTTTCGTATCGGCGGCGATTCCCACCCCGGGCATGGCTGGAAGCTTGGACCTGGCTTCCAAATACGCGCTGACCGGCCTGTGCGGCGCCAGCGCTGAAACCGCCGTGGCGTTTACCATTCTCTTCCATTTCCTGCTCCTGGCCATGCCGATCGCACTCGGCCTTTTCGCCCTCTGGCGCGAAGGGCTGGATTTTAAAATCATCTCCAGGTTGAAAAAAAAAGATGAACTGTCCACAGTGCTCTAAAATCGCCGACAAGGTGATCGAAACCCGGGAAAGCAAGGACGGCCTTTACATCCGCCGCCGCCGCGAATGCCTTGGCTGCGGCAAGCGCTTCACCACCTACGAAAAAATCGAAAACATCCCGCTGATGGTGGTCAAGAAAGATGGCCGGCGCGAGCCGTTCGACGGCGACAAGATCCGCAAGGGCTTGTACCGGGCCATGGAAAAAAGGCCGGTGCCAACCAAGCAGATCGAACAGCTGGCCAACCAGGTCGAGGAGTTTTTCTCGAGATCGGAACGGGAGGTGCGCTCCGACAAGATTGGAGAACTGATCATGGAAAAATTGAAAACCATGGACAAGGTGGCCTACGTCCGTTTCGCCTCGGTTTATCTGGAATTCAAGAGCCTGCAGGAGTTCCTGACCGAGCTGCACAGCCTGTTGAAAAAGGAGGAGTAAGTGGCAAAAAAGCATTATCCTTTTTTTGAAATCGAGATCAGCAAGAATTTCCCCTCCGGCATCAGCACCCATATCGACTGGAAGCCGAACACCAATATCGTGGAGACGCAGGATTCACTGGTCATTGAAATGGAGCTTCCCGGCGTCGACAAGAACGACGTGTCCATCACCCTGCTCAACAACCAGGAACTGATATTCAAGGGCTTCAAAAAACAATCCCGCCTGGACCAGGACCTGGTGACCTATTACCTGTTCGAGAGGGAATTCGGAACCTTCTATAAGAAAATTGTCATCGATTTCCCGCTCGACACTAGCAAGATCAAGTCGCACATGGAAAACGGCGTCCTCACCATCGAAATCAGCAAAAAGGTGATGGCTGAAGTATCCGTGGAAATCAAGTGATGAGGTGACCCATGGCTGAAGAACAAAAAAGCATCACCACCAAAGTGGAACAGGAAGAGAAACTGGAAAAGATAAGCATCCCGGCCAAGCTGCCCATCCTGGTCTTGCGGGACATCGTGGTCTTTCCTTACATGATCGTGCCGCTCTATGTCGGCCGGGCCAAGTCCAAGAAAGCCGTCGATTCCGCCTTGAATACCGACCGCCTGATCCTGCTGCTGACCCAGCGGGACATGAACATCGAGGACCCGAACGAGGAACAGCTTTACCAATACGGAACGGTCGCCCTGATCGTCCGCATGCTCAAGCTCCCCGACGGACGCATGCGCGTGCTGGTCCAGGGCATCTCCCGGGTCAAGGTGCGCGGCATCACCGATGACGGCAAGATCATGCAAGCCGAGGTCGAGCAGCTGGAAGACGAAGAGCCGGGCACGCTGACCCTGGAAGACAAGGCCATGATCAAGAACGTGCGCCAGAAGTTCGAGCAGGCCGGCAAGCTGGGAAAGTCCATTTCCAATGAAATCCTGATCATCGCTGAAAATATCGAAGAACCGGGGAAACTGGCCGACATTATCGCCGCCAACCTGGAATTGAAGATCCAGGATTCCCAGCGCATCTTGGAGGAGGTCAACTCGCTGAAGAGGCTGGGCAAAGTCTACGAATTCCTGAATTATGAGATCGAAATGCTCAACATCCAGAACCAGATCAATATCAAGGCTCAAGGCGAGATGGACAAGAATCAGAAGGAATATTTTCTGCGCCAGCAACTGAAGGCCATCAAGAAGGAGCTTGGGGAGGAGGCCGAAAACGCCGACGAGATCAACGCCTACTTGAAAAAGCTGGATGAGGCGAAAATGCCCGAAGCCGCCCGCAAGGAAACCGAAAAGAACATCGAGCGCCTGAAAAAGATGCACCCGGAATCGGCCGAGAGCTCGGTGATCCGGACCTACCTGGACTGGATGTTCGAACTGCCCTGGGGAATTTCCAGCAAGGACAACATGAACTTGAAGCGGGCGAAAGCCATATTGAACCATGACCATTACGGCCTGGACAAGGTCAAGGAGCGGATCCTGGAATACCTGAGCGTGCGCAAATTGAGCGCCAAGGCCCACGGTCCCATCTTGTGCTTCGTCGGTCCGCCCGGAGTCGGGAAGACCTCGCTGGGCAAATCCATCGCCCGGGCCCTGAACAAAAAATTCGTGCGCATTTCCCTGGGCGGGGTTCACGATGAAGCCGAGATCCGCGGCCACCGCCGCACCTACGTCGGGGCGCTGCCCGGAAAGATCATCCAGGAACTGAAAAACGCCGCCTCGAACAACCCGGTATTCATGATGGACGAAGTGGACAAGATCGGCATGGATTTCCGCGGCGATCCTTCCTCGGCCCTGCTGGAAGTCCTCGACCCGGAGCAGAACAACTCCTTCACCGACCACTACCTGGGTGTCGCGTTCGATCTCTCCAGAGTCCTGTTCATCACTACGGCCAACTTGATCGAGCCGATCCAGCCGGCTTTCCGCGACCGCATGGAGGTCATCGAGATCCACGGCTATACAGAGGAGGAGAAGATCGAAATCGCGCGCCGCCACCTGATTCCGCGCCAGATCGAAGCCAACGGGCTGCACTCCCACTGGATCGAATTCACCCCCGGGGCATTGAAAAACATCATCGCCCTCTATACCCGCGAAGCGGGCGTGCGCAACCTGGAAAGGGAGATCGGCGGCATCTGCCGCAAAGTGGCCCACAAGGTCGCCCTGGGCGAAAAGAAACTGTACAAGATCACCAGCCGCAACCTGGAAAAATACGCCGGCATTCCCAGGTTGTTTCGCGACCAGTTGCTGGAAGAACACGCGGTGGGCGTGGCCACCGGTATGGCCTGGACCCCCTATGGGGGCGACATCCTGTTCATCGAAGTCAAGCTGGTCCCCGGCAAGGGAACGTTGATCCTGACCGGGTCCCTGGGCGAGGTGATGAAGGAATCGGCCAGCGCCGCCCTGAGCCTCATCAAGGCGTCGGCTGACCAGCTGAAGCTGGCCGGGGAGATGTTCGAGAAGAACGACATCCATATCCATATCCCCGAGGGCGGCATTCCCAAGGACGGGCCTTCGGCGGGCATTACCCTGGCCACCGCCCTGATCTCGGCATTTACCGGCATCGCGGTGAACCGGGAGATCGCCATGACCGGGGAGATCACCCTGCGCGGCAAGATCCTCCCGGTGGGTGGCATCAAGGAAAAAGTGCTCTCCGCGCGCCGGGCCGGGATCCGAACCATCATCATGCCCGAGAAAAACAAGAAGGACCTGAGCGAACTCAAGGACGGGCATATCCAGGCCATGAACTTCATTTTCGTTTCGGATTTCAAGGATGCCATTAATGCCGCTCTGATCAAAAAGATATTTTAATGGACGAACAGAAATTTGTCGCCGGCCTGAAAAAGAAATTCCCCTTTCACTACGGCCTGGGAATCGGCGATGACGCCTCGGTCGTCGGCAGCCACGGCCATTTCCAGCTGGTCAGCAGCGATATCCTGATCGAGGATGTCCATTTCCGCCTCCAGGATATCTCGCAGCGTGAACTGGCGCTGAAAGCGCTGGCGGTGAATATCTCGGATATCGCCGCCATGGGCGGCCGGGCCCAGTACTTCTATCTCGGCCTTGGTTTTCCCAGCCGCCTGTCCGGGAAGGAGCTGCGCCATTTTTTCACGGGCCTGAGCCAGGGCTGCCGGAAATGGCATATCGAGCTGGCCGGAGGCGACTATTCGCGCGCGCAAAAGATGTCCATCGCCGTCACCATCATCGGCCAGAGCCAAAAACCGGTCCTGCGCAGCGGCGCCCGGCCCGGCGACCTGATCGCCGTCACCGGCCCGACCGGGGAATCGGCCTTGGGGCTGAAGCGGCTGCTCGCCGGCGAAAAACGTTCCCCGTACATCCGCGCCCACCAGCGACCGCAGCCACAGTGCGCCCAGGGGCTGTTGCTCTCCCGCTACGCCCATGCCATGATCGACGTTTCCGACGGCCTGCTCCTGGACCTTTCCCGCCTGTTGGCGGCATCGGGGACCGGCGCCGAGATCGATTACGAGAAAATTCCGGTTAGCCGCTCCTTCCAGCGGGCGTGCCGGCGGTACCGCTTTTCTGAAAAAGAGCTCGTATTGGCCGGCGGCGAAGACTACCAGCTGCTGTTTGCCATATCGCCCCGCCAGGAAAGCCGCTTGCGCAAAACGAAGATGGTTTACTATGTCATCGGCCGGGTCACGGCCCGGCGCCTGCTCGTGCGCGAGGACGGACGTCCACTGCGGGTCGCCTTCCTCGGTTTTGACCACTTTCGTGAAAAACCGGGGGGAATGAAATGAAAATCACAAAAATAGTCAAGCTGGATCCTGAACGGCCTGGGACCATCGTTATCCCCCTGTTCCGCGGCCTTGCCCCGACCGCCGTCAGCGCCATCGGCCGGGAATTCCCGGAACTGGCCGAACTGCTTCAGCAAAAAAAAATATTGCCCAAGAACGGCGATGCGTTGTTCTTCCACGCAGCGTCCGGCCGGCGCCAGTTCCTCCTCATCGCCGCCGGGCGCAGCAACCGTCCTACCGACGCCCGCTCCCTGGCCTGCCGGATCATGCTCCAGCTGCGGGAAAAACACGTCTCCCGGGCGTTGCTGTACTTCAGCGTGCAAACCTCCGTTTCACGCGGATTCATGCTCAATCTGATCGATTACCTGCATCTGAACAACTATGCGTTCGACCGCTACCTGCACAAAAAAAGCAAACCCGTGCAACGCCTCGACCTGTTCTGCCGGAATAAAATGCCGATCAGCGCTGCCGAAGCCAGGGAAAGGGAAACGATCAACCGCAGCGTGGTCTTCTGCCGAGATCTGGTCAACGAGATCCCGGCCAGGATCACGCCCGACACGCTGGTGCAGACTGCGACCACCCTGGCCCGAGAACACCGATTGGCGTTGACGGTATTCAGGAAAGCGGAGCTGGCCGAACATGGGCTGAACGGGCTCCTGGCGGTCGGCGCGGCCGCCTGCTGTTCCCCGGCCCTGATCCGGCTGGATTGGATCCCGGAAAAATTCTCGCGCACCGTAATCCTGGTGGGCAAGGGGATCACCTTCGATTCGGGCGGACTGAACATCAAGCCCGGAGCCAGCATGGAAGAGATGAAAAGCGATATGGCCGGGGCGGCAGCGGCCCTGGCCGTGATGAAGAGCGCAGCGGTGCTGGACCTGCCGGTAAAGCTGACCGCCCTGGCGGCCGTGGCCGAAAACATGCCCGGCGCCGCAGCCTACAAGCCCGGCGACATCATCACCTACGCCAACAAGAAAACGGTGGAGATCGTCAACACCGACGCCGAGGGCAGGCTGATCCTGGCCGACGCCCTGATCATGGCCAGCAGGGAAAAACCCGATGCCATCATCGAACTCTCCACCCTGACCGGGGGCATCATTACCGCCCTGGGCGATGGCATGGCCGGCTTGATGTGCCGCGACAGGAAACTGCGAACCGAACTGCTCCAGGCCGCCGATGTTTGCGGAGAATTGCTATGGGAGCTGCCCCTGTTCAGCGAATACCGCAAGGACATCACGGCCAAGGTCGCCGACCTGAAAAACGCCGACTACCATGGCGCTTCATCCATCAAGGCCGGCCTGTTCCTGAACGAATTCACCGGCTCCGTCCCCTTCGCCCACCTGGACATCGCCGGCACGGCATTCCTGAGCAGGCCCGGTTTCTGGCTGGCCGCCGAAGGGGCGACGGGATACGGCGTGCGCCTGCTGATCGAATATCTGAAAAATCTGACCTGAGGATTATCGTAGGGGCGACCGGCCGGTCGCCCTTACATCATTGGAAATTTGATATATCTTGTTGACAAAACATCATTTATGATGTATTACTGATTTGTGAAAGGCAAGGATGTGGTGAAAGCATTGAAACAGCACGGCTGGAAAGTAGTGCGAGTTAAAGGCTCGCATTTCATGATGGAAAAGAATGGCCTGGTCGTGCCGGTTCCCTGCCACAACTGGGACATGGGCATCGGCCTTCTAAAAGAGATATCCAGGAAAACCGGAGTCTCATTGCCATGACCCAGCAGAGCTGGATAAGAGCCTTAGATAACAAATTAAAAATTTGTTTTAAAGAGCTAACGAATTTTAGAATTTGTTATACGGCTCTAAGGAGGAAATATGGTTATCGAATCGTTTGAACCGACCGCGGTTTTTCGTAAAACCAAGGATGGCAGTTACTTCGCTTTCTGCCCGGAAGTAGCTAGCGTGGCCAGTGAGGGTCGAACTCTGGAAGAAGCTAGATCAATGATCAAAGAAGCTTTGGAAGGAGTAATCGAAGTCGTTCTGGAGCGGGATTTTCCTGATTATTTCAAGCCGGCCGGCAAAAAGATTTTACGTGGAGATATTGTTGAGAAAATAGATATTGACAAGAAACTCCAGGTTGCCGTTTCCATCCGCATGGCCCGCGAACGCGCCGGCATGACCCAAGCCCAGGTGGCTGAAAAACTGGGCATCAAACAACAGCATATATCCCGTTATGAAAAAGGAATCGTGGTGCCTTCAGCCGACCGATTCCTGCAGTTGTTCGAAATTCTAAAACCAATACTGACTCCTTGATCACCAAGCTTAAAAAAAATTTTATTATTGGTTTTTTTTCTACCATGGCGCATCGTCCATAAAAGCCGGCCTCTTCTTGCAAGAATTCGTTGGCAATATCCCCTTTACCAACCTCGATATCGCCGGCACGCTCTTCCTGAGCAAGCCCAATTTCTGCCTGGCCGCCGAGGGCGCCAGCGGCTTCGGCGTCCGCTTACTTATCGAATATCTGAAAAACCTAACCTGAATTTTATTTCAGTAACCGCAGGACGATAACAGTTATTTTGGTTTCCATCATTTATCCAGACTTTCGATTTTTTCCTTAAGATTTTTAAAGTCTTGCACCATCCACATTTCCCCAAAGTTCATTGCTGAGAAGCGCCCTTGGAGCCTCCAAACCGCAAGTATAAATCTCCTTAACGACCAGCAGATTTTAGGAGGGGGGATTTTGAATTTTATAAATCCATTTTTTCAATAAAGTGTTATACTATCGCTAATGAACTAAATAGAGGTGCTTTAATGTTTACTAAGCTTCAAAACTATTATCAAATGTTTAAATATGTTAAAAAGAAATCCGAAATAAAAGAATGCTTTTATCATAATAAAAATGAATGTAAAGGCCCCATAAAACAATCACATAGTATTCAACGAAATAAAAGACTCTCGATTATTGAAGGAATGGTTAATAAAAATAATTGCATTTATTCTTTCTCAAACCCTGTTCCAAATAAAAGAAGTTATTTTTCAAATTTATCTCCAATAGGAAAAAATGAAGCTTCAACTTTCTATGGATTTTGCGATTATCATGATTCAATTTTATTTGCTCCAATCGAAAACAATGAATTTGATGCAAGCCCTCAACATTGTTTCCTCCATTCCTATCGAGCTTTTGCACATTCATACCACAAAGAAAAAGAAGCAATGAAATCTTTTTATGAAGTTTATCCAAAAATTCCTAAATTCGACAAAGTAATCTTTGCTGGACTTGAGGATAAAAAACGAGATCTTCAGGACTATGAAAGCCAATAAAAAATAATTGATCAAGCAATTGAAAACAACAATTATTACAGCTTAGTTTATTTTATTTATAAAAAGAATGGATTATTTCCAATTGCTTGTTCCGCAAACATAACGCCCCCAATTTCATACAATAATAATATACTAAATAATTTTGATGATCGCAAAACTAAATTAACAGCATTAATGCTCACGGTCCTGCCAGACATAAAAAGTAGTTTTGTAATAATTGCAGCATTTAAAGGTGACAAAAAGGCTATAGCTTTTATCAAAGAATTGATTCCGTTAACATCGCCAACAAAAGAAAAAATTATTTCTTCACTTTTAATTTCATGCGCAGAAAATACTTTTTTTTCACCGAAACTCTGGGGAAAATTAGGCGGAAGCGGAAAGAGGCAATTACTTCATGAGCTTGAATTACACTATCCTCAAACAATACCCGAGTATATGAAGAGGTTTTTTATAAGTAAGATAAATTTTTATGATATAAAATTTAGGGAATAAAAACTAATTAAAGAAATCAGTAGATTAACCTATAGGCATGTATTGCAATTTTATCGAGTCATGATAAACTTCAGCCGATGTTGTTTTAAACGATCAGCACCCAAATCCCAGTTTTCAATTTTGGGTACATGCGGATTCCGCAAAGGAGGGTTCTTCGAAGAATTAATAATTTTCAAAGACAAGACTTTTCCTTTTATTAGAAGTATTTTAAGTTTGTTATGAGAGAAATTTTAGAAATCCGAATTCAGGATCCTTCCGAGTAATTTGGGAACGTTCCATGATTTTTAATGAATGCAAATAAATGGAATCAGTACCAATAATTTGTTTACCTTCTCCAAATGAATCTAATATATGAAATTGAAATATTGTTGGTGTCCCGTTAGAAAATCGTTTACGAAAAGTGGGGAAATATGAAACCTTATCAATCTTGAAATGTTTTCCAAACCAAAAGAAAGTAGAAAGCCTGTTTTGAATTAATTGTTCCTTTTTATTAAGTTTATCTGCTTTTGAAAAGAAATGCTTTGCGGTTTTACTTAACAGATTAGGATAAAGAATAAAAACATAATGATCGGGCCCCATCACAACAATATTGACGAGGATATTTTTTTCTTTATCGTCGAGCTGACCATACG
>Ga0315293_10000472_pt1 | contig 37294 bp, 32 predicted proteins | sample YL17G13_20_MG_FD_203071 | JGI IMG/M metagenome (GOLD analysis project Ga0315293, IMG submission 203071) | Sediment microbial communities from Yellowstone Lake, YNP, Wyoming, USA - YL17G13_20 | ecosystem: Environmental > Aquatic > Freshwater > Lake > Sediment | place: USA: Wyoming | collected... | reverse complement strand
CTCAGGGACGGAGGAAGCAGCATGACTTGCTTGGGGTTGTAGTCTCTGAACTTCTTGGTCTTGGTCATGCCGAGAAGATTCAAGGTCAGAAGCCGAAATCCTGTACTTTAGTCACACAGCCTGCTAGAGGGGTGGTTTGCAGACGGAACAAGGTGTGAGGCCCCGGCTCTTGGCTTCGCTCAAGGTCAGTGGAATGGATGACTTGCTTAGGTACCTGCAGCCGAAGCGATGGTACTTCGCGCCGGTCTTGGTGACGTAGACGGTTGGGGCCTCGGGTGCGGGGCTCTGAGCGGAAGTCCCAGTGCCCGAGGTGTCCTCCACTGTCTGGACAGGTTTCTGCACGGACGCGTTATCGCCCGGACCCGACAGCGTGACCTCGCCCCGAGTTTCGGCCACTTTGCCTGGGCCACGCTGCACGACGCAGTCTCCGGCCAGGAGCGTGCCGTTCTCTCCGCAGCGTTCCCGAAGGTCCGGCGGCTGGCCCGCTGTCTCCGCGTCGAACGTCATGGTAACCTGTACCGTGCCGGTCGGCCACGACGAGACGTCCTCGCCGGTCCGGAAACGGCCACCGGCACAGATGACCCAGCCATCTATGCGCGGCGAGGAAACCGCGTCACTGACTGCGCGGTAGTTCAAGCGAGCACCGTCCGGCAAGCTCGTAGTGCCGGCAAGGATGAGCATAGTGCCCTCGACTCGGGGTTCCGCGGAGAGAGATACGATGTAGGGCTCGGGCTTCGAACAGGCTGCGAAGCCGGTAGCGGCCAGAGCCGCCACTATGGCCAGAGCGAGGACGCGCCTGACGCGCCCAGCCGTCAAGACATGTTCACCTCCCCATCTTGATACTGGAGGGTGGCCTTCGGGTCGGCATTGTTCCCCGGTGCGGGCGGCGTCATTCGGCCTGCCTAGACACGGACACCTCCGCGACCCGGCCGTTCCGTGATGGCGGTTCCGGCCGGGCAGTCGGGGCGGCCCCGAAGGCCCCGTAGGTCAACCCCTTCCAGACAGCTTCCTGGACCCACGCCTGCAGGAGCGCCGAGGCTTGGGCCAGGACGGCCCGGCTGCGAAGCGCTGACCCGACTCGACCACCCCGGTCGGGCGGAAGGGCTCTCCTGCCGCCCCGTCGAAGCGGTCCCCGCCAGCCAGTCGCGCCAGTGGGGACGGCAAGGCTACTCGAAGGGGGGCCCTGAACCATGGGTTTCGGGCGGAACGCGCTCGGAGGCGTGCTCAAAGTCGTTCTGACCAGTATGAGCCGCGGCAGCCTGCCGCGGACGAACGGGACCATCACCTTGCCCGGCCTGGACGCCGAGGTCGAGGTCATCCGCGACAAGTTTGGCGTGCCGCACATCTACGCCTCGACGACGCACGACCTCTTCTTCGCCCAGGGCTTCGTCCACGCCCAGGACCGCCTCTGGCAGATGGAGGTCAACCGGCGTCTGGCCTGCGGGCGGCTGGCCGAGCTCTTCGGGGCCGTGGCCCTGGAGACCGACCGCGCCACGCGCACTTTCGGCTTCGACCGCCTCGGTCGGACCGACTACGACCAGGCCGGCCCGCTGGTCCGCGGCGTCATCGACGCCTACACGGCCGGGGTCAACGCCTTTCTCACTCAGCCCAAGCTCCGCCTGCCGGTGGAGTACAAGCTCATCGGCCACCGGCCCGAGCCTTGGGCCGCGGCCGACACGATGGCCTTCACCCGCTTCATGATGTGGCAGCTGTCGCACGCCTGGTACGGGGAAATCGTGAGGGCCCAGGTCATCGAGGCCGTGGGGGCGGAGCGCGCGGCGGAGCTCGAAGTCCATTACCCGCCGGGCAACCCCATCACCTTGCCGAAGGGCATCGAGTTCCACCGCCAGGCGGCCACGGGGGGGCTACCCGGGACCGGCGACCGCATGCTCCGTCGCGGCCTGGGGAGCAACTCCTGGGTCGTCTCCGGGCGGCTGACCGACACGGGCAAGCCCTACCTCTGTAACGACATGCACCTTCCCGCCGTGCTGCCCGGGCTCTGGTACGAGGTTCACTTGGCGGGCGCGGGCGGGGCAGGCGCGGGCGCGGGCCGCGGCGACGACTTCAACGTTTTCGGGGTTTCCCTCCCCGGGGTGCCGGCCATCTTGGTGGGCCACAACGACCGCATCGCCTGGGGCATGACCCTGGCCTTCACCGACTGCGAGGACCTCTTTGTGGAGAAGTTCGACCCCGCCGACCCGCACCGTTACGAGTTCCGGGGGGAGTGGCGCGAGGCCGAGGTCATCAAGGAGCCCATCCGGGTGAAGGGCCGGACCGAACCGGTCGTGGAGGAGGTCGTGGTCACCCACCACGGCCCCGTCATCGGCCACGTGGTCGGGTGCCCGGAGAGGAAGATGGCCGTGCAATCGATGGCCCTTCGGCCCTGCCCGGCCTTCGAGGGCTGGCTCAGCCTCGACCGGGCCCGGAACTGGGACGACTTCGTGGCGGCCATGCGCCTCGTCGAGGCCCCGCAGCTCAACGTCACCTACGCCGACGTGGACGGCAACATCGGCTACTGGGTCACGGGCAAGGTGCCCATCCGGGCCGAGGGGTCCAAGGGGCGCGGGATGGTCCCCGCCACCGGCTGGACGGGCGACGAGGAATGGGTGGGCGAGGTTCCTTTCCAGGAGATGCCCCACGCCTTCAACCCGGAGCGGGGCTACTTGGTCACGTGTAACCACAAGATCACCCCCGACGACTACCCGTATTTCCTGGGTACCGTCTGGGTGAGCGGCTACCGGGCGCGGCGGCTGGTGGACCTCATTGAGCCGGCCGACGGCAAGCTCGGCCGGGATGATTTCGAGTCTATGCAGATGGATCTCGTGTGTCTGCCGGGGCTGGAGTTCGTGAAAAGGCTTGAAGGGCTGGAGGGGGACGCCGACGTGGCCCTGGCCCTGAAGCTCCTTCGCTCCTGGGACGGGCGGCTAACGGCCGATAGCGTGGGCGGCGCCGTCTACGAGGTAGCCCGCTACACGCTGGTCAGAAGCCTCCTCGAGCCGGGGCTTGGACCGGAACTGGCGCGGCGCGTCATGGGGCAGGGCTTCCACCCGCTCCTCCAGTCGGCCAGCGAAATGTACGGCCACGACACGGTGGCCGTGTCGAGGATGCTCGACGACTCCGGGTCGTGGTGGGTGGCCCAGGCCGGCGGGAGGCGAGCCGTGCTCGAAAAGAGCCTCGGAGAGGCCGTCAGGTGGCTCAGGGGCCGGCTCGGCTCCGACCCGCGGGGCTGGCCGTGGGGGCGCCTGCACCGCATCACCTTCCCCCACGCCATGGCCGTCCAGCCGCCGATGGACGTGGTCTTCAACGTCGGGCCGATGCCCATCGGGGGCGACACCGACACGGTCTGCCAGACGGCCATGCTCGTGGAGGCCCCCTACGACAGCCAGAGCTGGGCGCCGACCTTCCGGGAGATCGTGGACCTCGGCGACCTAGGCCGTTCCGTCACGTCGGTTCCTCCCGGGCAGTCGGGGCAGCTCGGCAGCCGGCACTACAGCGACCTGGCCGGACCGTGGCTGAGGGGCGAGTACCACGCCATGCTGTGGGAGCGCCGGGAAGTGGAGCGGCAGGCGGAGGCGCGGTTGGTGCTGGCCGCCGAAGGGCCCGAGTAGGAACGGTAAGGTTCTCACGGTCACCATCAACCGTCCGGAAGTGAAGAACGCGGTCGACGGCCCTACGGCCCACCGGCTGGCCTAGGTCTTCCGCGAGTTCGACGGGGACAATGACCTGTCCGTGGCGGTCTTGACGGGGGCGGGCGGCTGCTTCTGCGCCGGGGCCGACCTGAAGGCCCTGGCCAGGGCCTTCGCCGGCGGGGACCCGGCCATCGCCAACCCGCTCGACGCGGACCTCACAAAGGACGGACCGATGGGGCCGACCCGGCTCCTTCTCTCCAAGCCCGTGATTGCCGCCGTTTCCGGCTACGCCGTGGGCGGCGGGTTTGAGCTTGCCCTGTGGTGCGACCTGCGGATCGCCGAGCGCGACGTCGTCTTCGGGGCGGTCGACCGGCGCTTTGGCGTGCCGCTCATCGACGGGGGCACCTGGCGCCTGCCGCGCCTCGTGGGTATGGGGCGGGCCCTGGACCTCATCCTCACCGGGCGTCCGGTCGGGGCCGAGGAGGCCCTGGCCATCGGCGAAGCCCTCAAGCTTGAGTTTGCCCTGGGGCTCCGGGTCATCGAGAGCGGCGAGACGGCCCAGGGCGCCACCAGCTTCGCGGGCGGGGGCGGAAGGCATGGAGGTGAGGCGCCCTGGAGTTAGCGGCGGGCCACGGCCTTGCGCTGCCGGCCCGCTTCGGTAGTAGACGAAGGATGCGACCGCCTCAATCAGGAGGCCCTCGCTACCCTTGAGGCGCGCCGCGAGGTCGTTCCGTCCTCCGGGCAGGGCATCAGCGCGCCCACGCAGAATCCCGGTAGGCAAGGCTTTCCAGTAACGGTGGGCCAACAGGGAGCTACAGTGGACCCCACATGTGGGCCGGCTCTAGGGGCGGGCCGCTGAATTCCAAGCCGTTTGCCGCGCGAGCGACCGACTTGAGAGGGGGGGTGAGGCCGTGGACGGCAAGCCAGAGATTCGCCGACTGATATGGGATTCCATGTTGTCCGCGGACCTGAATCATCGGTACTACAGTGGACTCGCAGACTTGCTCCAGCGTTGGGATCGAGGAGCCAGGATGTTTCTGGCGATTACGAGTTCGGCTGCGGTAGCCGGCTGGGCCGTTTGGAGCACAGCAGGCCTCAGTTGGATCTGGCACGGTGCCAGCGCATTGGCCGCTGTCGTTGCCGTGGCACAGACGATCTTGGATCATACGAAGTCGATCAAGACGGCCGGCCAGTTGGCCGGCGCGTGGTTCTCCATACTCAGGGACTACGAGCTTCTCTGGGCTAGCGTCGGCACAGCCAGCGGGAAAGAGGTCCGCGAGCAGTGCCAGAGGATCATTAGGGAGGAGAAGCGCCTCGCTGAACTTGAGGCGACTCTGACTACCCGGCGCCAAGTTGCTCGTCGCTGCGAGGAAGAGGTACGCCGATTTCGAGCGACTCAGACAGGAGGACAGCCAGATGCGAGACAATGAGGAACGGCCAGGACCTACTCCACCCACTCCAACGCCTACTCCGACACCTCCACCACCGACTCCAAGACCCACTCCAACACCGATACCCCCTGAGAGGAGGATCCTTCCGGAGCAGCCGTGGCCACCTCCGCCTCCTCCGCCCAGCCGTAGGCCTGACTCCGGGGGCTAGCAAGCGCCTCCAGCGGCCGCCGGCGTATGGCCATGTGTGTGAATGCTCGCACGAGCCCGGTCGGAGGATGGGGAGCGGGAGGTTCGTTCAATTGGGCTCTCTAACGTCTGGCCGCACCGGCATCGAGTTCACAATCCGGCGCCGACCCCCCCTCCCGAGAGAGACACGAGTGAGCCCAGCACAAGTCGAGTCGGGGGGGTGGAACAATGAATAAACTCAACAGAGGCATGCAGTTCCTTGAGAATCTGCAGGCGAAAGCTTACCGGGATAGAGATATCGCTCTCTCATGCGAGGGAATCGCCGACGACATGCTGGAACAGCATTCGCCGCTATACAGGGCGATCAAGACCCAGGAAGAATACAGGGAACTGGGAGAGGCACTCAGGGGGGCAATGCTGGACTCTTTACGGCAGGGCAAACCGTCATCAATGTCTAGATTCGAGGACCCCGCATGGTACGAGCTGATGAACGGCCTTTGCGATGAGATCGAGAAGTCAAGGGGTCGTTTGCCCTTCCGAATCCCTCCAAGACCTACACTGGGGACACTGCCAACTCGTCGCATAAATGCCATGGCGCTGGCCCCGACAGACTCTAACGACTTCGTCGTTGCCTTCGAGCCACAAGTATTCAACTTCTTGAATAGCATGAGCAAGATTGTCGTCACGGCGATTCCCCTAGCAGACCGTCGCAAGGGGTTTACGTACTTCGACGCGGACCACATTGAAGTGGCTGCCCGAAATATGCATGGAAAGGGCTTGCTCGAACTCTTCGTCGAGGTCGTGATTAGCTATCTTGTTGAAGGAAAGCCAGAGAGTGGGTGGCTCATCGACGAGCAACACGAGATGCTCGCGAATGAGCTGTTGCTGTATAGTGAGATATTCGTCATGGGACATGAGTACGGCCACATTGCCGCTGGACATCTTTCGGATGCGAGTAGACAGAAGAACGCTCTCCAGAATCCAGATGCGCAAGAAGTGCTGTATGGAATAGTGCAGGAACTGGAGGCAGACAACCTGGGTCTAGGCATTATGCTGGACGTGGCGCACCGAAAGATGACAGAGGTGTTTGAGGAGATGTCGCCGCGGGAGAGAGTGGTCGACTTGCAGACCCGGCATATGTCGCCGAGGCTGTGGGGGGCGGACTTCTTCTTCGGATGCACGGAACTACTGGAACGCTCCTTGGCGATACTCTGGCACGGGGATGAATCCCGACGACCGGTTGGCACTCACCCGCCCTCATGGTTGCGTCGATCCGTAGTCCGGGAAACACTGAGTTTGGGCCGCTCCCAAGGCGCGACAGTCAATCTGAGGCAGATACTGGAACGAATCCTTGCGAGGATTGGAAAGGACACTGTTCATGATAACCCCGCCATGAAGATGGCAACAACCATCGAGAGCATACTTGAGAGGCTATGGAAGGGAGCGGCTCCGCTCCTGTTGCTGTGTCACGAAAGAGGACTGAGACCCGCCAACGACTGGAGGTAAGTTGGGGGCATCTAGCAACGTGATGCAGCTGACGGCGTTGCGGGCGTTGTGGGCCGAGTACCCGCGCCTGCGCGTCAGGTGCCGGCTATGTGGCCCCGCTCGGAATTCCTCGGAGACTGCACCGGCCTCAAGTTAGCTGTGACGACAGCTCCACGGCGAAGCTATCATGGAGATTCCTTGCGGTGTAGCCGGGGTCGTGCACCTGGGTCGGCGGCTCGCATCCCCCCTCCCCCCTACCTATCCCCCACCCCTCCGCCCATTTCACCCCCGCCCCTCCAGGAGGCGCTCCGGTTGGGCGAGGAATCGCCAGAGCCAGATCACAAGGCCGTCGTCCAACCGCCGTCGCTACCCGCTCGCCCGGCCAGGGCCCGGAGGCCAAGTTCGTAGGAGGCCGGGCCGAAGCCGACGACCTGACCCGTGGTGGCCGGGGCGGTGACCAGAGTATGCCGCCACTCCTCCCGGGCGTGGACGTTGGTGAGGTGGACCTCCACGATGGGAATGCCCGCGGCCGAGACGGCGGCCAGAGCGTCGCGCACGGCGTAGGAGTAGTGGGCCAGGGCCCCCGGGTTGATGAGAATCCCGGCCGCTCCCGCATCCCAGGCCGCGTGGATGGCCCGCACGACCTCCCCCTCCCCGTCTCCCTGGGTGGCTCTGACCTCAAACCCCAGGTTCCGCCCGAGACTCTCCAAACGCTGGTTGATGTCGGCCAGGGTGGTCTTCCCGTAGACGGGCGCCTCCCGCCGTCCGAGAAGATTCAGGTTCGGACCGTGGATGACCCAGACAAGTCGGGCCAACTCAGCCACTCCTTTCGGCTCGGGCATGACTCCTTCTGATTCGGGCAGAGCACCTGGCGCGAGCCAAGGCCCACTCCAGAGCCTCGGCCGCCGCGGCGGGCTCCACCCCGGTCGCCGGTCTCGCCCTGACCCGGCCGTCGCCGGCCGGTTCAAGAAGAACGAAGACGAGGCCCCGCCCACCCTTCTTCTTGTCGAGGTCGAAGTGGCGCGCGATCTCGCCGGGGTCGAGGGCGCCGGCCGCGGACAGGTGGGACCCTGGAAAGCCGGCCAGAAGGTCGTCGGTCAACTGGACCACATCGGTGGCCAGCGCCGCCGGTAGGTACCCTTCAGTCTCCGAGAGGCGAGTCGCCGCCAGTAGGCCGACCCCCACGGCCAGCCCGTGCCGCACCCGCCGGAAACGGCCCGCCGCCTCGATCCCGTGGCCGAAGGTGTGGCCGAGATTGAGGGCTTGCCTGGGACCGAGGTCAAAGGGGTCCGCGCGGACGAGATCCAGCTTGGCTCGGACGGCCCGGGCCACCAGGTCGGGAGATGGCGGGTCCGTGGGCGCCGGGCCGGGAGACGACGCGCGCTGACAATCACCCGGAGCGGCCCCGACGGCCAGCAGGGTCTTGACCAACTCCACCCACCCCTCCGCCACCAGTTCCGGGGGCAGGGTGCGGCAGGTGTCGGCGTCAGCCACGACCAGGGACGGGAAGTGGAACACACCGGCGAGGTTCTTGCCTTGGGTCAGGTTGACGGCCGTCTTGCCGCCGACCGCCGCGTCCACCTGGGCCAGGAGCGTCGTCGGCAGGTGGATGATCCGGACTCCGCGCATGAAGGTTCCCGCCGCCAGACCGGCCAGGTCCGTGCAGGCCCCTCCTCCCAGGCTGACCACCAGTGAGCCCCGACCGAGCCCGTTTCGGGCCATCGACTCCCAGAGCCGGACCAGGTTGCCTGGCGACTTGTCCTTCTCGCCACCGGGGAGGGTGTGTTCGACCACCCGGAGACCCGCCCGGTCGAGTGATTCCCGGACTTCGCCGGCGAAGAGGGCCGCCGGCAGCGGATCGGCAACGAGGAAGACCGGCCCGGTCACGTCCCTGGGGAAGGACGGAAGATCCGCCAGGCGGCCGAGAAGCCCCCGGCCGACCAAGACCGGACCGTGCTCGGGCGGGCCGCCGGTGAGGGTCATCGGCTGGGGTAGGGGCGTCGCCGCGGCCGCCTGCCCGCCAGCGATCGCGGTCGTTTCCAGGACGTCCAGCACGGCCTGGACGACCTCATCGACCGTCAATCCCGTGGTCTCCACCCGGGCCGTGGCCGCCTCGGCGTAAGCGGGTTCGCGCTCGGACAGGAGGGCCCTCACCCCGGCCACGCTGGCGGGAAAGAGGGGGCGGGCGGGGCCGGTCGTCCGTCGCCAGGCCTCTTCGGGCGAAACGAGAAGCCAGACCACCGTAACGCCGGCCCGGGCCAGCCCGGCCCTGTTCGCCGGCGCCTCAAGCGCGCCCCCTCCGGCCGCCACGACCGTGTTCCGGAGGTGGAGAGCCTCGGTCAGAGCCCTGGCCTCGACCCGGCGGAAGACGGCGACCCCTTCAGCCCGGATGAAGTCGGCGACCGGTTGCCCGGTGTGGGCGGTCACGAGATCGTCGAGGTCCAGGAACGCGCGCCCCAGCCGAGACGCCAGTCGCCGTCCGACCGTACTCTTCCCGGCGGCCATGAAACCGATGAGGACGATGGGGCGGCTCATGGAAGGGTCGCCTCCGCATCGCGCCGCCAGGCGGCCGTATCGCGCAAACAGGCCTGCAGGACAGCCTCGAGGGTGTCGCTGCCGTAGCGCTCCAAGACGGCCACGGCCAACTCCCAGGCGACCATGGCCTCGGCCACCACCGCCGCCGCGGGGACGGCACAGACGTCGCCCCGCACCCTGGGGGCGAGGCAAGGCTCCCCGGACACGAGGTCGATCGACGGAAGGGGGTTGCCCAGGCTGGGGATGGGCTTCATGGCCGCCCGCACGACCACCGGCTGTCCGTTGGTGATCCCCCCTTCGAGACCGCCGGCCAGGTTCGACGGACGGGCCGTTCCGAGGGGGCCTAAGCCGGGGACCACCGGGTCGTGGGCCAGGCGGCCGGAAAGGGCGGCGGCCTCGAAGCCCGCGCCAATGGACACGGCCTTCACCCCGGGAACGCTCATGACCGCGCCGGCCAGCCGGGCGTCGAGCCGTCGGTCCCACTGGCCAAACCCACCGAGACCCGGCGGGCAGCCCAGGGCGGCGACCTCGAAGACACCCCCGAGAGTATCGCCTCTGGCCGAGGCCTCGTCGATGACGGCCCGCATACGGAGGGAGGTCCCGGTGTCGGCGCAACGCAGGCAATCGGCCTCGGCGGTCGCGAAGACCGCCCGCCAGCCGGGCCTGTCGCGGGCGGCGGCCGCCACTCCGCCGATGGCCGTGACGTGCGAACCCACCTCGACGCCCAGCCGGGTCAGAAGAGCCCTGGCGACAGTCGCGCCGGCGACGCGGGCGGCTGTCTCGCGAGCGCTCGCCCGCTCGGCCTGAGACCAGAAACCGGGAGTCCCATACTTGACCGCGAGCCCGAGATCGGCATGCCCCGGCCGGGGCACGGCCGGCCGCTCCCCCTGGCTCGCCGGCCGCGGGTCCGGTTCGGGGTTGGCGATCTCAATGGCGACCGGCGCGCCGGTCGTCCGGCCCCCCGCCACTCCGGCCAGGAGTCTGGCCCGGTCGATCGTTCCGGTGGCGCGCGGCCCGCGTCCGTAGCCGGCCTGGCGACGACGGAGTTCGCGGTCGACATCCTCCACACCCAAGGGTATCCCGGCCGGCAGACCGTCGACGATGACGACCAGGGTCGCTCCGTGGGATTCGCCCGCGGTCAGCAGTCGTGGCATCGGCCCCACCCCTCCCCCACGGCCGCCGCGAGGGCCCGCCGCATTACTCCGGGCCTAGGCCTCTGCCCGGTGAAAAAGTGAAAGGCCTCCTCGCCCTGGCGGAGCAGAACCTCGAGTCCATCCGCCGTCTTTGCCCCGGCGGCCGCAGCCGCCAGGAGAAAGCGGGTCCGGGCCGGCCGGTAGTTCAACTCGATGGCCAGGCCCCCGCGTCCAAGCGGCGGGACGAAAACCAAGGCCCCATCCGGGGCCGAGGTGGCCTGGACCAGGACATCGAAAGCGACCTCCTCCCGGGTGGCCATCTCCGCCATGGCGACGGCGCGGAAGCGGACTCCGTCCGGCCCACCCGCGCGACCGCGACCGGCTGCCCGTAGATCCACCGCGACCCGCAGGTCCCCGGCTACCGACACGGCCCGCCCGGCCTCCCGAGCGGCGAGCGTAACCTCGCCCGCACCGGTCAAGGCCGCCGCGACAGCGGCCGCCCTGGCCGCGCCGCCCGCTCCCAGGATGCCGACCCGGAAGCCGGTCCGGCCGCCCGACCCGCCTCGCCCGGTGGCCCACTCGCCGATAATCCCCGCGAGGGCGGACACGTCGGTGTTGTGGCCCGTGGTCTTGGCCCCGAAGACCACCGTGTTGACAGCCCCAGCCAGGCCCGCCGCTTCCGACAGCTCGTCACAGAGTCCGGCCGCCGCCACCTTGTGCGGGACGGTCACATTGAGACCGCCTAGGCCTCGGTCAGCCGCCCCGGCGAAGATTTCCGCCAGTTCGTCCTCGGGGACGTCCCAGGCTTCGTAGCGGGCCGGGATGCCCCCCGCGACCAGGGCCGCGTTGTGCATGGCCGGAGAGAGGCTACCCCGGACGGGGCGCCCGACGAGGGCGAAGACCCGGACCCGGTCTCCGGTCGTCATGAGGCGAGGTCCTCCAAAACCCTTCGAAAGCCCGGGTAGGAGACTCCGGCCGTCTCGAAGCCGGCGACTTCTGTCTGTCGCCCGGCCACGGGCCGGGTGAGAAGGCCGGCGATAGCCAGAGCCATGGCCATCCGGTGGTCGCCTCGGGCCGACACCCGGGCGGGGTGAAGCCGGGTCGGTCCGGTGATGACCAGCCGGTCGGGCCCGGCCTCGATGTGGGCTCCCATTCGCCCCAGTTCGCTGGCCAGGGCTTCCAGGCGGTCCGTCTCCTTGACCCGCGACTCGCCGGCGCCCTCGATGACCGTGACCCCCTCGGCCTGGGTAGCGGCCACGGCCAGGATAGGAACCTCGTCGATGAGGGAGGGAACCTCGGCGGCGGTCACCAGCGTGGCCCGCAGGACGCCCGGGACCGACCCCCGCCTGGCCCGGGCGGGTTCGAGGCCGCGGACGACGATGTCGGCCACCGGCTCGCCACACTCCGCACCGTCCGCCGCGTCGACCGCCTCCTGGAGACCCTCCAGAGCCACGGCCCGCGTCGCCCCCATGCGGGCGAGAACCGCCAGGAGACCCGTGCGGGTTGGATTGACGCCGACCCCAGCGAGCCGCAGCGCCGACCCTGGAACGAGGAGTCCCGCGACAATCCAGAAGGCGGCCGACGAGAAGTCGCCGGGGACGGCCAGTTCGACCGGGTGGAGAAGCGGCCAGCCGTCGCTCTCCACCGAGACGGCATGCCCAACCGGGCCGGCCTCGGCCCCGGGGGAGACACCGCCGCCGAGGAGCCGGCCACCATCAGTGACCATGACCCCAAAGACCCGCAAGAGGCGCTCGGTGTGGTCGCGGCTGGGAAAGGGCTCGATGACCGTGGTGCGACCGGCGGCGTGGAGGCCGGCCAGAAGCAGGCAGGTCTTGACCTGGGCGCTGGCGACAGGCAGGCGGTGGACCCGGGCGGTGAGCGGCCCGGGCGGAAGGGGTCCCCTGATTTCCAGCGGGGCGGTCTCCTCGTCGCCGCCGTCCGCCGGCCTGGCCAGCACGTCGGCCCCCATGCGCCGCAGCGGGCGGGCTACCCGCGCCATTGGCCGCCGGCGGAGAGAAGCGTCACCGTCGAGCGTCGAGCGAAAGGGTTGACCGGCCAGCACTCCGGCCAGAAGCCTCATCGTCGTTCCGGAGTTCCCGGCCTGCAGGGGCCCGTCGGGGGGCCGAAGACCTCCTCGGGGCGGGTGGACGACGCCCTGGCTGACCCGAACGCCAAGGCGGTCAAGACAGGTGATCGTGGACCCCACGTCGGCGCCGCTGGCCAGGCCGGCGATGCGGCTCGAGCCGTCAGTCAGGGCGGCCAGGATGAGCGCGCGGTGGCTGATGGACTTGTCCCCCGGCACGCGAACCTCGCCGGCCAGCGGGCCGGTGGGCGCGAACGTCTCTAGGGCCATTGCTTGAGCCTCCCTAGTTCAGCGCGGAATTCCCGCGCCCGCCTGAGGCGGTCGGCGGGTCTGTCAGCGATGGCCGCCCTGGCCGCGGCCGTAACCTCGGCCAGAGCCCGCGTGAGTTCCGCGGCGTTGGTGGTCAGCATGTCCAGACCCATGACCGGGTCCTGGAGAGCCAGGCGGGTCGAATCGCGGAAACCTCCGGCGACAAAAGGCGCCAGAGCGGCGACCGTGTCTCGGTCCTTCCCGGCCGACTCGGCCAAGGCCACGGCCAGGAGGTAGGGCAGGTGACTGGTCAGGGCCAGCGTGCGGTCGTGCGTCTCGGCCGAGGCCCGCGCGGGCCGGGCGCCAAGACCCCGGACCAGGGTCTCGACACGGGCGGCCGGGTTTGCTGCGCCGGCCGGGTCTTCTGGGCCGGCCGGGGTCCGGGAGGCCTCGGGCACGATGATCCAGGGCCGGCCGTCGAACAGAGCGGCGCTCGAGGCGGCGAAGCCGCCCCTCTCGGACCCGGTGATGGGATGGCCCCCGACGAAAGGGGGGAGGTCTTGCCCGTCCCGCGGACCCGGGGGAAGCTGGGCCAACCGCCGGACCTCCCCGGCGATCCATCCTTTCGTGCCGGCCGTGTCGGTGACGACGCCGCCGGGCGGCATGGCCCGCCTCGCCCGGTCGACCAGGGTCGGAACGGCCCGAGCCGGAACGGCCACGACGCACATTGTCGCGCCCGCGCAAGCTTCCTCCAGGGTTCGCGCCACGTGTCGCCCGAAGCCGGCCTCCCGCGCCGCCTCCAGAGCGGCGGGCGAGTCGTCCCAGCCCTTGACCTCGGCCGCGAGCATCCTGTCCAGAGCGGCTCTCAGAATCGAGCCCCCGATGAGGCCGAGACCGAGGATGGCCAGTCTCATCCCCCGGCCACCCCCACGACTCCCCGGCCGTAGACCCTGGCCCGGGACACCTCCCGGATGTAGCCCATCGCGGCCTCGAAGCCTTGCGGGGTCAGCGACTGCGCGCCGTCGCAGAGAGCCCGCTCCGGGCAGGTGTGGACCTCGATCATGAGTCCATCCGCGCCCGCCGCCACGGCCGCCACCGCCAGAGCGGGAACCAGGCCGGCTCGCCCGCTGGCGTGACTCGGGTCGGCGATGACCGGCAGGTGGCACAGCTCCCGGACCAGAGCGATGGCCCCCACGTCAAAAGTGTTGCGGGTCATGGTTTCGAACGTCCGGATCCCCCGCTCGCACAGAACCACGTCGGGGTTGCCTTCCGAGAGGATGTAATCGGCGGCCATCAGCCACTCCTCGATGGTTTGCGACATCCCCCTCTTGAGCATGACGGGGCGACCGGAACGCCCCGCCGCCCGGAGGAGCGGGAAGTTCTGGGCATTCCTGGCCCCGATCTGAAGCATGTCGGCCGACGCCGCCACGCTCTCGATGTCCTCGATCGACAAGACCTCGGTGACGAACGGGAGGCCTGTCTTCTTGCGGGCCTCCTCCAGGATGGCCAGACCCGCGCGACCGAGCCCCTGGAAGGCGTAGGGAGACGTCCTCGGCTTGAAGGCCCCACCCCGCAGCATGTGAGCCCCGGCCGCCTTGACCGCCTCCGCCGCCGCCAGGTAGGTGTCGGCCTTCTCCACGGCGCAGGGACCGGCCACGACCGTGACGTCTCCGCCGCCGAAAGTCGCCCGGCCCGCTCTGACCACGGTCGGCCGGGGGTGGAAGTCCAGGCTGGCCAGCTTGAAAGGATGGAGAACCCGGATGACCCGTTCCACACCGGCCATGGCCTGGAGGTCGTCCGGCTCCATCCGCCGGAGGTCGCCCACCGCGCCGACGATGGTCCGCTCCGCCCCCTCCGAGAGATGGACGGCCACACCGAACTCCTCGAAGCGAGCGATAACCGCGTCTACCTGCGTCCGGGGCGCTTTCGGCTTCATGACGACGATCATCTCCGCCCCCCCTCCCGGTCCGATGGGGCGGCCGCCAGGGTCAGGTCCGGTCTCAGGACCGCGGCCTCGCCGAGATAGACCGGGACCCCGTGCCGGGCCCGAGTGGGGCGACCGGTGTCGTCGGTCTCGAAGAGGACCAGGACCCTGACGCAGCGCGCGGGCGCGCCCGGAACGCCCGCTTCCTGCGCCCCGAGGAGGGCGGCGCCGGTGAAGCCCAAGGATCGGGCGGCCGCCGCCGGGAAGGCGGAGTTGAGGTCGGGAGTGACGGTGAAGAAGGCGGCCAGGGTCGACTCCGGCGTGAGAGCCGGGTTGGCCCGGCCTAGGGCGGTCAGGAGTTCCCTGGTGGCGGCGGACACGGCTTCCGGCTCGTTGGCCGGGCAGGTGGTCGCGCCGCGGGTACTGACCAGTGGCATGTAGACTCCCCCAAGGGCGACGGGGAACGGGGTGGACGACCGCCGCGGCGGGTGGGATCGCCAGGCGGGTTTTGGGGGGAAAAGAGACAGAAACGGCGACCAAGGGATGGTCGCCAGAAAGGCTCGCTCTCCCCTACCGTTCTACCGTCCTACAAGTTTGGAGTTATTATAGCAGGGCGGGAGCATCGAGACAAGCACAATTTCCCCGCTACTTGGCCACCGCCCGGTGGGCTACCGCGACGGCGACGTCGTCGAGGTGAACCAGGCCCACGCCGAAGAAGACCGCCACGGCCAGGTGCTCGCCGCTTCTGGCCACTCCGATCTTGCCGCCGACGTCCAGGCCGGCGGCCCGAAACAAGATCTGGGCCAGGGCCTCCCGGGCCGCTCCGGCGACGGCGCCGACGTGCGGGTGCTCGTCCCGGATGACCCCTTCCCGCTTGGCCGCGACAATGGCTCGCTCTATCACCGTGGGGATGCTGGCGAGGAACTGACCGCCGATGTCGGCCGCCGCGCCGGCTATGCCTTTCTGGCGCAACTCCTCCTTCAAGCTCTGTTCCTGGGCCCGCGTGGGCGATAGAGCCAGGCCCAAGGCGGCTCGCGCGACATCGAGGTTCTCGGACAACGGTGGCGCCTCCGTTTCTGGTCTACCACCCTTTTTGGTCTATCTCCCGTTCGCCGCCGACCTTGCCTCGCCCTGCCGGGGCCCAGCCGGCGAGGTAGAGGGGGAAGGGGTTTGGGGGAGGGTCTGACGGCTCACCGGGCGTCCCCACCGCCTTGCACGGGAACCAGGCAAGTCCTGTGCCGAGTGCGTCGACCAGGGGCTTGTCAGGGGCGCAGTGCCGCTGACCCAGCACCTATTGCATCTCCCACGATGGTTGCCAACTCGCTCCCGTCGCGTTCAGGGATCAGGTGAACATGTGCATGAGAAGTGGCGAGAGCCTTACTCGCTGCGCCGCCCGACAGGACGGTGAACCCCCTTATACCCCCGTCGGCACTCCGAGACTCGTTGCCGAGAGCACGGAGGAGATCCTCGCAGTCGCGCCGCTCGTCGGCGGTGAGAGCCAGGAAGTCGGGCGCGTGCCGGAAGGGCACCCCAGGAGGTGGCCCGCCACGGGAGAGCGAGGGTGCGAAACCGCGAAGCAAAGTTCGCTGCGGGCGACGGCCTTCGAACGGAGGTCTGGGCCGCAGAAGGGGCAGCCTTGGTCGGTCGCCGTTTCCGCCACCAGGAGTCCGGCCCGGAGGTCCGTGGTGTCGCGGTTGCTCTTGGCCTCGTTGCAGGTGGCGCAGAGAACCTGCAGGTTGTCGATGGTGTTCTTGCCACCCCTGGAACGCGGGAGGATGTGGTCGACGTGGAGGGTGGTCTCCTCCTTGGTGGCGCCGCAGAGGACGCACCGGCCCGCGGACCGCATGAGGGCTTGGTAGCGCAGGGCGGGTGGGACCGGGTCGGTCTCGATCATCCGTGAGGCCCAGGCGTCGAGCCCGCGCTGCTGCAGGAAGGCCTGGAGCTTCCGCTCGCAAAGCTCCCGGATCCTAGAACGCCGGCCGTAGTCGAGCGGGCGCGCCGTGAGGGAGATGAGGTCACCGTGCTCCTTGATGATCCCGTGCTTCTTGAGGATCCTGGCCGGCATCTTCCTGATGCGGTCCTCGTAGAAGAGGATCTGGCTTTCGTCCTCCACCAGGAACGACAGGGCCAACTGCCGGAGCGTGGCCGTCCCGCCGGCCGCGACCAGACTCCGGATGAGCAGCGGCTGGTAGACGTGGCTCATGTGCATACGGTTCTCGATGAAGTCCACGAGCTGACCGAAGCCCACGGCAAGGCCTCCCCCGGCTCCTGAAGAGCCGAGTTGGGCCACGGCGGCCGCCCTGCGCTGCACCCCTGAGTTCAGGCCACTTGAAGGACAGTGACGGGGCACAACCCGGACGCTTCAGCGAAATCCTTGTCACGAGTGACGAAATGGGTGCAGCCGGCTCGATGCGCCACGGCCAGGTGTAGAGCATCGTAGCTATCCAGCGCCACCTCGCGCATCAGGCTGTGGGCGGCAAGCCTGTCCTCACTGCCAACCGCTAGAGTCTCCGCATCACTGCCGTCTATGAAGCCCTGGATTGCGGCGGTCGCCAGATCCTGGTACGGGACGAGCCAGGCCTTCTCGGCCGACGTCCCCTGCTTGAGAGCTTCGACGTACACGGCCTCGAAGATCAGCCGCTCACTGTACCCTTTCCTGCCCAGGCCAAGATTCCGAAGGCTCCGGGCAGCCTCGGGCTTGAGCAGATCTCCCTGCCGTTCGAGGAAGAGCGCCCGAAAGTCGTGGCCCACAAAGGTTCTGGTCAGCACGTGGACAGCTTCGGCCCGGACCAACTCAGATAGATACAGCGGGCGTCCAAGAAGCTTCTTGAGGAGGCTGTAGCAGTGCGGCCTCTTGCCTATCCCGGCAATGACGAAAGACGTATCGAGAAAGAATGAATCCGAAGGGGTGGGATGAAAGCGCTGATCCGGGTAACGCAGGCAGGTCATCGCCGACTTGACTGGTAGACGCTCCACAGGAGGTCGTAGGACCGGAAGTTCCTTGGCAGGACGTCAAAAGGGTTAGCCCTCCGACCCTCTTGCGAACGAGAACCGTCCCGGCCGGTAGTCGTCTGTGGCTCGGTCACCGATGCCCTGGCGCGCGATCGGGAAGGGGTTCGCTGGCCACATCCCGCGCGGGGCACTGCCTGAAGCGCCACAATGAAGACCCCCTCTCCATGGCATTTCCTGGGGTCATTGTAAGGCACCCGGCGCCGCCTGTCCACACCGCCCACGCTCCTTTTCCTCGACAGTACTATGCACAGATCGGAAACCCCACACGTCCTTGCATTGGCCCACCGCAGAGGTTCCCCCTTGGCCGCGTGGAAGTGCTACCCAGAAGGACGACGCGTGGCGACGCTTGCTAGGCGGGAGCCCGCAGCGGAGGCGACGCCTGGGGCCAAGGCCGGCGGCGCGAGCCTGGTGTGGTTTCCGATTCGGGATGCCGGCGGTGTCTCCGGAAGCGCCTCGGGCAGCGGCACCGGCGCCACGATAGGAGGCTGACGGAAGAGAGATGGCGGGTAACCCGACAGGGCTCAAGCCCTTGGATATCAAGTGCACGGACTCAGACTGCGAGCACGGCCTTCACTGTTTCCGGCCATCGCGAAAGATGAAAAAGGAGGGCCGCATAGGTCCTTGCCGCGATTGCAGCGCGGATCTTGTTGACTGGGCTAGAGTTCATAGGCGCAACCCGGGAGATGTCGACTACACAATGTCGTCCCTTCAGCTCGAGGAAGTCCGGGCTGCTTTTTGGGCTAAGCCACTTGATGCTCGTGCTGTGGCCAAAGCTCGCAACCTGGGCTACAGCGGCCTAGAGACTGAGGCGCTCAAGCTTCTTGCTAAGTCCGTTGGACCGGCGGAGCCGCTCTTTGACGGCCGGCAGACGCCCAAGGAGGGCAACGTCGTCTACTACGGACAGCACGCGACAGCAGCCTGTTGCCGCAAGTGCATTCAGATCTGGCACGGGATTCCAGTGGGCCGACCTCTGACAGAGGATCAGTTGAAGTACCTTTCGGGACTGGTTATGGAGTTCATACGTCGGAGGCTTCCTGACCTCAACAGCCAGCCGAGCCTGTGGAGCCAGTGACCAAGAGAAGCCGTAGTCCTGGTTGTCTGCGGGTCTGCGCGGTCGTCCTTGACAGCCGCAGGCTTCTGGTGGCCAACTACGCCGGCACGGAACCGCCCATCATTGACCTGACCGGCGGGCAGCCAGATCTTGTTCCGGAGTGGGCGCTTTGGATGATGCGCGAAATGATCGTACGGCGACTGGAGAAGCAGTGTATCCCTTTGGTCAGACGACCTCAGCACTGACGCGCCGTTCGCCGCTAGCCCCATGCCACGCTCCGGAGGAGGAAGGGAACCGCCAGGCCGCCATTGAAAGGATCACTGCTGTTGTGCGTCTGGAGACCCTGGAGAACTCCGCCTACCGTAGGGGGCTCTCGACATGGCCTGGGACATTGCTCTAGTCGAAGACCTGCGTCGGACCTGCGCGGCGGAAGCAGCGAACAGCGGAGTCCGGGTCCACGTGGTAGTCATGCTCGAGCCGTTCTTGAGCCTCGTCATAGCCGGCCGTAAGACGGTCGAATCGCGCTTCTCGGTCACGCGGAGAGCTCCCTACCGCTGTGTGGAGCCCGGTGACCTCATGCTGCTAAAGAAGGCGGGCGGTCCCGTCGTCGGGTTCAGTACCGCCGGCGAGTGCCAGTTCCTTGAGCTGACGCCTGCTGTGCTACAGCGTCTTCGACGCTCATATGCCCGACTGCTCTGTGTGGAAGACCCTGCGTTCTGGTCAAGCAAGGAGAGATGCAGGTTCGCCACGTTGGTGTGGCTGCGGGATGTCACGCCTTTGCCGCCGATATGGTGCGGCAAGAAGGACAGGCGCGGCTGGGTGCCTATCGCGGGTTCCCGACGCGATCCGGTGTTCTTAGGATGATGCCCGTAGCCGTAGCGCGGCGGTAGTCGATGGGGTGCGCCACACTCTCACTCCCAACGTTTCGCAGGCTCCTCGCTCCCGTACCTCTCAAGCTTGTCTACGTCGAGACTCCTTTGCACGTGAGATCCACTCGTCTCGCCCCGCGAGATGGCGGCGCGACCGTCGTAGGAGAGCTTGACAGCCTCGCCATGGAGAGGGGGGCACGAGGCCTCCGCGCAATCGCCGATAAGGTGATCCGTGGCGACGTCGACCAAGACGCCATCTCGCGAGACCTTGCAACATGGCTTAGTTCCACTCCCGAGTAACCCAGCCTACTGCCCATGTGTCCGGGTCCCGCTCCAAGCCGCACAGGCGCCTTGTGTCGCGGCCGTTGTCAACACCGGCCGCGAGTTCCCCACAGACAACGGAGACCCGAGCGTGGAGGCGCTCTTCGGCGGCCGGTACTACGGCAAGCACCTGGAGGGGGCCTCCCTGATCCGTGATGTGCTGGCCCTGGGCGGCTCCGCGTGGGCTCAGGCGTCTCGCGCGCGCCGGCCGCCCAGTCATCAAAGACCGCGTTGGCCGGTCGCCCGGCCAGACGGCGGGTGTAGTACGGGTGCCACTGGGCGCTCGCCAACCAGGCCATGGCTGCCGGGCTGCCGACCATCGTCGAGCGAGCCTCTTGCCACGTCCGGGAGCACAGTTGGCCCAGCGTGGCCCGGTGCTACCTCAGGCTACTGCAGCGGGCCAAGGTGGAAACCCGAGCGCCGTCAAAACCCTGACCCGGATGCGAGGAAGCGGCAGATCTGGGTGCCGGGAAACGGCAGACCTCGATCCGAGGAGGCGGCGAGAGATGGATGAGATTGCCGAACACCCAACCGCGGTCTTGACGGGGGCGGGCGGCTGCTTCTGCGCCGGGGCCGACCTGAAGGCCCTGGCCAGGGCCTTCGCCGACGGGGACCCGACGCAACCATGAACACGGCCGACCGGAGCATCGCCGGCATGGACCTCGCCGTCAGGCGACGCTTCGCGTTCGTAACCATCACCCCGGACCGAAGCGTGGTCGCCGCCGTCGCCGACAAGGGACTCCCCCTGGCCCTGGAGGTCTTCGACAAACTCCAGGACGTCTTCGTGGAGCACGCTCCGGATGAGGCCCTGGTCCTCCTCCCCGGCCACTCCTACTTCCTGGCCGAGGACGAAGCCGAACTGCGGCAGCGGCTAAAGTACGAGCTTCTGCCCCTCCTTGATGAGTATCTCCATGAGGGCTTCCTCGGCCCCTGCGGCGCGGAGCTGCAGGCGGTCCGGAACGAGGTCGAGGATGCGGTCGAGGCCCATGGGCGCAAGAAGTAGCCCGCGCGGTCAGGCTGCCGCCGGCAGACGCAGGCAGGGGAGCCGGAGATGGGGTCCGGCCAAGGCCCCCGAGCAGAAGAAGCTTTTAGGCGCTGTAGACAACGGGCCGCCGGTCACCATCGATCCTACCGTCTTCGCTCCCAGCCAGCGCGAGCCCGGTTGGGGCCCTTTCGTGGAGCCCTTTGTCCGCTTCAACCAGGAGGCCCTGGCCACCCTTGAGGCGCGCCTCGAGGTCGTTCCCTCCTCCGGAGGAGCCGCCGTTCGGATTGCCCCCGGTGGGCGTGTGGGCGCCGTTCCCCTGAGGTCGGCCCAAACCGGACACGTGGCCGGGGGGTTCATCGTCAAGCCCCGCTTCGACTGGGCCGGGATGGGCCGGGTCCTGCTCGAGACGGGTTGGGCCGCCTCGCCCGAGTTTCTCAGCCTGCCGCTTGTCCCGGGAAGCGGACGCGAGGTCCCGCCCTGGGTCCTGGCCGGCCCGGTGCTGGCCAGGATCGAGGCCCTGCTCCGTTCGCTCCGACGCGGCTATCGCGAGGAGGAGGCTTTCCTGCGGCAGCCCAGGGGTCGCATTGTCTGGCCCCGTTTCCTGGCCAAAGGGCTGGTTCGCGGGCAGTGGGAGCGTCTACCCTGCCGGTTCCCCGACCTCGGCCAGGACCCGAAGATCAGACGGATTGCCCGGTGGGTCCTGGAGCGAGTGAGGACGGATCTGGTGCTCGTGGGTGGCACGGACCCAGTGGCGACAGCCCTGGCCGGTCTGGCCGTGCGCCTCATCGAGCTGCTCAGCGACGCAATACCTCTGGCGCCGTCGAAGGAGGACCTGCGCCGGAGCTTGGGCGGGCGGGGTCTCAGCGACGAGGTCTTCCGCCGCGGCATGGAAGCCCTGGCCTGGGTCGTCGAGGAGCGGGGCCTTGGCGGAGGACGGGAACTCGACGGCCTGGCCTGGTCCCTGCCGCTTGACCGTCTCTGGGAAGCGTACGTGGAAGGGGTCGTCCGGCGAGAGACGGCGCAGGTGGGCGGAGAAGTGCGGGTTGGTCGGCTGAGCCAGACGGTGTTTCCGCTTGAGTGGTCCGACCCAGTGCACCGGTCCCTGGGGCACCTGGTCCCGGACATTGTCGTCCGGCGGGGCCGCTCGGTCCACATCGTGGACGCCAAGTACAAGGCGCACTTGGCTGAACTCGATGAAGCTGGCTGGCACCGGTTCGCTGAAGAGACCCGTGAGCAGCATCGGGCCGACCTGCACCAGGTGCTGGCCTACGCCGCTCTCTACGATGCCGAGGAAGTCACGGCGACCCTGGTCTATCCGCTGCGACCGGAGACGTGGCGGGCGCTAAGGGAGCGAGGAAGGGACGTGTCGAGGGCCCAACTCCTGCACGGCGGGCGGAGGGTGAGCGTGGAGCTGAGGGGGATGGCGTTTGGGGGAGGGGCATGACGACTCACCGGGGGTGCCTGATCAGCCTGGATGTGCAAAACCTTGCGTTCCTCAGGAGATCCTCCGGGCGTTTGCGCTACACTAGCCTCGCGTTGGCGCGGGCCGCCTCCTCACTAGAAGCTTCGATCCAAAGACCGGCGTAGTATCGCTCTGTCCACTCTGCGGTGACCTCGTAGACGGGACTCACTTTGGAGTCTCCCTTCCTCTTCCCTCGTCGCCCACCATGGCTGCACAGCCATGGAGCCAATTCCCTCCTCAGGGGCACAGTGCCGCTGACCCAGCACCTCTTCCATCTCCCACGATGGTTGCCAACTCGCTCCCGTCGCGTTCAGGGATCAGGTGAACATGTGCATGAGAAGTGGCGAGAGCCTTACCCGCTGCGCCGCCCGACAGGACAGTGAACCCCCTTATGCCCCGGTCGGCGCTCCGAGACTCGTTGCCGAGGGCACGGAGGAGATCCTCGCAGTCGCGCCGCTCGTCGGCGGTGAGAGCCAGGAAGTCGGGCGCGTGCCGAAAGGGCACCACCAGGAGGTGGCCCGCCACGGGAGAGCGAGGGTGCGGAACCGCGAAGCAGAGTTCGCTGCGGGCGACGGCCTTCGAACGGAGGTCGGGGCCGCAGAAAGGGCAGGCCGGGTCGGCCGCCGTCTCCGCCACCAGGAGTCCGGCCCGGAGGTCCGTGGTGTCGCGGTTGCTCTTGGCCTCGTTGCAGGTGGCGCAGAGAACCTGCAGGTTGTCGATGGTGTTCTTGCCACCCCTGGAACGCGGGAGGATGTGGTCGACGTGGAGGGTGGTCTCCTCCTTGGTGGCGCCGCAGAGGACGCACCGGCCCGCGGACCGCATGAGGGCTTGGTAGCGCACTGGGAGACAAGCCACTGCCTGAGACCTGCCTCGGCGTGCCAGCCTCCGGAGCGGTGATGGGCAACCCCACAGAGGCATTTGACCGGGAGGAGGTTTGGGGAGTCTGGCTGGCACGGCATCGCCAGCCGACCCTGGCAAAGCCCCCACCACCTCGAGTGGGAGAGCTACCCCCAGGTGATGGCCACGCTGGAGATGGGTCCGGGAGACGACCCTCTGTCCGTAGGCTTTAGTCCTTCACTGAGCCTGGTTCGAGTCCAGTGCGGAGCGTCTCAGACGGTCTTCGTCTTGTCCACGCCCCTTCAGGAGTTCCTCAGGGCGCTAGCAGACCGATAAGGGACCTCTCATCCCGATCGTGGGCCATAGGCGCGAGGCTTTAGCCTCTGCGAGCCCCCGCGCTTGAGAACCAAGACCACCGCCGGTATCTCGTCGGGCAGTCCATCTCCCTCATCGGCACTACCATGCAGTCGGCCGGCCTGACCTGGCTCGTCTGGACACTGACGAGCTCCTCCCTGCTGCTGGCCACGGTCAGCGTCTTCCAGGTGGTCCCGCTCGCGATCCTGATCCTGCCCGCAGGCGCCCTCATCGACCGCTGGCCCAAGCGCCGGACGCTCCTCGTCACCCAGTCGGTCTTTCTCCTGGGCATCAGGGTCAACGGAGACCCTGCCGCCCGGAACGCGGGGAGCAGCGTCGGCCCCGAGATCGTGGAAGGGCTCCGGTCCGTCTGGCACTCGGACACGCTCCGCGTGACCATGGCCATGAGCCTGACCGTGCCGCCAGTTGGAGGATGGGACTTTCGGTGAAGGCTGCAGACCTGTCCATCGTTCTCTTCGAGCCCGAAGCCAATCCGGCGCTCGTGATGCTCAGGAAACTCTGGGCCTCCGGTCGGCTGGCGAAGACCGGCTGGGCGGTCTGCTCCAGGAACATCTCCCGCCCCGCGCGGCGTTCCCTCCTCTGGAACAACGCCTCCGGCCAACGAAGGTTGCGGCAGGCTGATGTGGAAATCCCCGCCAGTAGGGGAGGTATGCGAATGCCCGTTCGGCCAAGCCACCGGAAATGGGCCGCCGTGATCGCACTGCTTACGCTGTTGGCCTTGGGGCCCAGGCTGGCCGTCTCGCCGCTAGGCTGCCGACGACCGGACACGGCTCCCGGCTCTGAGAGCGTCGGCCCCGGGGCCGGGGCCGGTTCCGGTTCTCAGGAAAGCACCACCCCCTTCGACCCTACCCCCTTCGAGCCCCCTCCACCGGTCTCCCTCGAACGCCTTGTGGCTGGCCCGCTCTACGAGCTTGCCGCCGACGTCCAGGCTTTCGAGCCGATAGTGGATGAGAGCCTTCGCCTGGCTCAGCCGGTCTCGGTCACGGCCTACCGGGGAACCGCCGCCCGTCTGACCGTCGAGCCAGGCCTAGACGTCCGCCTCAGTGCCGTCGCCGCCATCGAAGGCATCATCGGCGGCAGCGAGGCCGAGGTAGGCCCCGCCACGCCCTGGTACCAGGCCTGGCCCGAGCTTGTCGACAGTCTCGCGGGAAGGCCGGTGCTCAAGTTGTACTACGGCATCACCGACACGACGCGCCAGCGGCTGGCCCGCTTTGAGACCAAGTGGAGCGCCGCGGCGGGCTACCCCTCCAAAGACGGTCACCTGCTCCTAGACGCGACGGCCCTCTACTTCGCCCCGGGGCGCACCGCGGAGGAGGCAACCTACCTCATTTCCACTGCGGTTGGCCTACCCGACAGCCGTCAGGACTACAGGCAGTACCGGGGGTACACACGCTCAGGCGCCGTGCGGGTCGTCATCGTCAAAACGACCAAGGATCTCCGCGATCTGGCCGAGACTCTCGACAACCTTGTGCGGCCCACGGACCCTCCCCCCGAGTACGCCCAATTCCTGGCCCGGGCCCGCGAAGCCGAACTGGCCGGGCGCTGGCAGGACGCGCTCTCCTCCTACGCCTCGGCCGAGAAGCTACTGCCCAACTCGATCCTCGACCCCGACCCGGTCTGGGGCCTGGGGATCCTCAGGTACCGGCAACACCAGGGAAAACCGATGGGCGACCGCCTCCACGAGATCATAGGCTACTCCTTCCTCGCCGAAGAGCAGGGGCTCCTCGACGCCATGGCTGAGTCCCGCCAGTTGTTGCTCGAGTTGGCCGACCTGCCCGGGATGATTGATCCGTTCCGTGAGCGCCTCTGGCGTCGCGTGGCAGAGCTTGACCCCAGCGACGGACACGCCTGGTGGCACCTGGCGGACGTCGCCCCGGCGGCCCTGCCGGTGGCCGAGTCGGTGGACCCAAGCGGAGAGCCCGACCTCGCCCTGGCGGCCCACGTCTACCTCCGGGCGGCGGCCCTGCGGCTGGCGGACCCAAAGGCAATCTCTGACCCGGCAGCCGCGGCGACGGAAGCCCTGCGTCTCCTGGACAAAGGTGCGGCGATCGACCCGGGTGCCCCCTTCGGCCTCTACCTCAGAGGCGTGGTGGCCGGCAGTCTCGAGGCCGACCCGGCCCGCGGGGCGGAGCTCATGCGCCAGGTTCTGGCCGCCAGCCCCGGCCAGCCCGAAGCCTCGAGGCAGCTAGTGGTCTATGAGGCCGCCGCCACCGGGAACCGGCCGACCCCAGTCGAGACCTATAGCCTCGTTGGGGCTCGTGACGCGAGCTCCAGCTTCTCGGTACGCTTTTCCCCCGATGGCGGCCGGCTGGCCATCGCCGCGCACACCGGGGGCCCGACGCCCGGACTGTATCTGGGCCTGGTCGACCGGGCCAGCGGCGCGGTCGCCGAGGTATCCGCGACCGGGTGCGGCTCGGGCACCTGGTCCCCGGACGCGGAGTGGTTCTACTTCATCGACAGCTACAAGGGCCAACTCCGCCGGGTGCAGTGGAACGGCGAGGACCTCGCGAGCCTAGCCTCCCAGGCCGAGGACCTGGCCCTCAGCCCCGACGGCAGCTGGCTGGCCTATGTCAACAATGAGGGATTGTGGGTAGTGGAAACCGGTCAGGACGCGCCCGAGGCCTTGTGCCTCAACGACGGCCCCGGCAGCGGGCACCCCTTCTGGTACCCGGACGGCAAGTACCTTCTCGTGCCCTGCGCCCAGGGTCCGGGGGTTGAGGGAGCTTCGCCAGTGCAGAAGCTCACTAAGTTCGACTCGACCGGCCAGGAGGAACCGGTGCCCCTGAAAGTGTTGGACCACTACTCCGACCTAGGCTGGATTGTTCCGGGGCAGATCATCCACTTCAGAGCCGGCGAGGACGTTCGCCCCGGATGGTTCATGTGGGAGATTGGCAGCGAAGCCTCCGCGAACCTGGGCTCGCCGGACTCGGACTACGATCCGACGTCGGATGTCTCCTGGGTTCCCGGGTTCGGCGCCCTGCGACTCAAGGACGACCCGGACAAGGGCCGGCGGGTTGAGACCTTGGATACCGAAGGGAAGATGGTGGGCTCGCTAGCCCTCTCGGGGGCGGGCGACTACCGCTGGCTCGGCTCCTGGCATTTCCCCTCAGCCGAGAGTGAGGGAAGCCTGGGCCTCCTCGCCTACTGGGGTGTCGGGGGCAGCAGCCTGTGGGTCATCTCCCCGAGCGACATGGACCTCCGTTTCCTCACCCTCGGCTATGGCATTGAGTTCCGGCTCTCACCCGACGGCCGGCTGGCGGCCGGCGTCGTCAGGGTGGGCAAGGAACGGAGGCTGGAGATCTACGAGGTGCCGGGGCAGTAGATCCGGCGCAGCCGGGAAGTTCAACTCCTCATCCATGCCTACCGCCACACCCCATGGCGGCCTGCAGTTCCCCGCCATGGAGCTCTCGACTAACCCCCGGTCCCGCCCGGAAAGAGTTCAGTGAGCCAGCGCAGCTGGCCATGGGTCCGCGGCATCTCCAGCTCAAGCCGATCGCCGGTGCATTGCCTCAGGTAGTTGGACATGGAGAAGACATTGATGACCGAAGAGTCCTTTGTCTGAGCGTCCATTCGGAAGAGCGCCTCAGACTCGCCGGCGGGATGCATCGCGGTCCAGGTGAACATGTGCGTGAGAAGTGGCGAGAGCCTTACCCGCTACGCCGCCCGACAGGACGGTGAACCCCCTTATACCCCCGTCGGCGGTGAGAGCCAGGAAGTCGGGCGCGTGCCGAAAGGGCACCACCACGAGGTGGCCCGCTATGGGAGAGCGAGGGTGCGGAACCGCGAAGCAGAGTTCGTTGCGGGCGACGGCCTTCGAACGGAGGTCGGGGCCACAGAAAGGGCAGGCCGGGTCGGCCGCGGTCTCCGCCACCAGGAGTCCGGCCCGGAGGTCCGTGGTGTCGCGGTTGCTCTTGGCCTCGTTGCAGGTGGCGCAGAGAACCTGCAGGTTGTCGATGGTGTTCTTGCCACCCCTGGAACGCGGGAGGATGTGGTCGACGTGGAGGGTGGTCTCCTCCTTGGTGGCGCCGCAGAGGACGCACCGGCCCGCGGACCGCATGAGGGCTTGGTAGCGCAGGGCGGGTGGGACCGGGTCGGTCTCGATCATCCGTGAGGCCCAGGCGTCGAGCCCGCGCTGCTGCAGGAAGGCCTGGAGCTTCCGCTCGCAAAGCTCCCGGATCCTAGAACGCCGGCCGTAGTCGAGCGGGCGCGCCGTGAGGGAGATGAGGTCACCGTGCTCCTTGATGATCCCGTGCTTCTTGAGGATCCTGGCCGGCATCTTCCTGATGCGGTCCTCGTAGAAGAGGATCTGGCTTTCGTCCTCCACCAGGAACGACAGGGCCAACTGCCGGAGCGTGGCCGTCCCGCCGGCCGCGACCAGACTCCGGATGAGCAGCGGCTGGTAGACGTGGCTCATGTGCATACGGTTCTCGATGAAGTCCACGAGCTGACCGAAGCCCACGGCAAGGCCTCCCCCGGCTCCTGAAGAGCCGAGTTGGGCCACGGCGGCCGCCCTGCGCTGCACCCCTGAGTTCAGGCCACTTGAAGGACAGTGACGGGGCACAACCCGGACGCTTCAGCGAAATCCTTGTCACGAGTGACGAAATGGGTGCAGCCGGCTCGATGCGCCACGGCCAGGTGTAGAGCATCGTAGCTATCCAGCGCCACCTCGCGCATCAGGCTGTGGGCGGCAAGCCTGTCCTCACTGCCAACCGCTAGAGTCTCCGCATCACTGCCGTCTATGAAGCCCTGGATTGCGGCGGTCGCCAGATCCTGGTACGGGACGAGCCAGGCCTTCTCGGCCGACGTCCCCTGCTTGAGAGCTTCGACGTACACGGCCTCGAAGATCAGCCGCTCACTGTACCCTTTCCTGCCCAGGCCAAGATTCCGAAGGCTCCGGGCAGCCTCGGGCTTGAGCAGATCTCCCTGCCGTTCGAGGAAGAGCGCCCGAAAGTCGTGGCCCACAAAGGTTCTGGTCAGCACGTGGACAGCTTCGGCCCGGACCAACTCAGATAGATACAGCGGGCGTCCAAGAAGCTTCTTGAGGAGGCTGTAGCAGTGCGGCCTCTTGCCTATCCCGGCAATGACGAAAGACGTATCGAGAAAGAATGAATCCGAAGGGGTGGGATGAAAGCGCTGATCCGGGTAACGCAGGCAGGTCATCGCCGACTTGACTGGTAGACGCTCCACAGGAGGTCGTAGGACCGGAAGTTCCTTGGCAGGACGTCAAAAGGGTTAGCCCTCCGACCCTCTTGCGAACGAGAACCGTCCCGGCCGGTAGTCGTCTGTGGCTCGGTCACCGATGCCCTGGCGCGCGATCGGGAAGGGGTTCGCTGGCCACATCCCGCGCGGGGCACTGCCTGAAGCGCCACAATGAAGACCCCCTCTCCATGGCATTTCCTGGGGTCATTGTAAGGCACCCGGCGCCGCCTGTCCACACCGCCCACGCTCCTTTTCCTCGACAGTACTATGCACAGATCGGAAACCCCACACGTCCTTGCATTGGCCCACCGCAGAGGTTCCCCCTTGGCCGCGTGGAAGTGCTACCCAGAAGGACGACGCGTGGCGACGCTTGCTAGGCGGGAGCCCGCAGCGGAGGCGACGCCTGGGGCCAAGGCCGGCGGCGCGAGCCTGGTGTGGTTTCCGATTCGGGATGCCGGCGGTGTCTCCGGAAGCGCCTCGGGCAGCGGCACCGGCGCCACGATAGGAGGCTGACGGAAGAGAGATGGCGGGTAACCCGACAGGGCTCAAGCCCTTGGATATCAAGTGCACGGACTCAGACTGCGAGCACGGCCTTCACTGTTTCCGGCCATCGCGAAAGATGAAAAAGGAGGGCCGCATAGGTCCTTGCCGCGATTGCAGCGCGGATCTTGTTGACTGGGCTAGAGTTCATAGGCGCAACCCGGGAGATGTCGACTACACAATGTCGTCCCTTCAGCTCGAGGAAGTCCGGGCTGCTTTTTGGGCTAAGCCACTTGATGCTCGTGCTGTGGCCAAAGCTCGCAACCTGGGCTACAGCGGCCTAGAGACTGAGGCGCTCAAGCTTCTTGCTAAGTCCGTTGGACCGGCGGAGCCGCTCTTTGACGGCCGGCAGACGCCCAAGGAGGGCAACGTCGTCTACTACGGACAGCACGCGACAGCAGCCTGTTGCCGCAAGTGCATTCAGATCTGGCACGGGATTCCAGTGGGCCGACCTCTGACAGAGGATCAGTTGAAGTACCTTTCGGGACTGGTTATGGAGTTCATACGTCGGAGGCTTCCTGACCTCAACAGCCAGCCGAGCCTGTGGAGCCAGTGACCAAGAGAAGCCGTAGTCCTGGTTGTCTGCGGGTCTGCGCGGTCGTCCTTGACAGCCGCAGGCTTCTGGTGGCCAACTACGCCGGCACGGAACCGCCCATCATTGACCTGACCGGCGGGCAGCCAGATCTTGTTCCGGAGTGGGCGCTTTGGATGATGCGCGAAATGATCGTACGGCGACTGGAGAAGCAGTGTATCCCTTTGGTCAGACGACCTCAGCACTGACGCGCCGTTCGCCGCTAGCCCCATGCCACGCTCCGGAGGAGGAAGGGAACCGCCAGGCCGCCATTGAAAGGATCACTGCTGTTGTGCGTCTGGAGACCCTGGAGAACTCCGCCTACCGTAGGGGGCTCTCGACATGGCCTGGGACATTGCTCTAGTCGAAGACCTGCGTCGGACCTGCGCGGCGGAAGCAGCGAACAGCGGAGTCCGGGTCCACGTGGTAGTCATGCTCGAGCCGTTCTTGAGCCTCGTCATAGCCGGCCGTAAGACGGTCGAATCGCGCTTCTCGGTCACGCGGAGAGCTCCCTACCGCTGTGTGGAGCCCGGTGACCTCATGCTGCTAAAGAAGGCGGGCGGTCCCGTCGTCGGGTTCAGTACCGCCGGCGAGTGCCAGTTCCTTGAGCTGACGCCTGCTGTGCTACAGCGTCTTCGACGCTCATATGCCCGACTGCTCTGTGTGGAAGACCCTGCGTTCTGGTCAAGCAAGGAGAGATGCAGGTTCGCCACGTTGGTGTGGCTGCGGGATGTCACGCCTTTGCCGCCGATATGGTGCGGCAAGAAGGACAGGCGCGGCTGGGTGCCTATCGCGGGTTCCCGACGCGATCCGGTGTTCTTAGGATGATGCCCGTAGCCGTAGCGCGGCGGTAGTCGATGGGGTGCGCCACACTCTCACTCCCAACGTTTCGCAGGCTCCTCGCTCCCGTACCTCTCAAGCTTGTCTACGTCGAGACTCCTTTGCACGTGAGATCCACTCGTCTCGCCCCGCGAGATGGCGGCGCGACCGTCGTAGGAGAGCTTGACAGCCTCGCCATGGAGAGGGGGGCACGAGGCCTCCGCGCAATCGCCGATAAGGTGATCCGTGGCGACGTCGACCAAGACGCCATCTCGCGAGACCTTGCAACATGGCTTAGTTCCACTCCCGAGTAACCCAGCCTACTGCCCATGTGTCCGGGTCCCGCTCCAAGCCGCACAGGCGCCTTGTGTCGCGGCCGTTGTCAACACCGGCCGCGAGTTCCCCACAGACAACGGAGACCCGAGCGTGGAGGCGCTCTTCGGCGGCCGGTACTACGGCAAGCACCTGGAGGGGGCCTCCCTGATCCGTGATGTGCTGGCCCTGGGCGGCTCCGCGTGGGCTCAGGCGTCTCGCGCGCGCCGGCCGCCCAGTCATCAAAGACCGCGTTGGCCGGTCGCCCGGCCAGACGGCGGGTGTAGTACGGGTGCCACTGGGCGCTCGCCAACCAGGCCATGGCTGCCGGGCTGCCGACCATCGTCGAGCGAGCCTCTTGCCACGTCCGGGAGCACAGTTGGCCCAGCGTGGCCCGGTGCTACCTCAGGCTACTGCAGCGGGCCAAGGTGGAAACCCGAGCGCCGTCAAAACCCTGACCCGGATGCGAGGAAGCGGCAGATCTGGGTGCCGGGAAACGGCAGACCTCGATCCGAGGAGGCGGCGAGAGATGGATGAGATTGCCGAACACCCAACCGCGGTCTTGACGGGGGCGGGCGGCTGCTTCTGCGCCGGGGCCGACCTGAAGGCCCTGGCCAGGGCCTTCGCCGACGGGGACCCGACGCAACCATGAACACGGCCGACCGGAGCATCGCCGGCATGGACCTCGCCGTCAGGCGACGCTTCGCGTTCGTAACCATCACCCCGGACCGAAGCGTGGTCGCCGCCGTCGCCGACAAGGGACTCCCCCTGGCCCTGGAGGTCTTCGACAAACTCCAGGACGTCTTCGTGGAGCACGCTCCGGATGAGGCCCTGGTCCTCCTCCCCGGCCACTCCTACTTCCTGGCCGAGGACGAAGCCGAACTGCGGCAGCGGCTAAAGTACGAGCTTCTGCCCCTCCTTGATGAGTATCTCCATGAGGGCTTCCTCGGCCCCTGCGGCGCGGAGCTGCAGGCGGTCCGGAACGAGGTCGAGGATGCGGTCGAGGCCCATGGGCGCAAGAAGTAGCCCGCGCGGTCAGGCTGCCGCCGGCAGACGCAGGCAGGGGAGCCGGAGATGGGGTCCGGCCAAGGCCCCCGAGCAGAAGAAGCTTTTAGGCGCTGTAGACAACGGGCCGCCGGTCACCATCGATCCTACCGTCTTCGCTCCCAGCCAGCGCGAGCCCGGTTGGGGCCCTTTCGTGGAGCCCTTTGTCCGCTTCAACCAGGAGGCCCTGGCCACCCTTGAGGCGCGCCTCGAGGTCGTTCCCTCCTCCGGAGGAGCCGCCGTTCGGATTGCCCCCGGTGGGCGTGTGGGCGCCGTTCCCCTGAGGTCGGCCCAAACCGGACACGTGGCCGGGGGGTTCATCGTCAAGCCCCGCTTCGACTGGGCCGGGATGGGCCGGGTCCTGCTCGAGACGGGTTGGGCCGCCTCGCCCGAGTTTCTCAGCCTGCCGCTTGTCCCGGGAAGCGGACGCGAGGTCCCGCCCTGGGTCCTGGCCGGCCCGGTGCTGGCCAGGATCGAGGCCCTGCTCCGTTCGCTCCGACGCGGCTATCGCGAGGAGGAGGCTTTCCTGCGGCAGCCCAGGGGTCGCATTGTCTGGCCCCGTTTCCTGGCCAAAGGGCTGGTTCGCGGGCAGTGGGAGCGTCTACCCTGCCGGTTCCCCGACCTCGGCCAGGACCCGAAGATCAGACGGATTGCCCGGTGGGTCCTGGAGCGAGTGAGGACGGATCTGGTGCTCGTGGGTGGCACGGACCCAGTGGCGACAGCCCTGGCCGGTCTGGCCGTGCGCCTCATCGAGCTGCTCAGCGACGCAATACCTCTGGCGCCGTCGAAGGAGGACCTGCGCCGGAGCTTGGGCGGGCGGGGTCTCAGCGACGAGGTCTTCCGCCGCGGCATGGAAGCCCTGGCCTGGGTCGTCGAGGAGCGGGGCCTTGGCGGAGGACGGGAACTCGACGGCCTGGCCTGGTCCCTGCCGCTTGACCGTCTCTGGGAAGCGTACGTGGAAGGGGTCGTCCGGCGAGAGACGGCGCAGGTGGGCGGAGAAGTGCGGGTTGGTCGGCTGAGCCAGACGGTGTTTCCGCTTGAGTGGTCCGACCCAGTGCACCGGTCCCTGGGGCACCTGGTCCCGGACATTGTCGTCCGGCGGGGCCGCTCGGTCCACATCGTGGACGCCAAGTACAAGGCGCACTTGGCTGAACTCGATGAAGCTGGCTGGCACCGGTTCGCTGAAGAGACCCGTGAGCAGCATCGGGCCGACCTGCACCAGGTGCTGGCCTACGCCGCTCTCTACGATGCCGAGGAAGTCACGGCGACCCTGGTCTATCCGCTGCGACCGGAGACGTGGCGGGCGCTAAGGGAGCGAGGAAGGGACGTGTCGAGGGCCCAACTCCTGCACGGCGGGCGGAGGGTGAGCGTGGAGCTGAGGGGGATGGCGTTTGGGGGAGGGGCATGACGACTCACCGGGGGTGCCTGATCAGCCTGGATGTGCAAAACCTTGCGTTCCTCAGGAGATCCTCCGGGCGTTTGCGCTACACTAGCCTCGCGTTGGCGCGGGCCGCCTCCTCACTAGAAGCTTCGATCCAAAGACCGGCGTAGTATCGCTCTGTCCACTCTGCGGTGACCTCGTAGACGGGACTCACTTTGGAGTCTCCCTTCCTCTTCCCTCGTCGCCCACCATGGCTGCACAGCCATGGAGCCAATTCCCTCCTCAGGGGCACAGTGCCGCTGACCCAGCACCTCTTCCATCTCCCACGATGGTTGCCAACTCGCTCCCGTCGCGTTCAGGGATCAGGTGAACATGTGCATGAGAAGTGGCGAGAGCCTTACCCGCTGCGCCGCCCGACAGGACAGTGAACCCCCTTATGCCCCGGTCGGCGCTCCGAGACTCGTTGCCGAGGGCACGGAGGAGATCCTCGCAGTCGCGCCGCTCGTCGGCGGTGAGAGCCAGGAAGTCGGGCGCGTGCCGAAAGGGCACCACCAGGAGGTGGCCCGCCACGGGAGAGCGAGGGTGCGGAACCGCGAAGCAGAGTTCGCTGCGGGCGACGGCCTTCGAACGGAGGTCGGGGCCGCAGAAAGGGCAGGCCGGGTCGGCCGCCGTCTCCGCCACCAGGAGTCCGGCCCGGAGGTCCGTGGTGTCGCGGTTGCTCTTGGCCTCGTTGCAGGTGGCGCAGAGAACCTGCAGGTTGTCGATGGTGTTCTTGCCACCCCTGGAACGCGGGAGGATGTGGTCGACGTGGAGGGTGGTCTCCTCCTTGGTGGCGCCGCAGAGGACGCACCGGCCCGCGGACCGCATGAGGGCTTGGTAGCGCACTGGGAGACAAGCCACTGCCTGAGACCTGCCTCGGCGTGCCAGCCTCCGGAGCGGTGATGGGCAACCCCACAGAGGCATTTGACCGGGAGGAGGTTTGGGGAGTCTGGCTGGCACGGCATCGCCAGCCGACCCTGGCAAAGCCCCCACCACCTCGAGTGGGAGAGCTACCCCCAGGTGATGGCCACGCTGGAGATGGGTCCGGGAGACGACCCTCTGTCCGTAGGCTTTAGTCCTTCACTGAGCCTGGTTCGAGTCCAGTGCGGAGCGTCTCAGACGGTCTTCGTCTTGTCCACGCCCCTTCAGGAGTTCCTCAGGGCGCTAGCAGACCGATAAGGGACCTCTCATCCCGATCGTGGGCCATAGGCGCGAGGCTTTAGCCTCTGCGAGCCCCCGCGCTTGAGAACCAAGACCACCGCCGGTATCTCGTCGGGCAGTCCATCTCCCTCATCGGCACTACCATGCAGTCGGCCGGCCTGACCTGGCTCGTCTGGACACTGACGAGCTCCTCCCTGCTGCTGGCCACGGTCAGCGTCTTCCAGGTGGTCCCGCTCGCGATCCTGATCCTGCCCGCAGGCGCCCTCATCGACCGCTGGCCCAAGCGCCGGACGCTCCTCGTCACCCAGTCGGTCTTTCTCCTGGGCATCAGGGTCAACGGAGACCCTGCCGCCCGGAACGCGGGGAGCAGCGTCGGCCCCGAGATCGTGGAAGGGCTCCGGTCCGTCTGGCACTCGGACACGCTCCGCGTGACCATGGCCATGAGCCTGACCGTGCCGCCAGTTGGAGGATGGGACTTTCGGTGAAGGCTGCAGACCTGTCCATCGTTCTCTTCGAGCCCGAAGCCAATCCGGCGCTCGTGATGCTCAGGAAACTCTGGGCCTCCGGTCGGCTGGCGAAGACCGGCTGGGCGGTCTGCTCCAGGAACATCTCCCGCCCCGCGCGGCGTTCCCTCCTCTGGAACAACGCCTCCGGCCAACGAAGGTTGCGGCAGGCTGATGTGGAAATCCCCGCCAGTAGGGGAGGTATGCGAATGCCCGTTCGGCCAAGCCACCGGAAATGGGCCGCCGTGATCGCACTGCTTACGCTGTTGGCCTTGGGGCCCAGGCTGGCCGTCTCGCCGCTAGGCTGCCGACGACCGGACACGGCTCCCGGCTCTGAGAGCGTCGGCCCCGGGGCCGGGGCCGGTTCCGGTTCTCAGGAAAGCACCACCCCCTTCGACCCTACCCCCTTCGAGCCCCCTCCACCGGTCTCCCTCGAACGCCTTGTGGCTGGCCCGCTCTACGAGCTTGCCGCCGACGTCCAGGCTTTCGAGCCGATAGTGGATGAGAGCCTTCGCCTGGCTCAGCCGGTCTCGGTCACGGCCTACCGGGGAACCGCCGCCCGTCTGACCGTCGAGCCAGGCCTAGACGTCCGCCTCAGTGCCGTCGCCGCCATCGAAGGCATCATCGGCGGCAGCGAGGCCGAGGTAGGCCCCGCCACGCCCTGGTACCAGGCCTGGCCCGAGCTTGTCGACAGTCTCGCGGGAAGGCCGGTGCTCAAGTTGTACTACGGCATCACCGACACGACGCGCCAGCGGCTGGCCCGCTTTGAGACCAAGTGGAGCGCCGCGGCGGGCTACCCCTCCAAAGACGGTCACCTGCTCCTAGACGCGACGGCCCTCTACTTCGCCCCGGGGCGCACCGCGGAGGAGGCAACCTACCTCATTTCCACTGCGGTTGGCCTACCCGACAGCCGTCAGGACTACAGGCAGTACCGGGGGTACACACGCTCAGGCGCCGTGCGGGTCGTCATCGTCAAAACGACCAAGGATCTCCGCGATCTGGCCGAGACTCTCGACAACCTTGTGCGGCCCACGGACCCTCCCCCCGAGTACGCCCAATTCCTGGCCCGGGCCCGCGAAGCCGAACTGGCCGGGCGCTGGCAGGACGCGCTCTCCTCCTACGCCTCGGCCGAGAAGCTACTGCCCAACTCGATCCTCGACCCCGACCCGGTCTGGGGCCTGGGGATCCTCAGGTACCGGCAACACCAGGGAAAACCGATGGGCGACCGCCTCCACGAGATCATAGGCTACTCCTTCCTCGCCGAAGAGCAGGGGCTCCTCGACGCCATGGCTGAGTCCCGCCAGTTGTTGCTCGAGTTGGCCGACCTGCCCGGGATGATTGATCCGTTCCGTGAGCGCCTCTGGCGTCGCGTGGCAGAGCTTGACCCCAGCGACGGACACGCCTGGTGGCACCTGGCGGACGTCGCCCCGGCGGCCCTGCCGGTGGCCGAGTCGGTGGACCCAAGCGGAGAGCCCGACCTCGCCCTGGCGGCCCACGTCTACCTCCGGGCGGCGGCCCTGCGGCTGGCGGACCCAAAGGCAATCTCTGACCCGGCAGCCGCGGCGACGGAAGCCCTGCGTCTCCTGGACAAAGGTGCGGCGATCGACCCGGGTGCCCCCTTCGGCCTCTACCTCAGAGGCGTGGTGGCCGGCAGTCTCGAGGCCGACCCGGCCCGCGGGGCGGAGCTCATGCGCCAGGTTCTGGCCGCCAGCCCCGGCCAGCCCGAAGCCTCGAGGCAGCTAGTGGTCTATGAGGCCGCCGCCACCGGGAACCGGCCGACCCCAGTCGAGACCTATAGCCTCGTTGGGGCTCGTGACGCGAGCTCCAGCTTCTCGGTACGCTTTTCCCCCGATGGCGGCCGGCTGGCCATCGCCGCGCACACCGGGGGCCCGACGCCCGGACTGTATCTGGGCCTGGTCGACCGGGCCAGCGGCGCGGTCGCCGAGGTATCCGCGACCGGGTGCGGCTCGGGCACCTGGTCCCCGGACGCGGAGTGGTTCTACTTCATCGACAGCTACAAGGGCCAACTCCGCCGGGTGCAGTGGAACGGCGAGGACCTCGCGAGCCTAGCCTCCCAGGCCGAGGACCTGGCCCTCAGCCCCGACGGCAGCCGGCTGGCCTATGTCAACAATGAGGGATTGTGGGTAGTGGAAACCGGTCAGGACGCGCCCGAGGCCTTGTGCCTCAACGACGGCCCC
>Ga0315293_10000471_pt1 | contig 37329 bp, 27 predicted proteins | sample YL17G13_20_MG_FD_203071 | JGI IMG/M metagenome (GOLD analysis project Ga0315293, IMG submission 203071) | Sediment microbial communities from Yellowstone Lake, YNP, Wyoming, USA - YL17G13_20 | ecosystem: Environmental > Aquatic > Freshwater > Lake > Sediment | place: USA: Wyoming | collected... | reverse complement strand
ATCCGCGCGGCGAGCGTCGGCCGCAGCGGCGAGGGACGCTTCCGCGGCGGCGGAGGCGTCGGCCAGGGCTGCGACTTCGCGAGCGGCGGTCGCGGCCGCGGCTTCGTGCTCGGCGACCGCAGCAGCCTCGGCCGCAGCCGCAGCCGCGGCCTCTTCGCGCTCGCACGCCTCGCGAGCCGCGACACGAGCCGCCACGCGCCTGGTAAGCGCGCGCCGGCGGGCGGCGGCCTGGATGACGCACGCCGCCTCGCGCGCGCGCACCAACAGCGCGCGCGCCGTCCGCCCGCGCTCGGCCGCCTGGATGGCGACGATGGCAGAACGGGTGGCGAGGAACGAGCGCCGAGCAGTCCTCCCCCTCCACCGCGCCCCCAGCACGCTCGCCGCCGCGTGCGCGCGCGCGAGCGCGAGCTCCAGCGACGACAGGACGCCAGCGCGAAGAAAGAGCTTGGTCACGCCCGCGGCCCAGGCGTCGGCGGGGACGCGGAGCAGGGAGAGGAGGGACAGGCAGGCGGATTTGGGGGACGCGGCGTCGACCCCGCCTCCCCCGAGCAACAACCCAAACCGGGCCGCCACATCCGCATACGGCAGCCGCGTCGGGTACCCCGCGCGCGCGATGCGGGCGACCTCGGTGACGCCCGCGCAGCGCAGCTGGTGCGCGACGAGGGGGGCATCGAACGCGGCCGGCGCCTGCGCCGCGTTGGGCTTGACGCAGCGCACAAAGTGGAGCTCGGTCGACCCCAAGCGGCCCAGCAACGACCGCAGTTGGTCCCGGAACGAGCCCATGACGGTGGCACCCCGGCGCGCGGCCAGCGTGGCCGCCGCGCTCGCGAGCGCGCGGGGAAGCGCGTCGGCGCTCGCCGCCAGCAGCGCCGCCGCGGCCGGCTGCACCACGTCCTTGTTGCGGTCCAGGAAGCCGACCGTGGTGTAGGTGACGACGCCGGCGGCGTGGTCGACGGAGAAGGTGGCGCCGGCGCCGGCGGGGCAGCCGCCGACGGCAGGGGAGGAGGCGAGGGCGGCAGCGACGCGCAGGCCAAAGCCGGAATCGGAGCCGCCAGGGACGACGCAGGCTTCATCGAGCAGCGCGAGAACCCCCACCCCAGCCGGCGGCCGCGCGTCCAACGCCGCCAGCGCAGGCGCGTTGTCGCGCCACGCGACGCGCGCCCAGTCGACCCCCTCCGTCTTGTACTCGTCCTGCTCCAGCGCCAGCATGACCGCATTGAATTGGTGCTGCAGGTGCTCGTTGGCGTAGTTGATGGCGAGCTGTTCAAACCCGTTGGCGCCAAAGCATTCAAAACCGTAGATGTCGAGAATGGAGAGTTCGGGGGGGGTGGCGGCGTCGTCGCCGTCGGCCGCGTCGGCCGCGTCGGCCGCTTCAGCATCCCCACCGGCCAGGGCTTCGTTGACGCGCTCGACCAGCCAGTCGAAGAGGCAGGCGTACACCGCTTTTGCGAGCGCGTCGCGCGCGGCGGCCGCCGCGGCGGGGCGCAGCCTCGCGAGCACGACGTCGCCGCCGGCGTCGATGGCGCGCGTCGTCAGAGCGGAGGAGAGGGCGGAAGGGTCGACGCCGAGCAAGTGGGAGGCGGACGCCAGAGCGCCGTCCTCGACCGCTTCGCTTGCTTCGCCGCCGTTGGCGTCGGCAAACTGGATGTTGCCGAGCCACAGACAGCCCGCGACGACGCGCCACAGAGCATCCCGGTCGTCGGCGCCGACGCCGACGGCCTCCAGCGCCTCGACCATGTCGCCAAACGCCGCCGCGTCATCGACGCCGGGGATGGTCGACCCGTCGCCCGCGAGGTAGGCAAACGCCGCGGGGTCGGCCGGCAGCCGGCAGGCAGTGCGCGTGTCAGCATCTGCACCACGCGTCAGGGCATAGAGAACGTGGAACGAGCGCTCGCCGACGGGCCGCGCGACGAGGCGAGACTTTTCCAGCAGGAACGTCTGCACCCGCGCCCCCGCCACCCGCCGCGCCCCGTCAAACCGCACCGACACCAGCTTGCCAAACCTGGACGAGTTGTCGTTGCGCGCGGTCTTGGCGTTGCCGAAGGCTTCGAGGAGCGGGTTGGACGCGAGCACGGCGGCCTCCACGCCCGTGCCGCCGGCGAGCGACGCGAGGTGGCGCATGGCAAGCTTGGCGGTTTCCGTCTTGCCGGCACCCGACTCCCCGGAGATGACGAGCGATTGACCGACGCCCTTGGCCGCGAGCGCGGCGTACGCGCGCGCGGCCGTCTCGTAGATGTGCGGGGGAGTGGAGTCCTCCTTGGCGCCCGCCAACGCGGCAGGGGCGTACCGGGCCGCGGTGGCGGCGTCGTAGAGGGACGGGACGTCCTTGAAGGGATTAACGGCGACGAGAACAGGACCACAGCGCGTGTAAACGTCATCCGCCGCGTGCCGCAGCCGCAGCCCGTGCAGCACGGCGGGCTCGTTCAGGTGGGACAGGGCGATGACGTCGGCCGCCGTCTCGCCGGCGGCGTGGTTGGCGGGGAAGACGGAAGACGTCGGGTAGAGCGCGGCGTCGGCGCCGGGCAGCGACACGGACAGCGCCTTCGCCCCCGCCACGGGCCCCGCCGCCAGCACACCGGCCTCCCACATGTCGGCCGAGACGGCGACCCAGACGGGGTCGCCCTTGGCGAGGGCGAAAACGGCGTCGGTCGAGGGTGGGGCGGGCGCGGCCGAGGGCGCCTCCGCCGCCGCCTGTGAAGGCGGCGGGGCCGCCGACGCCGGCCGCGACTTGGGCTTTTTGGCCTTTTTGCGGAACATCTGAAATTGGGGGATGGGGAGGGGCGCGCGCGTCGGCATTCGGCCCGCATGCCCCCGCTCTGCCACCCCCACACGACGAATTGACGTCGCGGCAAGCTTTCAAAGAGGAGCGCGGGGCGTCCGAGGCCCGCCACCGCCGCGAAACGCACCGCGGATGCCAACCGCCGCGCGGACCTGGCGCGTGTGTGGGCGCGCCGCGCTCGAAGCTCGCTCGCTCGGGGCGTGCGGGGTCACGCGCGAGTTGTGCGGAGGACGGGGCGCGGGGCGCGGGTGTGCGAGGGGAGGGAGAGAGGAGCGCGCGCGTCTCGTCCTCTTCTTCCTGTCCCATCGGTTTCACAGGCCCCCTCACCGAACGCAACCGTCCAAATCACGCACGCACGTTTTCCCCACACCCAAAACCAAAAATCTTCACGCCTTGAGGTACGGCTCCAGGCTCTCGCCCGCCGCCTTCTCGAGGTCGGCGACGAGCGCGCGCGCGCGGCGCGCCACGCCCTCGTCCCCGTCCTCCAGCAGCTCGCCCAGGAATGGCAAGGCTTCCGGGAGCAGGGGCAGGTAGTCGTCGCCGACGGCGGCGGCCAGAGACGCCGCGGCAGCCAGCGCCGCCGCGCGCGCGGCAGGGTCGTCGGCGCGTGTCGCCATGAGCGCCGCGTGATTGGCAGGCTTGAGCAAAGACGCAGAGGCGTCAGAGACGGACGCCGACGCGACGGCAAGGGCGGCAAGCGCGCCCGCGGCCGCGCGCGCGAGCGCGGGCAGCGGCGCGACGCCGGCGCGGCCGGCCGGGACGGCCGGGGGGACGCCGGGCGGCGCCCCACCGCCCGCCGAGTCCGCCTCCAGCGCGGCTGCGACCGCCACCGTCGGCGCGACCAACCCGAGCGCCCCCGCGAGAGGGTCGAGCAGGCGCGCCGCGGCGGCCGCGTCGGCAAACGCGCCTCCCGCGTCGTACAGCAGGCACCGGTGCAGCAGGCGCAGCGCGCGCAGGCGGGCGAGCCAGGAGGCGTCGGCGTCGTCGTCCGCCGGGACCGCCGCTGCCGCGCGCCGCTTTTTGGGCGGCGGCGCCGCGACCGCTCCCCCCTGTGCCTCCACCCCTCCCAGCCCCGCGAGCGCGGCGTCGACCAGCTGCCGCCCAAACGGCCCAAACACCGACCGCAGCCGTTCCGACGTCGCGCTCGCCGCGGCCAGCAGGGACGCGAGGCGGGCGGCGGGGCGCGGCGCGCGCGCGTCGACCGCCCACGCGGTCAGCCGCGCGAGCAGCGAGGCGAAAGGCGCCTCGGTGAGGCGCTCGGCCAGGGCGACGAGAGCAGAGGCGGTGGCGTCCTCGATGGCGGAAATGTCGCCAGGCGCGCGAGCCTCGCGCGCGCCAAGGCCCGCGGTGAGCACAGCCAGCGCGGGCCCCGCGGCCGCCGCCTCGGCCGCCGCCGGCGCCAGCCGCGCAAACGTGGCCGCCGCCAGCGCCAGGGCGGCGCGGGCGGGGCCGTCGCCCGCGGAGATGGCGGCGGGGACGGCGGCGGCGAGCGCGGGCAGGAGCAGGCGCGCTGGGACGGCGGCCGGCGCGGCGGCGCGCGCGGCGGCCGCGGCGTCGGCCGCGGGCCCGCCCCGGGCGCCGGGCGCGGGCGCCAGGCCGGGTGTGAGCAGCAGCGCCACCAACCGGGGCAGCGCGGGCGCGGCCAGGCCGCCCAGGCCGGAGACGAGAGCCGCCGCCGCCGTCGCGGCGGCCGCCGCGTCGAGCTCGGCGTCGACGCCGCCCGCGCCCCCGGTCCAGCGCCCGACCGCCGCTTCGGCCGCGTCCAGCAGCGCGGGCAGCGATACGGGCAGCGCCGGCAGCGCCGCCGGCCCCAGCGCGGCGAGCGCGGTCGCCGCTGCGGCGAGCGCGCCGCCGCGCAGCGCGCCTGGCGCCGCCTCGCCCGCGCACTCGAGCGCGACGGGTAGGCCGGCCAGGTAGGGGGCAGGGTCGACGCCGCCAAACGCGGCGGCCGCCGCGCCAAAGGCGGCGAGCGCAGCAGCGCGCGCGCCGTCGGGCACGCCCGCTGCGACGAGCGCAGGCAGCGCGGCAGCGACCGCGGCGCCGCCGGGGGCGGCGGCGGTCAAGGAGGCGTTTCCACCGGTCGCTCGCAGAGCGTCGCACTTGGAGCGGGCGAGGGCGAGCGCGCGGCGGCCGCCGGCGGCTGGGGCCGACGCGGCGAGCGACGCAAGCGCCTTGAGGTGCGCCGCCGCGGGCGCCCCGCGCTCCAGCGCAGCCGCCAGGTCGAGCGCAGCGGCCGCCCCGGCTTCCCCGCGCGCCCCCGCCAGCGCGACGGCGAGCAGGCGGCCGGCAGCGCCGGTGGCAGGCGCGCCGCGCAGCGCGCGCGCGGCGAGCGCGACCGCCGCGCGCGGCAGCGGCGCCGCCGCGTCGCCGCCGGCGTCGTCGCGGGCAGCGTCCACGACGTCGGCCAGGGCGTCGGCGCGGGAGGAGGAGGGGGTCTGAGAGAGAAGTAGGGGGACGGGGTCGGTACGCGCTTCCGGCCGCGGTCGGCGCCCGCCCTCCCCGTCGTCGTCGTCGCGCGGCCAAGCCTCGGCATCAAGAACGAAATATGATTGTGTTTTGACGTCTTCAGCGCCGCGAGGGCGATAAGACTGACGTGCAAAAACGAATCGTCAGCGGCCGGCCGCGCACGCGACGAGGGGGGCGATAAGAACGCCGCGCGCCAGGCCTCAGGGCAAAGGTTGGCGATCCCGCGGGCCCGCCGAGGGCGGGCCCATCACACTCATTAAAATCAGTGTTATATTTTTGGAGCATCAGTGGCCAAGGGCGCGGCGTGGAGGGAAGAGGAAAGGAGCCCGCGCCGCGCGCCCACCCCACCACCCCCTCTACTCCTACCTGGCACGCGAGGTCCAGCGCGACGTCAGCCGCCCAGTCGGCGCCGCCGTCCGCCGCGCGCAGCAGCTCCACGGCGACGGCGGGCAAGCCGGCGGGGAGCGCGCCGGCGAGCGCGCCGGCGAGCGCGGCGCGCCGCGGTGCGAGCACCGCGGGCAGCGACGCGACCGCGGCCGCGGCCAGGCCGGCGGCCGGGCGGCCGGCGGCGACCCAGGCGTGGGCGAGTACGCGCACGGTTGCGTCGGCAGCGGCGCGGGAGGCGGGGTCGGGGGAGGCGGCGGCGGCAGCGGCGGCCGCGAGCGCGGCCGGCGCGCACGCGGCGGCCGTCGACGGCGCGAGCCCGGCGAGCGCGGCAAACGCATCCAGGGCGGCGACCCGAGTGGCCGGGTCGGTCGCCGCGTCGGCGGCGGCCGCGGCGGGGCCGGCGTCAGCGCTGGAGTTGAGGCCGCCACCACTGGCCAGCGCGTCGGCCGCGCTCCGGGCTGCGCCCAGCGCAAGGCGCAGCAGGTAGGGCGCGTCCACGAGGGCGCCGCCCACGCCGGCGCCGGAGTCGTCATCGTCGTCGTCGTCGCCGTCTTCAGTGGCGAGCGCCGCGGTCGCGGTCGCCGCGGCGGCCGCCGCCAGCCCGCGCACCAAGTCTTGCAGCGGCGGCAGCAGCGCCCCAGGGTCGTCCGCGGTGCGCCAGTGGAGCACCTCGAGCAGGACGGGCCAGTCGCGCGAGGCGGCGTCGGCGTCGGCCAGAGCGACGGCGGCGGACACGGGCGAAGTGGCGACCGCCTTTTTGCGGGGCGCTTTGCCACGGGCGGCAGGGGTCTTGTTCGAGCCACCCAGCAACGCCTCGGCCGCCTTTTTTAGCTCGGCCGCGACGTCGGCCGCGGGCAGGGGCGCCGCGTCGAGCGCCGCGCGTGCGGCCGCTCGCGCGCCCTCGTCCCCGTCGCGCGCCGCGGCGCGCACCAGGGCGATGAGCGCGGGGCGGCGCCCGGGGCCGGCCGCGCCGGCGGCGGGGGCGAGGGCGGCGAGGGCGGCGGCGCGCACGCGGGCGGGGCCGGCGTCGGCGGACGCTGCGAGTAGGGTCGACAGCGGCGGCGCCGAGGGGGCGCACCGGGCGACGCCGGCGGATGCAAGCGTGCACAGGTCGACGGCGAGAGAGGTGAAGGGCGCGTCTAAAGGGGTGGGGCGAGCCAGCACCGCGTCGAGCGCGAACGCCGCGGCGGCCGCCGCGGCCTCCCCATCGCCCGACGCCGCCGCCAGCGGCAGCAGCGCGCGCGCCGCGGCCGCGCCACCGGGGCCGTTCACGGCGGGGGCCAGGGCGTTCAGCGCAAAAGCGGCCAGGGCGGGCGCACCGGTGGCGGCCTTGGCGCCACGGCGTGCGGGCGCCGCCGCGGCGGCCGCCGCCAGCGCGCGAGCAGCCGCCGCCGGCTCGGCCTCGATCGCGGATCGAGCGTCCATGAGCGCGCTGGCCGCGTCCTTGAGCGCAGGCGAGCGCGCGTCGGCTGCGGCGAGCGCGGCGGCGGCCGCGACCGCCGCGCCGCGCACGCCCGCGTCGGCGCTCGACGCCGCGGCCAGCACACACGGCAGGGCGTCGGTAGCGGCGAAGTCGGCCGCCACCGCCGCCATGTCCTCGAGCGCGGCCAGTGCGGCGGCGGGGTCGGCGCCTGCCGCCGCGGCGGCCAGCACATTTCCGGCACCGCCGGACGCGGCCAGCGCGGCGCGCGCCGCGTCCCGGGCGCCGCACGCGGTCAGGCGTGCGTAGAGGGAAGCGGGGTCGGCGACAGACGACAGGGTCGAGGCGTCGGCCGCCGCGAGCGCGGCCGACAGCAGCCGCCGCGCGGCGGCCGCGCGCGCCGCAGCGGCGGGCGCGCCGCCGGTCGCCAGGGACACCAACATGGCGTCGCTGGGCAGGCCAGCCTCGGTGAAGAGCGAGGCGCCGTCGGCGGGGCCCAGGTCGGCCGCAACCGCCGGCGCGAGCGCGGCGCGCAGCGCGGCGGCCGCCACCGAGGCGCCTGCCGCGGCGGCCGCCTTGCCTCTGGCGGGCTTGAGCGCGGGGGCGGCCAGGGCGGCGATGAGGGCTGCGTGCGCGAGCAGGCGCGCGGCAGGCGCGTCGGAGCCGCCGAGCACGGCCGCCGCGTCGGCCGCGCCAGGCGACGACGAAGCGGCCGACGCTAGCGCGCGCACGACGATCCTGCAGTCGTCAAAGCAGGCGGCGTCCGTGGGCGGGGGCGCGGGCGCGGCCGGCGCGGCGGCCGTCGGCGCGGCCTTGGCGCCACGCCGCTTGGGCTGCGGCGTCGCGGGCGCGGCCGGCGCGGGAACGGCCGGCGCGTCGACGCCCGTCCAGCCGGCGTCCGCGAGAGCGCCCAGCAGCGGGTGCTCGAGCTTGGCCGCGTCGTCGGCCGCCGCGCGCGCCGCGCCGCGCCGCCCCGGCAGCGGCAGCGCGGCCGCCGCCAGCGCGTCGGCCGCCGCGCCGGTCCAGGCCGCCTCCTCGCGCGCCAGCCGGCACAGGGAGCGCAGCGCGCGCCGCTCGACGCCGCCGCCGCCGCCGCGCGACGCGGCGGCGGCGAGCGCGGCGCCCGCGTGGTCGGCAGGCAGCCCGCGCACCACGCGCCACGCGGCGGCCGCGGCCGCGACGCCGGCGTCCTCGTCGGCGAGGGCGGCCAGGAGGGCGGGGATGAGGTCGGCGGGGGGGGGGGGGGCGCCGCCGCGACGGCACGCAACGCCTCGCGCCGCAGGGACGCGTGCGGCGACGCCAGGGCGGCGCCCAGGGACGCGCGCGCGGAGGGAAGGGGGGCGCGCCCGCCGCCGGCCAGGGCGGCGGCGGCAAAGTCGGCGGGGGACGACACGGTCGACGGCGTGGCGGCCGTGCCCGCGCCGCCCTTGTTCTTCAGCGCCGCGTCGACCGCCCCACCCACCGCCACGGGGTCGCGCCCGTCGAGCGCGGCCAGGGCGGCGGCCAGGCCGGCCTCGGCGTCGGCGTCGCCGGACGCGCGCGCGGACGCGCCCGCCACAAGGAGCGCGGCCGCCGCCCTCCCCGCGTCGGCCGCCTGCAGCGGCACGCCCCGCAGTAATTCCACGAGCACGCCCCGGTGCCGCGCCTGGGCGGGCGCAGCGGCGAGCAGGGGCGGCAGGAGCAGGCGCGCGAGCGCCCCGACGCGCGCGCCGCGCGCGGCCAGTGACGCGAGCGTTGCGGCCAGGCCCGCCACCTTGACGACGTGCGTGAACGCTTTGGGGTCGATGACCCCCACCTGCGGCTGGGCCGCGGCCAAGGCGGCCAGGAAGGCGACGGTGGGGGCCGCGGCGTCAGCAGCGTCGGGCGCGCCCTTGGCCGCCTCGATGAACAGGGCTGCAGAGGGGAAAAGGGGGGGTCGGCGGCGTGCTCCCGCCCCCACGCGCGTCAGCGACGCCGTCGCACGCGCCTCGGGGAATACAAACTGATGTGGGTGGCGGCAGCGCGGGCGCGCCGGGGGCGCGCCCGCCTCGCGCGCGGTCACTGAGCGTCGTCAGCGGCGCCCAGCCACGACACACTCCACCTCCCCTCCCCTACTTACTCGTGACGACGGCGTCGCTCAGCGGCGCTTTGGCCGCGAGCGCCGCCGCGACCATGAGCCCTGCACCGCGGCGGTGCGCGCCCGCGCCGCGCGCGAGCGCGGCGACCGCGCCGGGCAGCACGGCGCGCGCGGCGGCGTCGGTCAGGGCGGGCATGAGGGCCAAGGCTTCGCACACGGTGACCGCGTAAAATGAGAGGGCGGCCGGGGAGGGGGGCCGGCCGGCGGCGGGGGCCGCCGCGGCCGCGACGCCGCGCAGCACCCCAGCGTCGGCCGCCGCGCGCGCGGCGAGCACGGCGCGCGGCGGCGGCGCGCCCGCGGCGGCCGCACCGGCGAGCCAGGCCCAGGGGGTGCCGTCCAGGGCGCACGCGCGCAAGAGGCGGACGAACGCGTGGGTGCCGTGGTGCGGGAGCGCGGCGGTGACCAGGGCGTCCGGCACCGCCTCCCCGACCCGAAACCGGCGCACAAGATACTCGAGCGCGCGCCCGGCGGCGGGCTCGAGGAGGAACGGGCCGAGCAGCGCGACAAAGGTCGCGAGCGACGCGTCGAGTCGCGCGGCAGCGGCCGCGTCGAGCGCGTCCCGGTCGGTGCCGGGCGCGGGGCGAGAGAACAGGGTGCGGGCGTACGGTTCGAAGCGGGGGTCGAGGCGGACGAGGTCGCGAAAGCCTGGAGAAAAGTGGGAGGGCGGCGTCGCGCATGCGGGGCGGGCGCGGGGGGGCGGGGCGCGCGAATGGGGGGGCCAAACGCCGACTAGCGGGGCTGAACGACACACAGAAGCTCATGGGGGCGGCCCGCTGCGCTCGCTGGCCGGCCGGCCGGCGGCCAGCGCGCCGGCGCACCGCGCCGGCCGGCGGCCGCCGTCCATGGAGCCGCCGCCACCCCCTCCCACCACCCCCACCCCCCACCATCACTACTCACCAGACAACCCCACTTCGTACACGGTGGCCAAGTCGACGTCGGCCGCGGCGCCGGGCTCGTAGAGCAGGGATTTGCGGCGCGCAGGCTCGCCCGCGGGCGCGCCGCCCGCGCGCCCGCGCCAGGCCAGGGACGCGGCCGCGAGCTGGTCGCTCAGGGCGGTGGCCATGGTGGAAAGGGGGGGGGGGGCCGGCCGCCAAGACGCGCGGCGGCGGAGAAGAGTGGGGGCGGGCGGGCGCTGCAGAGAGTCTCGGCGCCGCTCCCCGCCCGCCGCCCGCCACACACGCCCTCTCGAGCGAGCGCCGGTTCAATGACAGAGTGCAAGTGTGGCAACTGGGGCAGCGGCCCGCCCCGTCCTTCCCTCACCCTCTACCGCGCGTCGCCGCCCGGCGGCAGGCCGACGCCCGCGAGCGAGGCCGGCGCCAGCAGGCCGTCTCCCGGCGGCGGCGCCGGCGCCGCCGGCGGCGCCCAGCCGGCCTGCGTCCGCACGGGCAGCATCCACTGCACGGGGCCGCCGGCCGGCCATGCGCCCGGGCCGCCGCGCACGGGCGCCCCGGCCGCGCCCGCGGCGTGCGCGGCCGCAATGGCCGCCCACGGCGGGGGCGCGAGGTGGGCGCCCGGGCCTTCGTGCACGGGGGCGTGGTGTGCGGGCAGGGGGTGCGCGTGCGCCACAACCGGCCCACCGACCGGCCCCGCGCCGTAGCCGGCCGCCAGGATGGCCACCCGGTGCTGGTGGTGCTGGGCGGCGGCCATCGCGGCGGCGTGGGCCCAGGCGTGGTGGGGGTCGGGGAGGTGAAGGGCAGGGGGGGGGGCGCAGCCCGCCGGAGCCGCCGGCCGGGCTCGCCCGCCCGCCGGCTCGGCTTTGCGCTTGGGCGCGCGCGACGGCGACGCCGCGCGCGCGGCCGCGGCGGCGCGCGCGGCCGCGGTCGCGGCGGCGGCGGCCGCCGCCGCCGCCGCCGCCACCTCTTCCGCCCGCGCCCGCGCCGCCGCCTCGGCCGCCGCACAAGCCGGCTTGTGCGCGGCGTACACGGACGCGAGCAGCGTGGCGCCGCACGCGGCGCAGCGGACGAGGGCGAGCGCGGACGCCGGCGCGTGCGCCGCGGCGGGCGCCGCCGCGCCGTCGGCCGCCGCCGCCAGCTCGGCGCGCGCCGCGGCGGCGGCGACCGCCAGCGCGGCCGCGTCGGCGCGCGCGGCCGCGGGCGTGGGGGGGGCGGCCAGGGCGCGGGCGAGCGTGGCCCACGCCGGCGCGCGCGGCGCGGGCGCGGCAAACGCGGGCCGCGGCGCGGGCGCCGCGTCGGCCGCGCCCCCGAACACGCACGCCAGGCAGTCGGCCAGCAGGCCGGGGCGGGGGGTGCCGAGCGCGTCGGGCAGGCGGCGCGCCTCGTCGGCGAGCTCTGCGGGGGGGGGCGGCGAGGGGGGCGGTCGGTCGGGCGGCGCGCACGCGGCTCGCCCGCCGCCCTGCTGACGGCCCCAACGCCGCCGCCCCCGACGCTGGACGGCCGCCGCGTCGGCCGCGACCGCGGGAGGCGGCCGCGGGCGCGGGCGGGGCTCGGGACCGCGCGCGCCGGCGGCCTGCCGCGGGCACCGATGGGGGAGGGCGCGGGGCGCCCGCGCCCGCGCCGCCCCGACGGATGGCACGCCAACGTGCGACACTGCGGGCGGCCGCCCGCGGTCGCGCGCCGCCCCAGCGCCCGCGGGCGCGCCCCGCCCCTTCCCCAACACCCACCCGCGCGCAGCGCGTCGAGCGTCGTGCCCGGTGCCGCGGTCGTCGTCGCCATGGCCGCGGGCGCGGGGCGGACGGCCCCGGAAGCCGCGGGGAGTGGCGGAGCGCGCGGCTGCGTCCCGCCCACAGTCCATCCAGCCGCCCTCGCCGCCATGGACGTCGAGGCGCCCAAGGGGTCGGCCGCCGCGCTGCGTGCGGGCGCGCCGCCCTCGGCCGACGTGCCGGGCGCGGGCCGGGAGGGGTGGCTCGCCAAGCAGGCGACTGAACTCCGCAAATCATTTCGCGTGCCGGAGGGCGGGCTGGTGAGACGCCCCCAGGCGGCGTCCGCTCTGAAGGGTTGCCACTGGAGCGGCGGCGGGCGCGCTCGCGCCCTACCTCCGCGATGGCGGACGCTCCCGCGCACGCACCGCGAGCGCCCCCTACCCCCGCCGCCGACACCGCCCCTCCCTCCCACCCACCCCAGACCGAGGAGGAGGCCAACGCGCACCGGGCGGGTACATCGTCCCGGGAGGCGACGGTGCTGCAGGTCGGTGGAGAGGGGAGGGAAGGCGGCGACGCGCGCGCCGCGACGCCCAGCGGCCCGACGCCCGCGGCCCGCTCCACCCCCCCAGGTCGGCTACCACAACTTCACGAGCATGTGAGTCGGAGGCGCGGGCGGGGAGCGCGTCCAACCGCCGCCACCGCGACCCCGACCGCGCCGCCCCCACCCCGCCCCCGCCCCACCACGCCGCCAGGGTCGGCGCCGGCGTCCTGGCCCTCCCCGCCGTCATGGCCTCCCTCGGCTGGGGCGCGGGCTCGGTCGCCCTCTTCCTCTCCTGGTTTGTCTCCCTCCAAACCTTTGTCTTCCTGGTGCGCCTGCACGAGCAGGGGGAGGCGCCCAACGTGCGGCGCATGGACCGGTATCCCCAGCTGACCAGGGAAGCGTTTGGGGCGCGGGCCGGGTTTTGGGCGTTGACCCCGTTTCAGCTCATCCTCTTCACCGGCATCCCGATCGCGTACACGATCACCGGCGCCGAGTCCCTGCAGCAGTGCGTGACGTTGCTGTCCCCGGGCTCGCCCTGGGGCGGGGGCGCGGGCGGCGGCCTGACGCGGTGGGTCGTCCTCTTCTCCGCGGTCCAGCTCGCCGTCGTGCAGGTCCCGTCCTTTCACTCGCTCTCCGCCGTCTCCCTCGTGGGCGCCGCCGCCTCCCTGTTCTACATCCTGGTGGCCTTCGTCGGCGCCCTGGTCAAGGGGCGGGCGCCGGGGGTGGCGTACGGGCAACCGCGCGCGTGGACGTCCCCCGCCGACAAACTGTTCGGCGTCTTCAACGCGCTCGCCACCGCCGCGTTCGCCTACGGCGGGCACAACATCGCGTGCGAGATTCAGGCCACGCTGCCCCTGCCGCCGTCGACGATCAAGCGGATGGTGGGGGGAGGGGGGAGGAGCGGGGGGGGGGGCGGCGCGCGCGCGCGGCGCGCCGGCCCACCCTCCCACCACCGCCCCCAGCTCACGTCCGTCCGCCTCACTTTCTTGCTGACCGCCTGGTGCTACTTCTCGGTCGCCATCTCCGGCTTTTGGGCGTACGGGGCCGGGGTGGCGCCAAACATCTTGGTGTCGCTCGACAAGCCCACGGGCGTCATCGTGGCCGCCAACCTGGCCGTGTTTCTGCACGTCATGGGTACGAGACGAAGGAGGAGAGGGGATTGGGGCAATGGTTGAGGTGGTGCGGGGCGCGCAACGAGACTCCTCGCCGACCCCTCAAACCCCTTCCACCCCCTCCTCCCGTGCAGCCGGCTACCACGTCTACCTCTTCCCCCTCATCGACATGGCCGACGGCGTCGCGCTGAAACACGGCATCCTGCCGTCGTCGCCCCTGTGGCGGGCGGGCCTGCGAACTTCGTTCGTCGTCGCGGTCGCCGTCGTCGCGTCCGCCGTCCCTTTCTTCGGCGTCGTCCTCGGCTTCCTGGGCGCCGTCTCCATCACGCCCACCACGTTCATGATGCCGTGCGCGCTCTGGCTCAAGCTGCGGCGGCCGACCCCGAGACAGTGGCAGTGGTGGTTTTGCTGGGCGACGCTGGGCGTGATGTCCGTCATCATGGTCGTCGGCGCCGCGGGCGCGGTGCGCGAATTTTTGGTGACGGTGGTGGACGGGGAGGGGGGCGAGCGGGCGCCGTTTAAATGGTGAGGGAGAGGGTGGGGAGGGTGTTTGCACAGGGGGGTCGCTCGCGCCCCGTGCATCACTCGCCGCGCCGCGCCGTCACCGGCAGCAGGGCCACGCCGTCCCGCGCGCGCCGGGGCGGGCGCTCGGGGTCGCCCGCGCGGTGCAGCAGGGCGACGCCGCCCGCGGCGGCCGCAAAGCCGCAGAGCGCTGCCGCCGTGTCGGCCCACGGCTGCGGCGCGCGAAAGAGGGCTTCCGACGCGGTGCACGTGGCTGTCGTGAACATGACGTAGTGTGGTGGTGTGACCATAGTCGCGGGAAAGCGATCGAGCGCGCGGTTTAGAAAGGCCAGCGACGCGGGCACGCAGGCCACCACGACAACCACAGCGGCCCACGTCGCCGGCCTCGTCATCTGGTTGCCACCGCCCGATAGCGTGAGGCGGGCGGCAAGGGCCAGGGTTTGGACGCCCAACACGGAAAACGAGGCGAGCAGCGACGCTGCGCCGACCGGCACCGCGGCGACCGCCGCGCCCCACCGCGGCTCGGCGACCGCGACGAGCCACCAGGTGAGGGCGACCGAGACGGCGGCGTAGGCCAGGAACCCGGGGCGGGCCGCGAGGGCGGCAATCGCGTCGACCGACGCGACACGCGGTTCGGCGGGGGCGTGGAGGGCAGCCACCCCCCCCCCAACCACCGCCATCCCGCACCCCAGCCACGCCCGCCATACCATGCGCTCTCCGAGAAACACGTGGGACAGGACGGCGGCGCACACGATCGACAGGGCGCCGAGCGGCGTGACGAGCGAGGCGGGCGCGAATGCATAAGCGGCCGCGTTGGCGCCTTCGCCGACGCCCATGAGGGCCAGACCTAGCCACCACGTGGGTTGGGCCAGGTAGGAGTAGCCGCCGGCGCCTGGTGGTGGTGGCGGGCGGGGTTGGCGGCCGCGCGCGGTGGCTCGAGAACGATCCCCGCCCGTCCATCCCATCCTACCTGCACGTAGCCCGGCCGCAGGCTCCGCCAGTCCCTTTTTCTTGACGATGAAGCTGGCCCCGATGAAGAGCGAGCTCGCCGCGGCGAGCGCGACGCCGAGCGCGGCGTCGGTTGGGGCGCGCGCGACGGCGCCGAGCGGGGGCGCAAAGGCCAGGCCGTCGGCGTCATCCATGCCGGCCGGCCCTGGCCGGGCCGGGCCCTGGATTGGGCGCTGTGCCACAATGCGCGGCCGGCCGGCGCCGCTGCGCGCCGGGCCGCCACCGCGCCCGCCACCGGTCACGCCGCGCTGCCTGGATGCCGAAGCCGCGGCCGTCATCAGGGTGCTGGCCAACAGGGGGGCGCTACCACGCCTCGACCTCGGCCGTTCTTTAGCGTTTGACCTTGCCGCCGCTCGGGCGCCGCTGACACCAACCGGCGCGCACGCGCTCGACGCGGTGGCGGGCGCGTCCGCGCGAGCGCTCAACGCGAGCGACGGACCGTTCGAACGCGATGCTCGCCTTCTGCGCTGCCTTGCGGCCCTCGGCCACGCCACCCTACCCGCGCGCGAGCTGGCGGCCGCCGTCCTGCGCGCGGCCGCTACCGCGCTGGCGGCCGACGCGGCGGCGGGCGGGCGGGGGGTGCAACTGGCGACGCTGCCGGAAGCCGCGGCGGCCGCACGCGCGGCCACTGCGCTCGGCGTCAAGCCCCAAGGCGCTTTGATGGACGGCATTGGAGCAGCCTTGACCTTGGGGGTCGGCGCGCCACTGGCCGCGTCGGGGACCGCCGCGCCGCCGTCGGTCGCCGTCGACTGGCTGTGCGCCGCCGCCACGGCCGGCCACGCCCTGCCGCCCTCGGTGGCAGCCACCATCGCCACCGCGCGCTACACACCGGTGCAGGCCGCGACCGCGGCCGCCTGCCTCGCCCTGCTCGGCGCGCCCGCTTCCCCCTCTCTCGCGGCCACGCTGCGCACGCGTGTCGCGGGCGCGCGCGCGGGCATGCCGCCCGACGCGGCGGCGGCCGCTGCGTCCGCCTTGGGCGCGTGGGGAGGGCTGGACGGGGCGGCGGCGGCGGGTCTGCTCGACGCAGCGGCTGCCGGCGCAGGCGGGCCGCGCCCGCTGCCCGCGGGCGACTGGGCGTGCGTGTGGGCGGCGGTCGCGCCGCTCGCAGGAGAGCTGGTTGCCGGCGGCGCGCTCACGCCGCGCGCGCAGCGCGGGCTCGCGTCGGCGCGCGAAGCGGGGAAGCCGCGGCGGACGCCGCCGCGGCCGCCGACGCCCCGCCCGAACTAGCATCGATGGCGCGCCGACTAAACCACGCCTTGGTTCCTCCTTGCGTGGCCAGCGGGACGCTCGCCTGGACCGCGGGCGGCGCTGCGCTCGCGCGCGCGTCGTCCAACGCGCCCCCGGTCGCGCTGGGGGTATTGTTGGCGCCGCACGCGGCGCACGTGACGGCTGCAGAGGCGGCGGAAGGACAGCAACACCAGTGTTGACAGCATTTGCAGACTCCACACTCAATCTCTCACCTTCTTCCTCTCTACTCCTGCGCCCGCACCTCGACCGTGAAGTCCACGCCGTCCTGCTCGCGCAGCAGGGTGACGTTTCGCCCATCCGACTGGCGCACGACGAGGCCGGCGCCGGCGGGCGCGCGGCCGAGCGCGACGACGTCCACTCCCGCACCGTCGCCGCCGCGCAGCGTGAGCCGCGCGCCCGCGATCGCGGCCCCGCTGACCAGGAGCAGCGTGTCGACCGACACCTTGGCCCCGGCCGGCGGCGCCCGCGGCGGCGGCCGGGCCTTCGCGAGCGCCGCGGCGCGCGTCTGCCCCGCCCACGCGACCTCGCCCCGGCCCGCCATGGCGGCCAGCTCGGACACGGGCACATTCGATTCTTCCTCGCCCGTGTCGTACAGGATGGCGCAGGAGGAAGAGGGGTGGAGGTCGCCGCGACCTCCTCCTCCTCCTCCCAGCGGCTCCACTAGGCGCGCTGGCCACCAGGCGCCATCGTCCGGCCACAGAACGTGGATGCGGGCGCTGGCCGCGATGGCGGCGGGGGCGTCGCGGGGGGCCATCAACACGCGCGGCTGCCGCGCGAGCCGCGCGTCGGCCTCGGAGCGCGCGGCTACCGCGGCCGCGGCCGACGCCGCAGCGGAGTCGATGGTCGCCGCGTCGTCGCCGACCGCGGCGGCCGCGCGGGCGGCGGCGTCGGCCGCGGCGGCCGCCGCCGCCTCGGCTCGGTCCGCGGCCGCTTGCAGCGCCACCAGCTCATCTTGCAGCCGCTCCTCATCGGCGTCTGTCGCCACTGTGGCCGACCGGCAGTGGAGCGGGGGGACGACGGCCTCGACGGTGCCGCCCCGGGTCGACGCACGCTCGCCGTCGGCCCGACGCGCGCCCACCGCCGCCCACAAATCCTCGGCCGCCGCTTCAAACGACGCCGCGTCCGCCACCCTGCTCACGCCGGGCGGCGCGGCGGCCGCGCAGCGGCAAACGGCGTGGCTAGGGGGTGGAGGAATTGGGGTCGGGGGCCGGCGGCGCGTGCTCGCGGGGGGGCGACCCCACGCATGGCGACGCACCCCGTGAGCGGGCAGGCCAGGTGGAAGGCGGCCGCCATGGCCGCGGTAGTGGATCATTTTTTTGTCGGCGGCACTGGCCGCCGCTGCTGCGCTGGACCCCGCCCCGAGAACAAACTATGCTGAATGGCCCCGACGGCGGCCCGCGCGAGGCGCAGATCCGGCCTCTGCCCCTCAACGACCGCTCGATCCTTCATTATGCCACGGAAATTGTAAAATGGCACTGTTCTGCGTCGCTCCCACCCGGAGCGACAGCGCATGTGGCCGAGTGGTCAAGGCGCCTCCCTGCTAAGGAGGTGTCGAGAGACGCCGAGGTTCGAATCCTCGCATGCGCGGAGGTCAAAAGGTCGCGGTCTCAAGACCGAGACCCCTATCCCCCTTTATTTTTGCTTTTTTTTGCTCGCAGCGCGCGCGCGCCCGAGCCGCGCCGCGGGGCAGTGCTGGGCGGTTGCAAGGGGCCGGCAGAACGCGTCCCGCCCCCTTCTCTCTCACGCCCCTGTTCCTCCCACCACTTCCCCGTCCCCGCTCCCGCCCCCCGGCCCCGGAACCCGGAACCGGCGCGCAAAGGCGGCCGGGTTGAGCGGCGCAAAGCCGGGCGGCAGGTCGGGCGCGGCCTCCTTTGGGCGGACGGCCCTCGGCGGCGGCGACCACGGCGCGAGGCGCGGGTCGCCCGCGAAAGGGTGGTCGGGGCCGGCAAAGATGCGCAGCTTGCGCGCGCGGGATGCCCGCAGGTTGTTCTTGGGCAGCATGCCGTACACGGCGCGGCGCAGCGGCGCGCCCGCGTCGCCCGCGGCGACGAGTTCACGCGGCGTGGTTTCTTTCAAACCTCCAGGGTGCCCCGTGTGCCATTTATATTTCTTCTCGTCCCACTTGCGGCCCGTGAAGGTGAGAGCCGAGGCGTTGACGACGACGACGACGTCTCCAGCGTCGGCCGCGGGGTGGTACGTCGGCTTGTCCTTGCCCTGTCAGAAAAAGGGTGGCGTGTAAGCCAGCGTGTGTGTGTGTGACGCGTGCGCCGCCGGCGCGGCGCGGCGCCGCCCCCAGCACCGCGGCCGCCAATCGCCGCCCCCTTCCTGTCTCTCACCTGGAGCACGAGCGCGATCTGGGCCGCCAGCCGGCCCACCACCTGGTCCTTGGCGTCGATCAGGCGCAGGCGCAGGCCCGTGGCGTCGATGCCCTGGAGGAGAAGAGAGAGGGAAGGTCGGCGGCGGCGACGCGGGGCGGGCGCGGGCTCGCGGTGCCGGTGCTGGCCCCCCATCGCACCCGCAGGAGGTCGCGGGGCGCCATAGGGGGCAGGCGGGCGGCAGCGCCCGCCTGCGCAACACTGAACGGCGCCAGCCGGCGCCCGGCCCACACACTAGCGACCGCCAGGCGACCCCGCCCGCCCCGCCCGCCGCCATGGTGGGTTGGTGGGGTGGAGAGCCTTGACACCGCGCACGCGCCGCGGCGCGCCGCCGCCCCCGCCTCTCGCGCCGCGGCCGCCGACTCGCCATCCCTCCCTCCCCAAGGCGACGCGCTGCCAGTTTGAAAACAGCAACGACATCGGCGTCTTCTCCAAGCTCACCTCGGCCTACTGCCTGGTGGCGCTGGGCGGCAGCGAGAACTTTTACAGGTAGGGGAGCCGGCGGCTGAAGATGGAGGGGGAGGAACGGCCGCGTCGCGCACTGCCGGCGCATGGATCGGTAGCTGCTGTGAACGAGGGGCCTTGGCGGGCGCGAGTGGCGCGCCGGGCGACCGTGCGAGCCCGGGATGCGCCCCCGAGCACGGCCCGCACCCCCGACCGACCCCTCCCGCCCATCTCCCCCCTCCCTTCTCACCAGCGTATTCGAGGCCGAGCTCGCCGACCACATCCCCGTCGTCAAAACCTCGGTCGCCGGCACCCGCCTCGTCGGCCGCGTGTGCGTCGGCAACCGGCACGGCCTGCTCATGCCGTCCACGGCGACCGACCAGGAGCTGCTGCACGTGCGCAACTCGCTGCCGGACGAGGTTGTTGTGCAGCGGGTGGACGAGCGGTTGTCCGCTCTGGGCAACTGCATCGCGGTCAACGATTACGCCGCGCTCATCCACCCCGACATCGACCGCGAAACGGAAGAAATTGCGGCCGACGTCCTCGGCGTCGAAGTCTTTCGACAGGCGGTCGCCGGCAACACGCTCGTCGGGAGCTACGCTGTGTTCACCAACCAGGGCGGCATCGTCGCGCCGCAGGCGACTGTGGAGGAGTTGGACGAACTCTCGTCCCTGCTCCAGGTGCCCCTCGTCGCCGGCACGGTCAACCGTGGGTCGGATGTGGTCGGCGCGGGCCTCGTCGCCAACGACTGGGCCGCCTTCTGCGGGCTCGACACGACGGCGACCGAACTCTCGGTCGTGGAATCCGTGCTGCGCCTGCGGGGGGCGGCGCCGTCGGACGTGGCGACCGAGATGCGGGCGTCGTTGATCGACGCGATCGCGTGAAGAAGAGAGAGGAGAAGAGAAGGGGAGAAGGGGGAGAAAGGCAGAGGGGTTGGGATGGGGTCGTGGGGGGTGCACTGATGCTGCTGCTTTCGGGGGGCGCTGCAACCGCCGCTTTTGGTGGGCGGTTGCTCGCGGGAGCATGTGCGCCAGGAGCAGCGCGCGCCAGTCCCTCGCTCGCTAGAAAAACAAAAGAGTCATTCACACACACACACACACACACCCCTCTCTCTCTCCCTCTACTCTTCTAGGCCACGCACCGGCGCTTGATGCGCGACGCGGCCGCCGCCACCTCGTCCACCGCCGCCGCCGAGAGGGAGGCGCCGCCGGCCGCGATCGCGGCCTCGACCTCGGCCAGGGCGGCGAGCGCGTCGCCGAGCCGCGCAGCGGCGGAGGATGAAGGGAGGCCGCAGTCGCCAGCCGCTGCTGCAGCCACGGCGGCGGCGACCGCGTCGGCCGCCATGGAGACGGCGGCGCTGGCGTCAGCCGCCGCTTCGACGGCGCACGCCCCCCCCGGCGCCGGCGTTCGAGCCAGCACCACGCGCACGACCCCCATAAACTCCCCCCCCTCCCCATGCACCGCCGGGTCGTGGACGCTCCTCGGCACGCACGCCATCAGGTCGTCCCCGCCCGCGCGCGCGTGGGCGGCGAGGGCTTCGACCGCGGCGTGCCGCGCCAGCCAGTGGCCGCACGCGGTCAGCGCGGACAGCAGGCCGTCGACGCGGCCGCCGTCAGCGCCGGCGGCGGGCGCGATGCGGGTGGCGGCGGCGGCGGCGGCGGGGTCGGCGGCCGCGGCGGTGAGGGCGGGGGCGGCGAGGCGGCCGGCGAGCCGCGGCGGGCACCCCGCCGCGGCCACGACTCGCATTATCGCCGCCAGCGCGGCAGGGGGCAGCGCATCTGGGGGAGGAGGCACGCACGTCACGAGGGCGGTGGCGGCCGCGGTGGCGGCGGCGGGCGGGAGGAGGCCGTCGCCGCGGGCCGGCAGCAAACCCTCGACGACGCCCGCCGCGGCCGCCAAGCCTTTTGCGTCGCGCGCTCCAGCAGCCTGCTGGGCGGCGTGCATGGCGGCGTCCAGCAAGCGGGCGGCGGCGGCGCGGGCGGCGCCGCCGCCGGGGGCGGCGAGGGTCGCGACGCGCGCGGCGGCCGCCGCGGCGCCCGCGCCCGACGCGCAGCCGAGGTCGAGCGACGCCGCGTCCAGCAACAGCCGCTCGGTGGCCGCGGGTGACGCGGCGACCAGGCGGGCGGCCAGCGCGACGAGGCGGTCGGCGAGGGACGCGGCGGCCGCGCCGCCGCGCTGCGCGAGCGCCCCCGCGCCCGCCGCCGCGCGCGCCAGCACGGCCGCGTGCGCGCCCGCGACCGCGGCGGGCGCGGCGGACAGCAGGAGCGCCCACCCCGAGGCCAACGCCTCCCCCGCGGCGGGCGGCGCGAGCAGGGCGGCGTCAAAGAGGGCCGACTCGGCCGCGCGCCACGCAGCCGGCTCGCCCGCGGCCGCCGCGCCCGCGCCCGCGATGGCGGCGGCCAGCGCGCCGCGGGCGCTGGCGTCAACGGCGAGCGCGAGGGAGCGCAGGGCGGGCTGGAGGGCGCCGGCGAGGGTCGCGGCCGCGGCGGGCGCGCTCGCGCTGGCCGACGCCCGCAGCGCCGCCTCCAGCGCGGGCCCCGCGTCGTCTCCAAGGCCTTGGAACGCGGCTTTGTCGCAGCATGCGACGCCAGCGGCCGCGACGGCGTCCAGCGCGCGGTCGAGCGCGGCGCGCGCGGGCGCGAGCCCTGCGAGCGCCGCGCCGTCGATGGAAGCTAGAGAAGCCGCGGCGGCTCCCAAAGCCACGCCCGCCGACCTAAATACCGCCGCAGCGGACGCGGGGTGCACAGCCGCGACGCGCGCCGCCTGCTGCGCCCAGAAGCGGACGGACGTGAGCGCCGCGTCGGCCGGCGCGAGCGCGGCGGTGGCTGCCGCGCGCCGCGCAGCCGCCGCCAAGCCGGCCAACGCCGTCTCGGCCGCGCACCGCACGCCCGCGTCGGCGGCAGCGGGCGCGCGCGCGCCGACGGCGGCCTGGGGCAGGGCGGCAAGGAGGCGTGCCGCGCCGCCGGCCGACGCGTTGATCAGGGCGAACGACCGCGTCGTGGCGGGCGCGCCCGGGTCGTCGAACGCGGCGTCGGCCGCGGTGAACAGGGCGACGAGAGAGGTGACAGCGGAGGGGAGGGACGCCGCCAGGGCGGCGGGCGCCGGGTCGTCGGCGGGCGCGGGGCCCGCGCTCGCGTCGACCCACGCCGCCGCGGCCGCCGCTGCCGCCCCCACGCTGTCGCGCACCGCGTCCCTCACGCCGGCCATCAGGGCGCCGGCCGCGTCGGCGCCGGCGGCGGCGCACCAGGGGGCGGAGAACGAGGCGGCGTGCGCGCCGGCGACCAAGCGCGGCAAAGAGGCAATGGTTTGGGCGCAGGAGGACGCGCAGGGGGGGGAGGCAGCCGCCAGTGCGGCCGAGGCCGCCATGCAAGACACCGCGGCGTCGAGCAGGGGGGGGTGCAGGGACGGACAGGCGAGCGCGGCAGCGAGCGTCGACGCGGCCGCGGCTGCCGCCAAGAGCGCGGGGCCCGCGTCAGAAGCCGACGCGGGCGACCCGTCCCTGGCTGCCGCTGCGACCACCAGGAGCGCGGTGCGCGCGTCGTCGGCGCAAGAGGCGAGGGCGGGCGGGTGCGCGGCGAGCGCGGCGAGCGCGGACTGAGAGGAGGGGGGGGCGTGAGCGCGCGCACGGCCCTCGGGCCGCCCTCGTTGGAGCTGGCACATACTCTCCTTGCCCCTGGCCCTCTCTCCCCCCTCTCTCACCGCCGCGTCAGCGAGCAGCGCCGGCCGCAGACCGCGCGATGCGGGGTCGGCGCGCGCCGCCAGCGCGCGCACGGCCGTCACGGCGGCGCCCGCAGAGGGAGCCTGCGAGCGAGGTGGGTCGAGAAGGAGGCGCGTGAGCGGTCGGCCCGGCGTGCCCCAAAACGCGCGGCACGGATGGCGCGCCCCGCGCCCCCACCAACGCGCTCGCCGCCCCACCTCGACCGTCGAGGTGGCCATATCGGACGCGCCGGGGCGGGGGCGAGGGTGCGAGGGCGGCCCCTTGTGTGTGGAAGCGGCCGCGCACGGCCGACACGCTTTGCCACTGCGCGCCGCCACCCCCAATCGCGGCGCCCACACCCCAGCCGCGGCGCGCTTCAGCCCAGCCGCCGCCCTCCGATGGCCGCCTCGCGCCCCGGCGGCCTGGCGACCCCCAAGGCGGCGGTCGACTTTCTCACGCTCGTCGGCCGGCTCAAGGTCAGGGGGAAAGGAGGCCAGGAGAAGCAGTGGTGCGCCGTGTGTGGTGGCGCGAGCTGAATCCGACCCCCTCCCCGCCTCTGTCAGACCACGCCGCGCACCGGCTGGGTCCGCCGCGGCGTCCCCGCCCCCGAGTCGGTCGCCGACCACTCGTTCCGCGTCGCCATGACCGCCCTCGTCGCGGCCGCGGGCGACCCGGGCGTGGACGCGGGGCGCGCGGTCGTCGTCGCGCTCGCGCACGACGCGGCGGAAGCGATCGTCGGCGACCTCGCCCCCGGCGACGCGCCCAAAGCCGACAAAGCGGCGCGCGAGGCGGAAGCGATGGCGAGCATGGCGGACATGCTGGGTGGGGAGGGGAGCGCGGCGGCAACCCTCGTCGCGGGCGCGTGGGCAGAATACGAGGCTGGCGCGACGCCCGAGGCGCGCCTCGTCAAGGATTGCGACAAGGTGGAGATGCTGCTGCAAGCTGCCGAGTACGAGGGCGAGCACCCGGGCCTGGACCTGGGCGAGTTTTTTGCGAGCGTCGAGGGGCGACTGACGACGCGCGCGGGCAGGGCGCTCGCGTCAGAAGTCGCGCTTCGCCGGCCTGCCCGCCGCGGCCCGTGAGCGTGTGTGATTGACCGCGCCCCTGGCCCGCCCCGACCGTCCGCGGCCGGCGCGGCCGAGCGATGGCGGCGCCTCCCGCGCCTGGCGCGCCCCGGTCCGCGCCGCTCTCGGCCTGCGATACCGACTGCATCCCCCTGGAAGCATCGGTGAGGCCAGGGCGCCGGGCGGCCGCCGGGCGCTGCGCCCGTCGCATCGCGCGCCCATGCCCTCTCCCCTCCCAGGCCGCCACCGGCTTTGACAACCAACCGTACGTCGTCACAACGACTCTCCCCTCCCCTACATCGCTCCACGTCCTGGTGGAACGCCGGCAGGACGGGGCGGCATGGGCCGCGCGCCTCGACGCGGCCGACGTCGCGGCGCTCACCGCGCGCGGCGGCTCTCCCAAGCCGCTGCCCGGCTTTGTCAAGATGTTGAGGTCGGCGGCGGCCGGGGAGGGCGGGCGGGCGCTGCGGCTGGACCTGCTGTCGCCGGCCGACGTCGCGGCGGCCGGGCGCGCGCCGCCGCCGCCGGCGCCCGCGCTGCCGTCCGGCGCGCCGCCGAGGCCCGCGGCCCCCCCGGACGACCGGCGCTACCTCATCCTCAGCTACGCGAGCGAGTACGAGCGCGCGGTCTACCCCCTGCCCCTGGCGCCCGAGGCCGACGGCGCCGCGGCGCGGCGGCTGCGCGCGCTCGTGTCGTCCCTGCGCGACGCGCTCGACGCCGCCGCCGCGGACCGGGGCGTTGCCGACCTGGCGCGCGCCCGGGACGAAGCGGCCGCGCTGCGGGCGGCGCTGGCGGCGTCGGAGGGCGCGGCGGATGAGGCGTGCGCCGCGCTCGCGGCGCGCGCGGCGGCGGCCGAGGCCGAGCTGGACGCGGAGCGCGCCGCGTGCCGGCGTGCCGTGCGCGGCGCGCGCGCCGAGAGGGACGCGGCGCTGCAAGCGGCGACGGCGGCGCGTGGCGCGGCGGCGGGCGACGCCGCGCGCGCGCGCGCCGCGGCGGCCGCCCTCGACTGCGCCCGCGCGCGCTCTGGGCCGCCGCTCACGCCGCCCCGGTTTGACCCGACCGCCTACGTTCGCGAGCGGGCGGCCAAGGGGGCCAGGCGGCCGCTGGCGGCGGCGGCGCAGCCCGCGGCAACGCCGGCGGCGGCGACGCCCCCGGCCTCCAAGCCTGCGGCCTCCCCGACGACGCCTGCATCATCTACCCCGCCGCCCGCCCCTCCCGGGCACCTGTCTGCCATCGCGCGCGGCCCCTCCCTCCCGCCACGCCCTGCGTCGGCCACCACCGCGGGCGCCGACCTGGACGCCCGCCTCGACACGCTGCGCGGCTTCCTGGAGTCTGCACGGGCGAAGCGGGCGCCGACCGGGTAGAGAGAGAGGGGGGGAGAGAGTAGGGAGGGGCGCGTGGTCGACCCGTCTTCGGTCGGTCTCGTTGCTCTCGTTGTCAGTGCCCCTGCCGCCCTGCCCCTCCCCCCCCCCTGCGCCACTTGTCACGCCACCACAAACACGAAGAACAGGGCAAACACGAGGAGCACGCCCAGGCACTTGAGGATGAGCCACCGGTTGCTCGAGATCGTTGCCAGGTGCCTCAACAGCTGCGCTTGCGCCCCGTCCACGTTGGCCAGGGCGTCGCCCACGTGTTCGTCGATGCGGATGGCGGTCTCGCCCTGCTCGGCGACCAGGGTTGCGAGCTGCTGGAAGATGCCGCCGAGCTCCGCGATCGTCGACTCGACCTGCTGCAGCGCGCCGGCGCGCGACGCGAGGTACGTGTTTTGGGGGGCGGCCAGCGTGGCCTGGGCTTGGGCGCCGCCAAAGGCGGGGGGCGGGGGCGGGCGGTGGGAGAGGGTCGACGCGGGGCCAGACGCGAGGAGGGGTCGGCTGAGGGAGCGGGAGGGCGGGGGTCGGCCGCCGCCTCGCCGCGCGAGGAGGGGACATCGCCCCGCCCCGCGGTCGACCCCGCACCTGGCGTCGGCGGGCGCGCGCACCGCGGCCGGCCGCTGCCGCGCGCCGCCGCTCGCGCTCGCGCCGACGTGCGTTCCCGCCGCGCCCCACCCCACGCACGTTTCATCTGTGCCGCCGGGCGGCGGCCGCGGGGTCGGCCCCCCGAAGAGGGGCGCCTGGCGGGACGCCGCTGACGGCGCGGGCGCCGCGCGCGCCGACGCCGCCGGCGCCGCCGAAAACCTCGCCCGCCGGTCGGCCCCCGCCTCCAACGCCGCCTGCCGCGCGTCCAGCACGCCCTTGAACTGGGACGCGGCGTCCTTGAGCCGGGACCGCAGGGAGTCGACGACGGTTGCCGAGTGCGCGCGCGCGTGCGCGCCGACGCCCGCGCCGCGCCCGCCCAGCGTCGCCAGGTCGGCCAGCGCCCCGTTCAGGCCGGAGATGTCGCGCTTGATGCGGGCGGAGAGGTCGGCGATCTCGGGGGCGGGGTCGTCGAAAGAAGAGGTGCGCCGCGCGAGCGCGGCGAGCGCCGCCAGCCGCCTCGACGTCTCATGGATGCCCGCGCCCACCGCGGCCGCGCGCCGGGAGAAATCGGAGCCGCCGGCGGTGGAGGCGGCGGCGGCGGCGAGGGGGTGGGGAGCGCCGGGGAGGGTGGCTGCCGGAGGAGGAAGGGGGGTTGGTTTGGGGCGGTCTGCGCCTCACTGGCCCACCCTCGACCTCCAGCCATACCACCCACCTCCAGTGTCGGTCGCGGCGGCGGGCGTCGGTGCCTGGGGAGGGGGTTGGCGGGCGCGTCGGTCGCGCGGCGCGCATCGCCCGCACCGCGCTTGCCCAGCCCGCCGGCGATCGCGCTTTCAAGCCCAGCAACCACTACACCACCCCTCACCCCCCTCACCTGGGCCGCGCGCGCCGCGGCGACCAGCTTTTGGAATTCGGCGGTGCGGTCGGCCGCCGCGCCCCCGCCGCCGGCGAGCGGAGCCAGGCCCGGGGGCATGGTGGGGCGAGGGGGCCGTGTAGAGGCGATACCTTCACCGGCCGGGCGCCGCGCGCGGCGCTGGAGTGATTGCCGCGCGGTGCGAACAGCGCTCCCCCACTCCTCCTCCTCCCGGCATGCAGCCGCCCCCCCCGGGCGCGGCGGACGACCCTCCCCTGACGCGGGACGAGGTGGAGGCCGCGTTCGCGCTGGCTGCGAGGTGTGAAGGGGGGGGGGGGGGGGGTGCATGGGGTAGGCGGGAGGGGGCGACACGCCAACCTGGCAACGCCTCTCCCTTTCTCACGCAGGGCGGTGGCGTCCCAGGAACCACTGGCTGGCGTGGTGCGGGCAGAGGAGCCGCGGGGGCGGCCAGGTGGGGCTGTCGAGCCGGCGCGGGCGCGCGGCGCAGAGGATGCCCCTCCGCCGCCCGCGCGCCCGCCGCCGCCGCCGCAGTGATGCAGGGAGATCTCAGGGATGGCTGTGTGATTTAGCGGTGGGCGTGCGGCTCAAAGCGGTCCCTCTCGCCGACGCGACACGCCGCCGCGACCGGCGGCACACACCTCAGCGCGGCGCCCCCCCAATCTCGCCCCCCCCCCCCCCCCCGCCGCGGTCCCGCCGCCGCGGCCGCCCCCATGGGCGACGCCGCGCGCGATGGGGGCGCCGCGCCGCCCGCGCCGCGCCCGCCCGTCAAGCGCTACCGCCGCGCCGAGCTGGACGCCGAGGAGGCGGCGGTGGCGGCCATGCTGGAGAAGGAGGAGGACAGGTGAGAAGAGAGGAAGAGCGGGGCGGGCGCGGGGGACGCTCTCTCGGCACCGCCGCCGACGCCCTCCACCCCTCCTCCCGTGCAGCTACGAGGAGTATGTGCCGCTGAAGAAGCGGCGCGAGCTGGAGGCGGCGCGGCTGCAGGAGAGGCTCGGCAAGGTGCGGAGGGAAAGGTGGGGCGTGGGGCGGCGCCGACGCCACTTCCCCTCCTCACGCCTTCTCCTCCCCAGCAGCCGTCCTCGTCCGCCGCCAAGCAGGCTGACGCCGACGTGGCAGCCGCCGACGCGGCAGCCGCCGCCGCCCCCGCCCCCCCAAAGGAGTCGCTCCTCGCCGCCGCCGCACGCACGCGCCGCGGCGCGCCCGCCGAGTCGGAATCCGAGCGCCTCGCCAAAGAAGAGGCCGAGATGATGAAGGCGATCACGACCAAGGCCGCGCTCAAGTCGGTGCAGGAGCTCGCGGGCGCGGGGCCCAAGGCGGGCCGCGGGCCGCCGACCGGGTGGTCGGCGCCGGGCAAGCTGCGCGCGCGGTCCGCGCTCAAGCACCAGGCCGTGCGGGACGCGGCCCACATCATCGTGGAAGGGGCCGACCTGCCCCCCCCAATCACGCTGCTGTCCGAGACCAAAGCCCCGCGCCCCCTGCTCGACTGCCTGGCCGCCAAAGGCATCACCAAGCCGACCCCCATCCAGATGCAGGGGCTGCCGGTCGCGCTCTCGGGCCGGGACATGATTGGCGTCGCGTTCACAGGGTCTGGCAAAACGCTCGCCTTCGCGCTCCCCCTCATCCTGCTCGCGCTCCAGGAAGAGTGTCGGTACCCGCTGGCGCCCGGGGAGGGGCCAATCGGCCTGGTCATTGCGCCCTCCAGGGAACTGGCGCGGCAGACTCTTCAAATCATGGACGACTGGTGCGCCGCCCTCTCCGCCTCTGGCCGCTGGCCCCGCCTGCGCACCCTGCTCGCCGTGGGCGGCGCCGACCCCAAGGCGCAAGGTGACGCGCTGCGCGCGGGCGTGCACGCGTGCGCCGCGACGCCGGGGCGGCTCAAAGACCTGCTGACGCGGCGGCGCATGACCCTGGACGCGTGCCGCTACCTCTGCCTCGACGAGGCCGACCGCATGGTGGATTTGGGGTTTGAAGACGACGTGCGGACCGTGCTGTCGTTCTTCCGCGCGCCGCGGCAGACGCTCATGTTCTCGGCGACGATGCCCCAAAAAATTCGCGCGTTCGCCGAGTCCGCGCTCGTCGACCCCGTCGTCGTCAACGTGGGCCGGTCCGGGGCGGCCAACCTGGACGTGCTGCAAGAGGTGGAGTACGTCAAGCAGGAAGCCAAACTGCCCTACCTGCTCGACTGCCTCCAAAAAACGCCGCCCCCCGCCATCGTGTTTGCCGAAAACCAGCGCGACGTCGACGACGTGCACGAATACTTGCTCATCAAGGGCGTGGAGGCGGTGTCGACGCACGGCGGGCGCGACCAGGAGGACCGCACCGCGGCGGTCGACGCGTTCAAGGCGGGTCGCGCGGACGTCCTGGTCGCCACCGACGTCGCGTCCAAAGGCCTGGACTTTGCCGACATCCAGCACGTGATCAATTTCGACATGCCGGCGGAGATCGAAAACTATGTGCACCGGATCGGGCGCACGGGGCGCTGCGGCAAGACGGGCGTCGCGACGACGTTCGTCAACAAAAACCAGAGCGACGCCGTCCTCCTCGACCTCAAGCACCTCCTGCAAGAGGCCAAACAACGCGTCCCCCCGTTCCTGCTCGCCATCGACGACCCCGTGGAGCGCATGCAGGCGCTCGCCGACGCGTCGGGCACCCGGGGGTGCGCCTACTGCGGCGGCCTCGGCCACCGCATCGCGCAGTGCCCCAAGCTGGAGTCCCAAAACCGGGAGGCGGAGCGGGGGCGGCGGGACTACTTTGGGGCGGGCGGGTTTGGAGGGGAGACTTGAGCGCGGGGGACGTGTGAAGTAGAGGGCGCCCTCTCGGCGGACAGCGGCCCCTCGTCCACACCCGCGCCTCTCGCCCGGGCCGCCGCCTCCCGCCCGCTACCGCGCGCCGTCCGCGGCCTCCCGCAGCGCGCCCCAGGGTCTCGGCTGCGTGCCTTGGCGCCGTCGCCGCCATGTCTTACGCGTGCGTGCGGGCGCGTGGGGGCGCCGGCGATCGCGTGTCGCCGCCATCCGCGTCGGGCCGGCCGCTCAGGCGGGGGCGGGGCCGGGCGGCGGGCGGCCGCGCGGTCGCCCGCGCGCGCACCATCGCGGCGCGCCCGCCGCGCGCCGCGCGCGCGCTTCCCGGCGCGCGGTTCCGTCCGTCGTGTCCGCGGATAGCAGCCTCGCGCGCGGGCGGGGTCGGCACGAGGCGCCAGGGGTCGCTGCGCGGCCATCGCCCACCCTCTCCCTCCCCTCCTCCCAGCTACCTCTTCAAGTACATCATCATCGGCGACACGGGTGCGCGCGCGATCGGGGACGAGGGCGACGGCCGCGGCGCGGGCGCCAGGAGCGACGCAGGCCCGCCTCACTCACCTCCCCTCCGCCTCCCTTCTCCAGGCGTCGGCAAGTCGTGCCTCCTGCTCCAGTTCACGGACAAGCGGTTTCAGCCGGTGCACGATCTGACGATCGGGGTCGAGTTTGGTGAGAGCGAGGAGAGAGGGAGAGAGGCGCGCCGCGCCGGCCGCATCTCGCCCGCCCGCCCACCCCACTCCCGCCCCCTTCTCCAGGCGCGCGCATGGTCTCCATCGACGGCAAGCAGATCAAGCTCCAGATCTGGGACACGGCGGGGCAGGAGTCGTTTCGGTCGATCACGCGGAGGCGAGACGAGGAGAAGGGGGGGCAGGGAACGAGGAAAGACCTCGCTGCCCTCGCTCTCACGCCACCCATCCCTCTCCACAGCTACTACCGCGGCGCCGCCGGCGCCCTGCTCGTGTACGACGTCACCCGGCGCGAGACGTTCGACCACTTGGCCTCCTGGCTCGACGACGCGCGCGCGCACGCCAACCCCGCGATGACGATCATGCTCGTCGGCAACAAGTCCGACCTGGGGCACCGGCGCGCGGTGACGGAGGAGGAGGGGGCGGCGTTCGCGGCGGAGCACGGGCTCGTGTTCCTCGAAGCGTCCGCCAAAACCGCGCACAACGTGGAGGACGCGTTCATGGGCACCGCGCGCGCCATCCACGCCCGCATCGCGTCGGGGGAGTTTGACGTGTCGAACGAGTCGTACGGCATCAAAGTCGGCTACGGCGCGGGGGGTGGGGCGGGCGGGGGTGCCGGCAGCGGGACGATTCGGCCGGGCGACGCGGCCGCGCCGCGGCCGGCGTCGTCGTGCTGCTGAAGGAGAGGTGGACAGGGGTGGTAGGGCTGCACTGCTGGCGGGGAAAGGAGGCGGGCCGTGTGAGGCGCGCACGAGGGAGAGCGCCCAGCCCGCCGCCCCGCGCCCGCCGCTCTCTCGCCGCGCCCCAGTTTCTGGGGAAAGGTCAAAGTTCATTCACAAGCGGTGCGTGGCCGGGCCCCGCGCGGCGGGCGGCGGCGGCCGGAGCGCGGCGCGGCCATAGGGCCGCGCCGCGCGCCACGCCGCGCCACTCTCTCGCGCGGCGGCCGCGGTCGAATAGGGAACGCGCCGAGTTGCGGTTAATGGGGCAAAGTGGGGCGGCAGTCGTTTTGAAGGGGGCGGCCGGGAGGGAAGGGCGGCGCGCGCGGTGCGGGCTTTGTGCAGGGGCGGGGGGCGCCGCGCGCCGTCCGAGAGGGCGGCGCGTGGACGCGTGTTCAAATCGGAGGGGGGGGGGGCGACGGCGGTCGATGTGCGGGGTCGTGCGACGCCGCGCGCCGTCACGCGGCCGCGACCTTGCCCGGCGTCCCCGGCCCCGCCTTGGCGGCCTCCCCCTGGCCTTCGTACCCCTCCTTGCCGTCCGCCTGGCGCAGCTGCCCCATCTCGCGCGGCGCGGTCGTGCCGACGACGTGCGACTGCGCGTACGCCGACGCGTCGCCCGTCTCTTTGGCGAGCTCGCCCTTGATCCACGCGTACGTGAGGCGCAGCCCGTCGGCCAGCTTGATGGTCGGCTCCCACCCGAGCTGCTCCAGGATGAGCGCGTTGTCCGAGTTGCGCCCGCGCACGCCCTCGGGCCCCGGGATGTGCTTGATCGGCAGGTCGCGCCCGTCAAACTCTTTGACCGTCTCCATCATCGCGTTCATGGAGACCATTTCGGACGACCCCAGGTTGAGGGGCTGCTTGTAGTCGGACGCCGTGACGCGGAGAATGCCCTCGACGCAGTCGTCGATGAACGTAAACGACCGCGTCTGCTGCCCGTCGCCCCACATCTCGATGCCGTCGACCGAGGTGAGCACCTTGCGGCAAAAGGCGGCGGGCGCCTTTTCGCGGCCGCCCTTCCACGTGCCGAACGGGCCGTAGATGTTGTGGAAGCGCGCGACGCGGCACTCGATGCCAAAGTCTTTGTCGTAGTGCATGGCGAGCTCCTCGGACGCGAGCTTCTCCAACCCGTACGCGTCCTGGGGCTGGGCGGGCCACGCGTCGCCCTCTTTCAGGCCGCCGCCCTCCACCTCCACGTCGAGCTGCTTGTACTCGGGGTAGATGCAGGCGCTGGAGGCGTAGAAGAAGCTGCGGCGAGGGGGGAGGGGTGGTGGGCGCGGCGTGCGGCAACGGGGCCGCGCGCGGCGCGCGTCGTCTGCCCCCTCGCGCACCGTTTCACGCCCTCGATGCGCGACACCTCCATCATGTTGAACGAGATCATGGTGTTGTTGTACATGATGACCGAGTGGTTGGACTGGATGAAGCTGGGAGGGGGGCGGAGAGGGGCGGTGTCGGCCGCGCGCGCGCCGTCCGCTCGAGAGAGCCGGTGGCCAGCGTTGGCCGCCCCGATTGGGGGGCGCCCACCGCTGCACCCGCCGCGCCGCCCGCACAGGGCGTGCGTGCTGATGGAAGTGTCCGACATCCGGAAGGCGGGGCGCGCGGGCGGCGCCCCGGGCCCGGCAGCCCCCGCCGCGCCGGCGCGCCGCGGCGCGGCGCGGCCGGACCGCCGCGCCCAAGCTCGCCGCGCCCGCGCGCGCCGCCCCGATGGCTAGAGCTGCGATGTCGGCGCCGCCCCGGAGGGGATGCGCGAGCGCCCGCGGCCGCGACCGTCGCCCCGCCACCCGCCGCCCGCCGCCGCGCCACGCGCATCCGCCCCCTCCTCACTCACCCCATCCCCCCCATGTCCGCCGCCAGGTTGAACACTTGGTCGCACCCCGCCACGACGCGCTTGCAGTTGTCGTAGACGCGCAGGTCGACGAGGTGGAACTCGTCGCAGAATTCTTCCTCCTGAGAACGCGGCAAGGGGGGGCGTCGGCGGCCGCCCCGACACCTCGCCACGGTTTGGGCGACATTCTGCCACTCGTGCGGGGGCGGAATGGGGGCGCGCGGGCGCGCGGCGGCACCCGCGGCCCTGGGCGCTGTCCCCACCGCCAGCGCCCCCGCCCCTCCGCCCATCCTCTCACCGCCATGTGCTCGTTGCGTTTCCAGTCGCAGGCAACGACCGTGTGCCCCTCCTTCTTGAGGCGCTTGCCCAGGGCGGACGCGATGAAGCCCCCGGCGCCGGTCACGCAGATGCGCAGCTTCTGGCCGGGGTAGTAGGGGAGGAAGGGGTAGGCAGCCAGCTTGGACGTGTCCTCCGTCATGGTGGTGGGGGGTGTGGGGGGGGAGGGAGGGCGGGGTGGGGCCGGGGAGTGTGGGGGGGGGCGCCGGCGGCGGACGGCGGCGCTGCACAGCCCCGTTTGAACCGCCCCGGCCCCGCCCCCGCCTTCTCGGCACGCCGACCTCGCGTGCTCACAAGTCGCCAGGCTCGCGCCGCACGAGCGCGAGCCCCTCGATTCCCACAACGCCCCACACCCCCTCGTTCCTTGTCACCCCTCCCCATCTCCCCCCAACGCCGCGCCCGCATCGGACGCGCCCCGCGTGGACGGGTCGGGCGTCGTGGTGGCCGAGTCCGGGTAGAGCGCTGCCCACAGGGCCCCCCCGCGCCCCCCTCCAGTCCCAAGCCCCGCGACCGCCGGGCTCGCCAGCGAGTGCGGCGACAGCGCGCGCGGCGGAAACAGGCGCATGGACCGCGCCATGGTGTAGTAGGGGTCGACACGGGCGGGCGCGGGGCGGGCTGCGGCGGACGGGGGACGCGGGCCGGGGAGCAGCGGCGCCTCGGCGTCGTCGCCGGACTCGCCGCTCTCGTCGCTTTCGTCTGGCGTGGGCAGGCACCCGCGGATGAGCTCGTTGTAGAGGGCGGACCCGGCGAGGAGGACGGCAAAGCCCAGGAGTTGGAGGGCCCTGAACCGCTCCCACCCCGCGCCGACGCTCACCGCCCACACGAGGAGCGTCCTGCAGATGTCAGCGGCCGCGCGAGACGCGCCGTCCAGGCGCTGGGTGACTGACACGCCGCAAAAGTTGAACGCGGCGATCGAGAGAACACAGGCGGCGGTCGACGCGGCGAGGCGGGGGGAGGCCGTGATCGCCCGCAGCGCCGCGGACGCGTCATCGAGCGGCTTGCCGTGCAGCGTGACCGTGGACAGGAGGGGCAGGGCGCCCGCGCAGAGGAGCAGGCCCCACGCGCCTTCGAGGCCGACGGCTAAAAGCGCGGGCGTGCGGTGCGCCGCCAGCACCTTTTCCTCGAGGATGAACTGCAGCGCGGTCGCCGCTTGGGCGCCGACGACGAGCAGGTTGCCGATGAGAGCGTTGCGGGCCGCGTGTGGTGGGGGTGGGGGGTGCGGCGGCGGGCCAGACATAGGGAGCCAGACGCGCGCCGCCCGCACCCCCACCCCCACCCTACCTCCCCCATCGTCGTACACCACGTTGGCCGCGCCCACGAGGGCGGCGCCCGCCGCGATGAGGACGACGCCAAAGGCGTGGTGGGTGTGCAGGCGGCGGCGCAGGAGGACGACGGTGAAACCCGCCGCGAAGATGACCAGCGTCCCGCGCAGCATTTGGTACACGCTCGCCGACGTGTAGAAGAGGCCGACGTTGACCAGGGTGGTGGCCACGGCGTCGAGGCAGGCGGGCGCGGCAAACGCGAGCGCGACGCGCGAGCGCAGGCGCGGGCGGGGGGGGGGGGGGGGGCCCCCCCCGCCCGGCCGCCCGGCGCCGGTGGGAGGCGAGGGCGGCGTGCGCGACGAGGCACAGGGCTTCGCCGGCAAACCTGCGAGCGGGGAGCGGGACGGCGGGGTCGGGGCGCGGCAGGCGACCCGGCCACCAACTCGCCGCCCCGCCCCGCCCGCAACCCCCAAATCCCACCCTCCCTCGATCTCACATGAAGAGGGACTGGACGGCGGGCGCATAAAAGTAGACGGGGCGCCCTTCGCCGTCCGTCGCGATGACGGTTCGATCCTGCAGCTTCGTGGCCACCGTGTTGATCGTGCCGAAGATCAACATGGCGCCGGCCAAGGCCAGGACGGCGGGCGGCGGGGCCATGGCCGGGGCGCGGCGGCGCGGCGCCTGGCAGCCTCCAGGGCGCGCTGGGCGAGCCGCGGCCGCAAGTGCTCGCTGTCGACGCGACGGCGGGGGTCGCGCGGCGGGCGAGCGCGCCGAGAGTGCGGCGCGCGCCGGCGCCGCGCCCACCCTCACGCTCTCTCTAGTCGTTCACCACAGTCGCCCCGCACGCGCTCTATCCCTCCCAACCACCATCAAAAAATCTGCGGCATGACCGCCACCGCGGCCGCCGCCGGCGCCGCGCTCGCGCCCGGCGGCCGCACTTCTGAGCGGCACAGCGGGCACGTCGAGTGCGTCTCCAGCCAGCGCTCGACGCACGCGCTGCAAAACGTGTGCGAGCACGACAGGCGGGTCGGGTCGGCCGCGGGCGCGGTGTAGCAGATGGCGCACTCGCCCGCGGCGCCGCCGCCTGCCTCGACGTCGCCCAGCGGCGCGGTGAGCCCTTGCCCCTCGCCGTCGGCCGCCGCGGCGGCCGCGGCTGTCACCGCACCGCGCACGGCAGCGCCAGCGGTGCGCGCGGACCGCGCGACGAGCGCGACCTTCGCGCCGGCATAGAGCAAAACAAAGGCCGCCGTCAGCGACGGCGGCAGCCCTCCGGAAGCCGGTCCCGATAAGTATGCGAGCCAGGGTGAGGTCGACCAAGCAGCCCGCAAAGCCGCCGACACCGCGTCGGCCGCCGAGAGCGCGGCGCCTCGCGCGCGCAGCGCGCCCGCCGGCGCGGCCGCATGCGCGGCCAGGATGGAGGCTTTGGCAGCGGTCGTGGCGAGGCGGGCGCCGGCGTCGAACGTGGTGACGAGGAAGAGGACGGCCGCGAGCGTCGGGGGAGGCGCGCGCGGCGGGAGCAACACCGCTGCCCGCGCAAACGCGGCCCCGCCGCCGGGCACCGCGCCCGACGCGGGCAGGAGCCAGGCGACGGCGACGGCTTGTGCGGCCGCGACGGCGGCGACGCGGGCGAGGGCTGGGCGGGAACGGGCGGCTTTCAAGGCCGCCTGATCCGTCAGCAGCCTGCTGTGCTGCGCTTGGGCCGCCGCCAGCGTCGCAAAGATGAGCAGGCCCAGCAGGTGGCGCGCGGCGAGGAAGAGGAGCACGAGGGCGACGAAAAAGGGAGAAAAGCCGGAGGCGTCGGCCGCGGCGAGCAGGTCGGCCACGTCGATGGCGACGGCCGGTGGTGCGTCGTCGACCGCGGTGCCGGGTCTCGGCGTCGCTTCACTGCCGTCCCGGGACGGCGCCCGGGCCGACGAGAGGCGCCGCAAGAGGGTCTCGGCCGACCCGGGCGAGGGAGCAGCCGCGGCGTCGGTCGGCGCCGGCGCTCCCTGCCCCAGCGCGGCCGCGATGCGGTTCCACAACTGCTCGCCCACGCCGGGAGCGGGAGGAGGCAGGGTGGGGGGGGGGGGCGGTGGCGCGTCGGCCATCGGCTTCCGTTGGGGGGCGCCACACCAAGGACCGCCGGGACAGAGGCTGGAGTGGACTCGGGTGAGTTTGCCAGAGGCGGGCGCGGGCGCGCCGGTGCGCGGCGAGCGCACGCCGGGGTGTGTGCACACTCTCGCTGCGAGCCAGGGCTCGGCCGACCGCCGCCGGCCCCCACCGCGCGCTCCTGAGCCTCCCGTATCGCGCCAGCCCACCGCCGGTCGCCAGCCAGCGCGCGAGTCGCGTGCCGCGGCCGCCGCCGCCGCATCCGCGCCCCAGCGCGCGCCGCCCGCCGCGCCGCGATGCGCTCGTTCGTGGGCAAGGTGTGTAGGAGCGGTGGCGTGTGGAGGGCCGCGCCCGCGTCGCCCACCAAGCCGCTGCCAACCCACCCACCCCCGCCAACCCCTCTTCTCCTCTTCATCAGGTCATCTCGACCGCCATGCAGAAGACGATCGTGGTCGCCGTGACGCGAGTGAAGACGGTGCCCAAGTACAAGGTGCAGATCAAGCGGACAAAGAAGTTTATGGCGCACGACGAAGCGGCGGCCGCCTCGCTGGGCGACGTCGTCCGCATCGAATCATGCAGGCCGCTGTCCAAGCGCAAGGCGTGGGCGCTGGCCGAGGTGCTGCGCCGGGAGCGGCGGCTGGATGGAGAGGAAGCGGTCGTGGTGGCCGTCGCGCCGCCGCGCGCGCTCGCGCGCGGGTTTGCCGCCGGTGGAGGGGCGTGATGGCATCACGCCGAAAGTGCTCGGTCGTGCAACACTGACGGGGCTGGGAGCACTCGCGTCGAGGGGGCCGGGGTCTAGTCGAGGGGGCAGCGACAGGCGCGCTCTCAGCGGCCGCCGGGGCCCCATGCAGCCGCCACTCCCCCCCTCCCCCTCCTCCCCGGCCCAGAGACCATGGCGCCGGCCGGCGCCCGCCCCCCCCCCCCCCCCCCCCCCCCCCCCCCCCCCCCCCCCCCCCCCCGGGGCGCGGCCCCACCCCCCCCCCCCCCCCCCCCCCCCCCCCCCCCGCCCCCCCCCCCCCGGGA